>Ga0075472_10000118_pt1 | contig 30653 bp, 31 predicted proteins | sample DEB19_08_DNA_3_FD_77014 | JGI IMG/M metagenome (GOLD analysis project Ga0075472, IMG submission 77014) | Aqueous microbial communities from the Delaware River and Bay under freshwater to marine salinity gradient to study organic matter... | ecosystem: Environmental > Aquatic > Marine > Coastal ...
ATCAACGCTGGGCGGTATTGCTGGCGTTGGCGCTGCTGGTGGGCTGGTGGGCTTGCAGTGTCACGGCCCGCAATATGCAAAGGCCTGACCCGGGGCAGGTCGTCTGGGACGAGGTGATTGCATTCTGGCTGATACTGTGGCTGCTGATGCCTGCCTCACTGCCGGAGCAAGCAGTCGCCTTTGTGCTGTTTCGCTTGCTCGATGCGCTCAAGCCCGGCCCGATTGGCTGGGCTGATCAGCTTTTTCACAAAAAAGACTTTATGTCAGGCCTTTCCCAATGGCCTCGTGCCGGGCTGGGCATCCTGTTGGATGATCTGGTGGCCGCCGGTTGCACACTGCTGATCATGGCACTATGGAAAATAAGTTGGCCATGAGCCCTCCCGACAAACTGGCGCCGATCCATCAGCTGGCCGATCTGATGCGACAGCATCAGTGGCTGCTGGCCACGGCCGAAAGCTGTACCGGAGGGATGATTGCAGCAGCCTGCACCGACCTCAGTGGCTCTAGCGACTGGTTTGATTGCGGCTTTGTGACCTACTCAAACCAGGCCAAGACCAGCATGCTGGGAGTTGCAGCGGATCTGATTGAGCAACATGGAGCTGTCAGCGAAGCCGTGGTCCGCGCCATGGCGCGCGGCGCCCAAACCCACTCCCGCGCCCAGGTGACCGTGGCGGTCACTGGCATCGCTGGGCCCAGTGGTGGCAGTCCAGACAAGCCGGTTGGCTCCGTATGGTTTGGCTTTGCAAAGCAAGAAAAAATCTGGGCTGAAAAAATCTGGTTTCCGGGCGACCGCGCCACTGTGCGTGCCGCCACGGTTCAGCATGCCTTGTCACGCCTGATGGAGATTCTTCAATGAGCTGGTTCAAGGGGTTTGAAGCGCGTCGTTTTTCAGTCAACGGGGTTGAAATCCATGCACGGATTCCAGCCACCCCCCGTGCTGACAAACACGCGCTGCTGTTGGTTCACGGGTTTCCGCAAAGCCATGCGATGTGGCATCGGGTCGCATCGCAACTCTCCAGGGATTACTGGTTGGTCATGCCTGACCTGCGCGGTTACGGCGACTCGGCCAAGCCTGCGGGCCTGCCTGACCATGCCAATTACAGCAAGCGCACCATGGCCCAGGATCTGGTGGATGTGATGGACCTGCTGGGTTGCCCAGAATTTTTTGTCTGCGGTCACGACCGCGGGGGGCGGGTGGCCCATCGGATGGCGCTGGACCACCCTGAAAAGGTGAAAAAGCTGTGTGTCATCGACATTGCCCCGACGCTAGACATGTACAACGCTACCGACATGGTGTTTGCTCGCGCCTACTACCACTGGTTTCATCTGATTCAACCGTGGCCACTGCCAGAAAAAATGATCGGGGCCTGCGCTCGCGATTACCTGCACCTCAAGCTGGCTGGCTGGGGCGGTAAAGGGCTGGATTTTCTGGAGCCGCAGGCACTGGCTGACTATGAGCGCTGCTTTTGCAATCCGAGCGCCATCCACGGCGCCTGCGAGGACTACCGTGCCAGCGCCGGCATCGATTTGGATCACGACCGGGCAAGCAGAGCCGCCGGCGACAAGGTGGGCTGCGATCTGCTGGTGCTGTGGGGCGAGCGTGGCGTGGTGAACAAGCTCTTCAAGCCTATCGAGTTGTGGCAGGCCCAGTGCTGGGGCCGGGTCGAAGGCCACACGCTTGCGGCTGGCCACTTCATCCCTGAAGAACAAGCCGAGCAAACAGCGAGCGCCCTACAGGCCTTTTTTCGCTGAAGGGCCAGAGCGCTCAGTTGGCGCCATGGCACTTCTTGTATTTTTTACCGCTGCCGCAGTGGCACAGATCATTACGCCCAAGCGAGGTCTCCTTGCGAACGGTCGCCACGCGTGGGCCCACACTGCGCCAGAGTTCACGCAGCTCATAGACCGCCCAGATGGCAGCGCCAAAATCTTCCAGCCGCTGCGTGCTGAGTGAAGGTGGCGTGTCATCGCTGAGTGGCGAAATTTCCGGTGTGCCCTGGTCATCTTCCATCAGGCTGGAGATGGCCTGAAGCGCCTCGTCGAGCCACTCGGCACTCTCCTTGTCGCCGCGCGGCGCACGCCATTCATCAGGCCAACTCTGAACCGCCTCCATGAAACCCATCGCCCAGATCTGGGCAAAGGACGGTAGGGGTTCGCCTTCAATTTTGGCCTGCTCAGCCTCAGGCAGGGCAGCCACGGCGCCCCGCACATCGAGCACCTCAGGGTGGTAACAGGCCGGATCGTCCAACGCTTCCACCTCCTCGTTATTCAGGGCTGCGGCCACCTCGTTCCAACGTTGCATCCACAGCGCCATGAAACGGTTGGTCTGTTCAGCATCGGCAAAAACTCCCGACAGGTCCGCATCGCCATCGCCCAACAGCACAGGAAAGTATTCGCTTGGCATGATGAGCCGGCGGCAGCAGATCAGGGCCGCCATGAAGCCTTCGCAAAACTCCCATTGCGGGACGCCCTCATTGCGAGTACGCATATCGTCGAGCAGGGCTTCAAGTTCATCAAAGTCTTGCGGGGCCATGGCTTGAATGCCTGGTGCGTCATCTGGGGTGGTCATTTGCTTTATCCATGGTTAGCCTTCAAAAAATCAGCCCAATCGCTCGGCTCGGCGCTAGTGACCTGCACACCATAACTCAGAAGATGTCTTTTGAGCTTCAGCACTGCCTGGTCCTTGCTGATCAAAAGACAGCGATTAGCCACCGCCAGATCAACGAACATCTGGTCATCCGGGTCTTCGCAAGTCAGTGGGGCCCGTGGCGCAGTGGGTACAGCTTGGGATTGCCTGTCAAAAAGGTTTAACACGGTTTGCGCTGCCAGCCCTGGCTCGGCCAGTCGTCTTTCGATCTGCGGGTAAGCAAGTACCCGCGCCAGTTCCTGGCGCATGGCCGAAGTGGCCAGCCAACGAAGGCGCCCCAGGGCCAGCATCTGTTTGAGCGCATCTGTCGATTTATCACCAAACACCAGCAAGTCAAGCACGACATTGGTATCCAGCACGGTGGCGTGTCCTGTTAGCGGAGTGCCAGCGGCAAGCCGCTCAGGGCTCATGGCTTTCGTGCGACAGGGTTGGCCCGGCCATTTTTCCAGCCACCAGGTCAAAGCGGAACAGGCGGCATTCCAGGGGTCCATTCCACATAGGCACGCGGCGCGTGGCCTTCAGTCGCATCTTGCCTGGCAATTTCTGGTCTGGGCTCAGCACCCAGGCGGTCCAGCCGGCGTAGTACTTTTTCCAATGGGCCGCCAGCTTGTCGAAGAAATCACCGTCTTGCTGGGTTTGCGGTAACTCGCGCGCTCCAAAACGGCCCCGACCGGCAAAGCCGCCGGCTTCAATGCGCTCCCCATAGGGCGGATTGACCAGCATCAACCCAGACTGCTCGGTGGGGGGCATGCGCTGCAGGGCATCCCCCCCACGAAACTGCACCACGGCAGAAACACCAGCGCGCTCGGCATTGCGCTGCGCAAAATCAACCATCCGGTGCGACACATCACTGCCAAACACCAGGGGCTGGCTGAATCGCTTGACCCTGGAAGCTGCATCCACTTTGAGGGCTTGCCATTCTGCAGTCTCGAAAGGCAAGAGCTTTTCAAAGCCAAAATGGCGCTGCAACCCTGGGGCTATCTCGCAAGCGATTTGCGCCGCCTCAATGGCGATGGTGCCGCTGCCACAACAGGGGTCATACAAGGGCCGTCGTGGTGTCGTCGAGTCGGCCCAGCCACTGGCGGCCAGCATGGCAGCCGCCAAGGTTTCCTTGAGCGGCGCGTCTCCCTTGTCAACACGCCAGCCGCGCTTGAACAGGGGCTCACCCGATGTGTCGATATACAGCGTCAGGCGATCGCTGGTGAGGTGCGCATACAAGCGGACATCTGGATGCTGGGTGTCCACATTGGGCCGTGCCCCCTGAATGTCACGGAAGCGGTCACACACGGCATCCTTGATCTTGAGTGCCGCGAAGTTCAAGCTGCGCAAGGGGCTGTGCTGGGCGGTGATTTCGACCTTGATGCTTTGCCGATGCGTGAACCAGAGCTCCCACGGCACGGCAAAGGCCGCGTCATACAAATGCTGCTCGCTTTGGTAAGGCGCCTGTACCAATTGCACCAGCACCCGCTGGGCCAGTCGACTGTGCAGGTTCAGCCGCAATGCATCGGTCCAGGCCGCCGTGAGCTGAACGCCCCCACGCAGCTGCCGCACATCCTGGGGTGAGCAAGCAAGGATTCGTTGTACCTCGTGGGCCAGATAACTTTCTGCGCCAGCCGCGCAGGGCAAAAACAATTGAAGTGAAGTCACAAGGAGTTGCGCAAATTAGCCGGCGCGATCTTGAGCGCCTCACGGTATTTGGCCACAGTGCGTCGGGCACATTCGATGCCCTGCTCCTTGAGCATGGCCGAGAGCTGGTTGTCAGACAGGGGTTTTTTCGGATTTTCTGCGCCAATGAGCTGGCGGATCAGTGCGCGCACCGCCGTGCTGGACGCACTGCCTCCGGTCTCGGTGCCTAGCCCGGAACCAAAGAAATACTTGAGCTCAAAGGTTCCAAAAGGCGTCGCCATGTACTTGGCCGTTGTGACACGGCTGATGGTTGACTCATGCAGGCTCAGTTCCTCGGCAATTTCTCGCAAGACCAGCGGGCGCATGGCCAGTTCTCCATGCAGAAAAAAGTTTTTTTGCCGCTCAACAATCGCCTGGCTGACCCGCAATATGGTGTCAAACCGCTGTTGCAGGTTTTTGATGAACCAGCGCGCCTCCTGCAACCTCTGATGCAGCGCAGCCGATGGCCCCTCCTTGGCCTTGTGGCCCTTGAGGGCCTGAGCATAAAGTTCGTGCACGCGAAGTCTTGGCATCACATCCGGATTGATTTGCACCCGAAAACGACTTTGCGCCCCGCTGCCGCGGCGTGATACCAGAACATCCGGCACAACAATGTTGTGCTCCACATCGGCAAAACGTCGGCCCGGTTTAGGCTCCAGCCTGGCAATCAGTCCCAGCGCCTGACGAACCGGCTCTTCGCTGCTGCTGCATGCCAAGGCCAGTCGGCGTGCATCACGGCGGGCCAGATGCTCCAAGGGCTGGGCACACAGGCAGCAGGCCAGGGCCTTGAGCTCGGCCGAAACGGCTTTTCCAGCAGGTAGGGCCTGCAGCTGCAAGGTGAGGCACTCGGCCAGTGACCGCGCTCCCACGCCAACCGGCTCCATGTTTTGCAGCAGCCCCAAGGCAACGGTGAAGCGGTGGCTAAGCTCTTCCTGTGCCTGCATATCATCGCCAGCCATCGCCTGCGCCAAGGCTTCAGGGGCTTCGCTCAGGTAGCCGTCTTCATCCAGGGAGCCAATCAGAAAGCTCAATGCCGCACGGTCCACATCATCAAGTCGCAGCGCCAGCGACTGACGGGTCAGGAAGTCCTGCAGCGACTCATGGGGGCGCGACAGATCGGCCGCATCAGCATCGGCCTCCTCCGAGTTCGAGGCCTTGCTGGCCGGCGCCTCGCCTCCCCATTCGCCGTCATCCGGCGCAATTTCCACCGCACCATCACCTTCCCAGTTCTCGGCCACGCCGCTGTCCTGGCTCTCCTCGCGATCGGCCAACCAGTCTTCGTGCTGCTGGGCATCGTCAGCCGCCGGGGTGGAATCGGCCCGGTTCAGGCCAAAAGTCTCTTCTGACGCGGCGTCGGTTTCAGCCTCAAGAAACGGGTTGTCAATCAGCATTTGCTCAACTTCCTGCTGCAGCTCAAGGGTGGAGAGCTGAAGCAGGCGAATCGACTGCTGCAATTGCGGAGTCAGCGCAAGGTGCTGGGAGGCCCTGAGCGACAGTCGCTGCATTACATCTTGAAGTGCTCACCGAGATAAACCCGGCGCACATCCGCGTTATTGACAATTTCGGCCGGCGTTCCCATGGCCAGAACCTGCCCCTCGCTAATGATGTAGGCATGGTCGCAGATACCCAGGGTCTCGCGCACATTGTGATCCGTAATCAGGACGCCAATGCCGCGCTCCTTCAGAAAACCGATGATGCGCTGAATTTCTATGACGGCAATCGGATCGATACCCGCAAAAGGTTCGTCCAGCAGAATAAAGCGCGGCTGGGTTGCCAATGCGCGGGCAATTTCGACCCGGCGGCGCTCCCCCCCCGAAAGCGACAAGGCCGGTGACTCACGCAGATGATCGACCCGCAGGTCTCGCAACAACTGGGTCAGCCGTTGTTCCAGCTGGGGTTTGCTCAGGGGCTTGCCCTGTGCATCCCGTTGCAGCTCAAGCACGGCACGCACATTGTCTGCCACATTGAGGCGCCGAAAGATCGAAGCCTCTTGCGGCAAATAGCTCAGGCCCAGCTGGGCGCGACGGTGAATCGGCATATGCGCAACCGGCTGGCCGTCAATAGTGATGTCACCGGCGCTGGCCCGCACCAAGCCGACAATCATGTAGAACGAGGTTGTCTTGCCTGCCCCGTTGGGGCCCAGAAGACCCACCACCTCGCCCTTTTTTACCGAGAGGGAAACATCCTTGACGACCTCCCGGCCACCGTAAAACTTGCGCAGGTGATGCGCCTCGAGACAGCTCTCAACCGCCTGGCCCAAAGCATTCTGCTGGCCCATGATCACTTCGGGCTTCCACCCAGTGTCTTGCTCTGGCGAAGATTGGGTTGGGGCGTGACAGGCGCTACAGTGTTATCGGCAGTTTTTGGCGTCAGCATGGCACGCACCCGACCCTTGCCTTGGCCAGAACGCGCCGCACCGCCATCGACGGAAAATACATCGGTCGCATTCTCGTACTGGATGACATCACCCGTCACCTGATCGGCCAGGGTGGTCCCGCGCAGTCGCCGCATTTCGGCCCGCTTGATAAAGCGCACCGTATCGGCTCGGCCGTTGTACTCAATGGTTTCGCCATCCCCTTCAATAAACTCATCGACACCTTCACGCTTTTGCCGGAAGAAAGCAAGTTGGCCGGGCGCGGCGGTGACGACGCCAAACTGAAACCCTTCGGGGTCCTGCCGAACCTCGATGCGCGCACCACGAATCAGGATCGTCCCCTTGGTGAGCACCACATTGCCGGTGAAAATACTGACCTGCTTGAGATCGTCATAGCGCAGGGTGTCCGATTCAATATTCATCGGCTTGTTACGGTCTGCTTTCTCGGCCAGTGCCGGGCCGGCCACCAGCATCAAGAGGGCGGCCAGCAAAGGGATGAAAGCTTTTTTCATGAGGGCACGCATCTTGCTTGGCATGGTCCAAGATTGTAGCGAGGCAAACTCACTACAGCCCTAGAGAAAAGGACGGGCAGTGATGGGGTCAGCGTGCACGCACCTTGGTGAGCAGATGATCCACCACCTGCAAGGCTCTTTCCATGCTTTTGGCATACGTGGCATCGGTATAAAAACGCCCAGCCACCCCGAGCGACGGTACCCCTTCGACCTTGTAGGCATTTTGCAGCTGGGTCGCGCGGCTGGCTTTGGAGGCCACAGAAAACGAGTTGAACTGTTCGCTAAAACGGGCCTTGTCCACGCCTTGCTTGGCAGCCCAGTCCGCGATGACATCCAGCCGATCCAACCGCATGCGCTCCACATGGATGGCATAGAACACCTTCACATGCAGCTTCTCGACCAGGCCCATGGCCTCAAGGGTGTAGTAGAGGCGTTGCTGCGCCTCGAAGTCTTTACGAAAGGCAACCGGTACTCGTCGAACGACCACATCCTTGGGCACCCGCTTGATCCAGGCCGCAAAGGTGGGCTCAAAGGCATTGCAGTGGGGACAGCTGTACCAGAAGAACTCCACCACCTCGATCTTGTCATTGGCGGCTTCAACCAGGGCGGGTTTGTCCAGCACAAGATAGTCCTCGCCGGCACGCGGTTGTGCCCCTTGAGCCATCAGGGCGGCAGGCAGACTGCCTGCCGCTCCCAGCGCAAACGCTGCCCTGGAAAATTCACGTCGTTTCATCGTCAAGCTCTCTTTCTGTAGCCAGTCTTTCATACCGCTCCTAGCGCTGCACCCGAACCAGCGCAGCCTCATGCCCTGCCGCGTCGATTCGCGACATCACCTTCTCAGCTTCATCGCGTCTTTCAAACGGACCGACGCGTACCCGATACACCATACGCCCTGATTGTTCGCGCTCCATCACTTTGGCTTGCACGCCGGTGAGGGACAACATGGCGCGCTGCTTTTCAGCGTCCTCGGGCGTACGGAATGCGCCGATTTGCACAAAATAATTGAAGGGGTCGTTCGAACCACCCGCCTGGGCACGGGCCAGATCACCCAGCGGATCGGCCGAGACCGCTGGCTTGTTTTCCACGGGCTTGTCAGCGGGCGCCGAAACGGGCTGGTCGGTTACAGGCCTGGTCTGGGCAGGCTGGGCAGCAGACTTGCCCTGCAATGGGGCGTTGGGGTCCCAGCCCTTGTTCTTGTTGGCTTCGGCAGCGTCCTGCTCGACCGTACGGCTTTGCCCCTTGAAAGCAAAGGGAATCGGCACCTTGGTGACATAGACCGCGACCACCAGGGCAATGGCCAAGCCAATCACCAGGCCAACCGCCAGGCCCAGTAGGGTTCCACCATGTTGTTGCTTCATGCCCTGCCTTTGTCCAGTCAAATTTCAAAGCCGCTTGTCAGCGCCTACATTTTTTCGGGCGCGCTCACACCCAGCACCTTAAGTCCATTGTGCAGCACCTGCGCAGTTGCCGCCACCAGAGCCAGCCGTGCTCGTTTGAGGGCCTCGTCTTCCACCAGAATTCGTTCGGCATCGTAATAGCTGTGGTAGCTGGCAGCCAGATCGCGAAGGTAGAAGGTCACATCGTGGGGCGCGAAGTCCTGGGCGGCCTCACTCAGCATGGCCGGGTACTTGGCCAGTTGCAGCATCAGAGCCAGAGCCGCCGGGCTGTGCAGCGGGGACAGGTCGGCACCCATCAGGCTGCCGCGCTCACCCCCCCAGGCGGCCAGCACCGAGCAAATACGTGCATGGGCATACTGAACATAGTAGACCGGATTGTCATTGTTTTTCTGTATGGCCAGGTCCACATCGAAGGTGTATTCCGTATCGGGCTTGCGACTGAGCAGGAAGAAACGCACCGCATCTTTGCTGGTCCAGTCAATCAGGTCACGCAAGGTGACATAACTGCCCGCGCGCTTTGAGATTTTCACCTCCTGCCCGCCCCGCATCACCCGCACCATGGTGTGTAACACATAGTCCGGGAACCCTTGCGGTATACCCTTACCAAGCCCTTGCAGGCCGGCGCGAACGCGCGCGATGGTGCCGTGATGGTCGGTACCCTGGATGTTGACCACCTTGTGAAAGCCGCGCTCCCATTTGCTGATGTGGTAGGCCACATCGGGCACAAAGTAGGTATAGCTGCCATCGCCCTTACGCATGACGCGATCCTTGTCGTCCCCATAGTCGGTGGTGCGCAACCACAGCGCGCCATCATGCTCATAGGTTTTGCCGGCCCCCCGCAACTGCTCGACCGCCGCGTCAACCCGTCCGCTGGTGTAGAGGCTGGACTCAAGGTAGTAGTTGTCGAACCGAACGGCAAATGCCTTGAGATCCAGATCCTGCTCATGACGCAGGTAGGCCACAGCAAACAGTCGCATGCCATCGAGGTCCTGCGCGTCGCCACTGGCCGTGAACTCGCGGTCATCTGATCTGACGGTCTTTCTAGCCATGAAATCGGCTGCAATGTCGCCAATATAGTCACCGTTGTAGGCGGCCTCGGGCCACTGAGCGTCACCAGGTTTGAAGCCTCGGGCACGAGCCTGCACACTGAGCGCCAGGGTATTGATCTGGACACCGGCGTCGTTGTAATAGAACTCGCGGTACACCTCCCAGCCCTGGGTGGCATACAGGTTGCAAATGGCATCGCCCAAAGCAGCCTGGCGGCCATGCCCCACATGCAGGGGGCCGGTAGGATTGGCCGAAACAAATTCGACCATCAGACGTTGGCCGTTGGCGGGAAGCTGGCCGAAATAATCACCATGCTCAAGCACCTCGCGCACTACCTGTTGCTTGGCGGCGGGCTTGAGCTTGATATTGATGAAACCTGGCCCGGCAATTTCCAGCGACTCGACCCATCGCTCAAAAGCGGCTGTTGCCCGTAGATCCTTGCACAGGGTCTCGGCCACAAGCCGGGGGGCCTGACGCAGCGGCTTAGCAAGTTGCATGGCCACTGTCATGGCCAGATCGCCGTGGGCCGCCACCTTGGGCGACTCAAAGGCGGCGCGTGCGCCGGCGCCGACCTGGATGCGCTCCAGCACCTCCTGCAGGGCCTGAAGCATTTCGTGTTGGACTGTCTGCATGCGGCGATTTTAAGAGGCGTTGTCGGCACTCCGACCTGAGTCATCAACACGCAGTTGCTTTAACGCATTCTGCCCTCCGGCTTTTCAGTCGGCGCCGGTGGCTCTGGCCCGGGGGTGTTAGCGCGTCAAGGTCTGCCAGAAGCCTGGCTGGCTGTAGTGGTGCTTCAAAAAGTCCAGCCAAAGCCTCACGCGCAATGGCAAGTGCTTGCGCTGGGGAAATACTGCATAGATGCCGTTAGGTGGGGCGGCGAATGCTTCCAGCAGGGCCACCAGGTGGCCAGACTTGATTTGCGACTCAACCTCCCAAAGACTGCGCCAGGCAATGCCATAACCGGCCAGACACCAGTCGAGCAAAACCTGTCCGTCTGAGCAATCCATGGCTCCATTCGGTCGGATATGGATCAGCTCCCCGCCTTCAGCAGCAGGCAGTTGAAAGGCCCAGCCCCGTCGTTGTGACAGATCGCTGGTCAGTACCAGGCAATTGAACCGAGCCAAATCGCTGGGATGCTCAGGCGTACCATTTTTTTTCAAGAATTGCGGGGTGGCCACGCACAGCCGTCGGTTATCAGCCAGCCTGACACTTACCAGCGAAGAGTCGGCCATGTCGCCGACCCGCACAGCACAGTCGAACCCTTCGCCAGCAATATCCACCACCCGGTCACTGAGGTGCAGGGAAATCGAGACGTCCCGATGCAGGACGCTGAATTTTGGAACCAGGGGGGCGACCCGTTGCCGTCCAAATCCGGCCGGTGCGGTGATGCGCAGGTGGCCGGTCGCCTTGACGCCCCCGGCGGACACGCTGGCCTCGGCATCGGACAGATCGGTCAGCAGGCGTTGACAATCTTCCAGAAAAGCGCTGCCTTCATTCGTCAAGTGGATTCGACGGGTGGTGCGCACCAGCAACTTGACCCCCAGCCGCTCTTCCAGGGCGTCCAGGCGGCGACCAATGATGGCCGGCGCTACCCCTTCGGCCTGGGCGGCGGCGGTCAGCGTGCCGCGGGTGGCGACAGAGACAAAGGAGTCAAGCTGTTTGAGTTTGTCCATGGCAAGTCATTATCCGATGCCTCGCTGTCAATCGAGGCAATAATTACGTTGGGCCCACTCTGAGAAGGCCCTGCCTCCGCCCGGTCTTGGAAACTTTCAGAAATACCATCGATTTGCGCCATGTCTGACCAACCCATTAGCGGCCCGGCTAAACCGGGCGAGCTGAATTTGAATTACCTGCAAGACTGGATCGGGCGAAGCGAGACCCGCTCCGATTTGATCTGTGCTGCGCCTCTGGCGGCCATGTCTGCAACACTGGATCGGCCCGATCCAAGCCCAGTTGAAGGAACTGCAGTGCCCGCTCTGTGGCACTGGGTTTACTTCACGCCGCAGACACCGGCCCATGACATTGGCGAAGATGGCCACGCGCGTCGTGGTGGCTTTTTACCACCGGTGCCATTGCCGCGACGGATGTGGGCGGGCGGCCGCCTGTCGTTTCATCACCCGCTACGAGTCGGCGACACGGTGCAGCGGGTTTCTACGATTCAGGATGTACAACTCAAACAGGGGCGCACTGGTGCTCTGGTGTTTGTCTGCGTACGTCACGACTACACCAGCCCCAGAGGTCTCGTACTGAGCGAGGAGCATGATATCGTCTACCGGGATGCGCCCCCGGCAGACATCGCAGGCCTGCGAAGTGGTGCACCAACCACCACCCAAACGCCCCTGCCAGCGCCCGGGGACGAGCAGTTCAGCCGACTTGTTGTCCCTGACCCCGTCCTGCTGTTTCGCTATTCGGCGCTGACTTTCAACGGCCACCGCATCCATTACGACCGAAGCTATGTCACACAGGTGGAAGGCTACCCAGGTCTGATCGTGCATGGCCCCCTGATAGCCACGCTTCTGATGGACTTGTTGCGGCGCAACCACCCGCAGGCTCATGTGAGGCGTTTTTCGTTCAAGGCGCTACGGCCAACCTTTGATATTCATCCCTTCACCGTCTGCGGCAAATTAGATGGCCAGAGCGCCACACTTTGGGGGCGTGATCATGAAGGCTGCCTGACCATGCAGGCCACCGCTGAACTTGACTGAGGCCGTTTTCAAGATCAGTCCAATTTCTCTCACCCTCAACCAACTTCTTGTAATTCTTGTGCCGACCTAAAATTTGCCTGATACACCATGCAAGCTGCCAACGATCCCTACCAGGACATTCGCGACGCCATTCGTGATCTATGCGCCGCATTTCCCGACGAATATCACCGCAAGATTGATTCCCAACGGGCCTACCCGCAGGAGTTTGTTCAGGCGCTGACCCAGGCCGGCTGGTTGGCAGCGCTGATCCCGCAGGAGTATGGTGGCTCTGGGCTAGGCCTGGCTGAAGCCTCGGTCATCATGGAAGAAATTAACCGGTGTGGCGGCAATGCGGGTGCCTGCCACGGTCAGATGTACAACATGGGAACATTGTTGCGGCATGGCTCACCCGCGCAAAAGGCGCACTACCTGCCTAAAATCGCCAGCGGCGAATGGCGGCTGCAATCCATGGGCGTGACCGAGCCCACCACGGGCACTGACACCACAAAAATCAAAACCACTGCGCAAAGAAAAGGCGACCGCTACATTGTCAACGGCCAAAAGGTCTGGATTTCCCGGGTTCAGCATTCGGACTTCATGATTCTGCTGGCGCGCACCACCCCGCTGGCTGAGGTGAACAAGAAGAGTGAGGGCATGTCCATCTTCATGGTCGACCTGCGCACCGCCATCGGCCAGGGCCTGACGGTCCGCCCGATTGCCAATATGGTGAACCATGAAACCAATGAGCTGTTTTTTGAGAACCTGGAAATTCCAGCCGAAAACCTGATCGGCGAAGAGGGCAAGGGCTTTCGCTACATCCTGGACGGACTCAACGCCGAGCGCACCCTGATAGCCGCCGAATGCATTGGGGATGGTTATTGGTTTGTGGACCGGGCCAGCCGCTACGTCAAGGACCGGGTGGTCTTTGGCCGCCCTACGGGACAGAACCAGGGGGTCCAGTTTCCGATTGCCGAGTCCTATATCGAAGTCGAGGCGGCCAACCTGATGCGCTGGCAAGCTTGCCAGCTGTTTGACAGCCAGCAACCCTGCGGCGCCCAAGCCAATATGGCCAAATACCTTGCGGCCAAGGCTTCCTGGGAGGCTGCCAACGTCTGCCTGCAAATGCACGGCGGGTTTGGATTTGCCTGCGAGTACGACATCGAGCGCAAGTTCCGTGAAACCCGGCTCTACCAGGTCGCCCCCATTTCAACCAACATGATTTTTTCCTATGTGGCAGAACATCTCCTGGGCTTGCCCAGAAGTTACTGAGGACAGGGGCGGCCTGGCTCTGCGGCAGGCATTTTCAAGCGCGCGAAAAAAGCTTGGGATTGGCCCAGCCTGTTTTCCGTCCGGATCCGGATTTTCCTTATGAGACCGCTAGAGGGCATTACCGTCATTGCTTTGGAGCATGCCATTGCGGCACCGTTTTGTACCCGTCAGCTGGCCGATCAGGGTGCCCGGGTGATCAAGATCGAGCGACCCGGAAGTGGCGATTTTGCACGTGGCTATGACACGCGGGTCAAAGGGTTGTCTTCGCATTTTGTCTGGACCAACCGCTCCAAAGAAAGTTTGGCGCTCGACCTGAAACATCCCCAGGCTGCAGAAATTCTTCATCTGTTGCTGGGACAAGCCGATGTTCTGGTGCAAAACCTGGCCCCCGGTGCGGCTGAGCGCATGGGACTTTCATTTGAGGCGCTGCACGAGAAGTTTCCGCAACTGATTGTGTGTGACATCTCCGGTTACGGCGAGGACGGCCCTTACCGTGACAAGAAAGCCTACGACCTGCTGATCCAGAGTGAAGCTGGCTTTCTTTCGATCACTGGCAGCCCGGAGGCGCCGGCCAAGGCAGGCTGCTCGATTGCCGACATTGCGGCAGGCATGTATGCCTACAGCAATGTGCTGACCGCCTTGATCCAGCGCGGCAAGACCGGCGTGGGGCGTCACATCGACATCTCCATGCTTGAATGCATGGCCGAGTGGATGGGCTTTCCGATGTACTACGCCTATGGCAATGCCCCGCCGCCTACGCGTGCTGGCGCGGCCCATGCCACCATCTATCCTTACGGGCCGTTCGCTGCCGGGGATGGCCATGTCATCATGCTCGGATTGCAAAATGAGCGCGAGTGGCTGGTGTTTTGTGAAAAAGTTCTACGCCACCCTGAATTGGGCACCGATCCCCGGTATGCCTCCAACGCCAAGCGGGCCAGCCAGCGCAATGACTTGCAAAAACTGATTGAGGGCGTGTTTGCACAGCTGTCAGCTGATCAACTGATCGACCGACTGGAGACTGCCGGCATCGCCAACGCCCGGGTCAATACCATGGCTGATCTTTGGGGTCATCCGCAGCTGGCTGCCCGTGAGCGCTGGACCGAGGTCAGCACACCAGCCGGGCCGGTTGCAGCCCTGTTGCCGCCCGGTGCTGCAGACGCGGCGCAGGTCCGCATGGACGCTATTCCTGCCGTAGGTCAGCATGGGCCAGCCATCCTGGCGTCTCTGGGACTGTCGGCCAGGCAGATCGAACAGCTCAGACAGGACAAGGCGATTTGATGAACCCATCCTCTCATGCCAATGACGGTGACTTGCCGGCTAGCTGCCAGTTCGTTGCCGGCCAGTTACCACTAGGTCGTTGGGTTCTTGCAGAACGCCTGAACGGGCTGAGGCATCCTGCGCCCTCAAGGCCTTGATCTGGCCTCAACGCTTACCGGTCTTAACTATTCCAGGATATTTCCATGACCACACCCAGTACGGCTGAACTGGCCAAGTTTGCCGCCGCCCTGAAGTTTGAAGACATTCCTCAGCCCGTCGTCGCCCGAATTGAAGACCTCTTGCTGGACTGGTTCGGCTCGGCCCTTGCTGGCAAGGGAGCGCACGCCGTTGAAATCTTGGCCAACTTTGCAACAGCCATGGGACCAGCCGATGGCCCGAGCGAAATCCTGATCCATCGCCGCGGCAGTAGCCCGCTGCTGGCGGCCATGGCAAATGCCGCCGCCTCTCATGTGGCCGAGCAGGATGATGTGCACAACGGTTCTGTGTTCCACCCGGCCTGTGTGGTATTTCCACCGGCCCTGGCCGTGGCACAGGCGCTTGGCTCAAGTGGCAGGGATCTTCTCACCGCCAGCGTTGTCGGCTATGAAGTGGGGATCCGGGTGGGCGAGTTTCTGGGACGCTCGCATTACAAGATCTTTCACACCACAGGCACCGCCGGTACGCTGGCCGCCGCCGCGGCTGTAGGGCATCTGTTGCGGCTTGACCCCAGCCAGATGTTGCATGCCTTTGGTTCAGCCGGCACCCAATCCGCCGGGCTGTGGGAATTTTTACGGGACGCTGCCGATTCCAAGCAATTGCATCCCGCCCATGCCGCGGGCGCCGGTCTGATGGCAGCTTACCTGGCACAGGGTGGATTTACCGGCGCCAAGCGCATTCTTGAAGGTCCCCAGGGTCTGGCTGCTGGCACCTCCACGGATTCAGACCTGAGCAAACTCACAGATCGCCTTGGTAGCCGCTGGACTGTCAGTGAAACTTCCTTCAAATACCACGCCTCCTGTCGGCATACCCATCCCGCTGCCGATGCACTTCAGCACCTGATCGGTCGCCACGCCCTGCAAGCCGGCGACATCCGGCATGTGACCGCCTTGGTGCACCAGGGCGCCATTGACGTGCTCGGCCCGGTCATTGATCCGCAGACCGTTCATCAAAGCAAATTCAATATGGGCACCGTGCTTGCCCTGATTGCGACACAAGGACGTGCGGGCCTGACTGAATTTGACAACAGCTTCAATGTCCCGCAAGTGCTTGACTTTCGCAACAAAGTCACTATGGCCCTTGACCCGGAGGTTGACACCGCCTACCCGACACGCTGGATCGGCAAAGTACGGGTGGAATTGAATGACGGTCGTGTGCTGCACGAGCGGGTTGACGAACCCAAGGGAGACCCGGGCAATACCCTCACACGCGTCGAACTTGAAGACAAGGCATTGCGTCTGGCCTTGTACAGCGGCGCAGCCAGCGCGTCTGAAATGCGCTCGGCAATCCAGCGCCTTTGGGGCATCGCCCAGGCACCCAGCGTGGGCCACCTGATCGGCTAATCTTTTTCTGGCCGCTGGCCTTGGACGGGATGCCGCCAGCCTTGGCGCAGGCGTCACCCCAGGCATGCGCTGGGTAAGTTACGCCCATCAGTTTTTCATATCGCAGGAATTTTTCCTGCTTGGCGAAATTCACCGCAGATTTGATACTTTTTGTCACGTATTAATGCATTTTGAAGGCATTAATTTAATAAGAAGTATCGAATAAAGTATGGTGATGGAAAAAACTCGAAGCAGCCGTAAAGATGTCCCTCGCGCCGTCCTGTTTGATGCCTACGGCACCCTGTTTGATGTCTACAGTGTTGGGCTGCTGGCAGAACAACTTTTCCCTGGACAGGGTCAGGCGCTTGGCGCTCTCTGGCGCGACAAGCAAATTGAATACACACGGCTGGTAACCACCAGCAACGACGGTGCTCACTACCAGCCCTTCTGGGACCTGACCCGCGCGGGCCTGCGCTACGCCTGCAAGCGCCTGAAGCTGTCACTTACCACCGAAGCCGAACAGCGCCTGATGAATCAGTATCGCCACTTGAGCGCCTTTCCCGAAAACAAGGAAGTGTTGCAAAGCCTGCGCGATCGCAAACTGGCGACCGGGATTCTTTCCAATGGTGACCCGGACATGCTGGGGATTGCTGTACGCAGTGCCGGTCTGGACACACTGCTCGACCATGTCATCAGTGTGGACAGTGTTCGTCTCTACAAGACCCACCCAGCCGCCTACGCTCTGGGCGAGCAAGCGACCGGTCTACCAGCGCGTGAAATCCTGTTTGTCAGCAGCAACAGCTGGGACGCCCTGGCGGCTACCTGGTATGGGTATCAGACCTTGTGGGTCAACCGTTACCAACTGCCCTTCGAAGAACTCGGCGTGCAACCGACCCGAATTGGCAATTCGCTGGCCGAAGTGCTGGAATTTTTTCCTGACTGATGTGGTATCAACTTTTTTAATTCAAGGGAAATCCTCATGACCGATCGTATCCAGGCAGAACGACTGAAAGTCGCTACCCCCCTATACCGTTTCATTGAAGACAAGGTCTTGCCCGACACCGGCATCGACAGCAAAAGCTTCTGGAAAGGTTTTGATGCCATTGCCCATGAGCTGGGCCCCAAAAACGAGTCCTTGCTCAAGGAGCGCGATCGCCTGCAGGCCAAGCTCGACGCCTGGCATAAAGCCAACCCGGGACCGATCCGCAACATGCCAGCCTACCGGGCATTTCTCAAGCAGATCGGCTATCTGGCGCCGGTGCCGGCCAAGGTTGAATGCACCACCAGCAATGTGGACGCCGAGTTGGCGGTTCAGGCCGGCCCCCAACTGGTCGTACCCATCTTGAATGCGCGCTACGCGCTCAATGCAGCCAACGCACGCTGGGGGTCGCTGTACGACGCACTGTATGGTACCGACGCCCTGCCGCAGACAGGCGGCGCCAGCAAGATTGGCCCCAATGGCAGCGCCTACAACCCCAAACGGGGCGCCAAAGTGATCGAGTATGCCCGTCACGTTCTGGACCGGGTGGTAGGCCTCACGCAAGGCTCTCACCTGGACTCGGTGGCCTACACGATTCTGGGCGGACAGCTGGTCGTCACTCTCAAAGGAGGACAGCAGGTCCGGTTGGCTCAACCCGAAAAATTCATTGGCTACCAGGGCAATGCCGACTCCCCCACCGCCGTTGTGATTCGCAACAACGGCATCCACATCGAAATCCAGTTTGATCGCAGCACCACCATCGGTCGCAGTGATCGGGCGGGTATCAGCGACCTGCTGATCGAAGCGGCCCTGTCCACCATCCTCGATCTTGAGGACTCGGTCACCGTGGTGGATGCCGAGGACAAGGTTCTTGCCTATGACAACTGGCTGGGCATTCTCAAGGGTACGCTGACAGAGGAGGTCCGAAAAGGCGGTCAAACCTTCACCCGTCGCCTCAATGCAGACCGCACCTACAAAGGGGGGCATGGCGAGGAAGTCAAGCTGCATGGGCGCTCCCTGCTGTTTGTCCGCAATGTGGGCCACCTGATGACCAACCCCGCCATCCTCTATGGCCATGGCGGAGAAATTCATGAAGGCATCATGGATGCGGTGATCACCACACTGATCGCCCTGCATGACCTCAAAGGGTTGACCAGCCATGGCGTGCGCAACTCCAGAACCGGTTCTATTTATATCGTCAAACCCAAGATGCATGGCCCTGCGGAAGTGGCCTTTTCATCGGAGCTGTTCAGCCGGGTCGAAGCACTACTGGGTCTGCCTGAAAACACGGTCAAGCTGGGCATCATGGACGAAGAGCGTCGCACCAGCGTCAACCTGAAGGCTTGCATTGCCGCTGCAAAAAGCCGGGTGGCATTCATCAACACTGGATTTCTCGACCGTACCGGTGATGAAATGCACACCGCGATGCACGCGGGCCCGATGATCCGCAAGGCGGCCATGAAAAGCACCCCATGGATTGATGCCTACGAACGAAGCAATGTGCTCGTTGGCCTGGCCTGCGGATTGCGGGGGCGCGCCCAGATTGGCAAGGGCATGTGGGCCATGCCTGACCTGATGGCATCGATGTTGTCGCAGAAAATTGTCCACCCCCTGGCCGGTGCCAACACCGCCTGGGTGCCTTCGCCCACGGCTGCCACCCTGCATGCCCTGCACTACCATCAGATCAATGTCGGAACTGTTCAGGACACGCTTGAGAAGCAGGCTTTGGGCAAGAATTTCAGCCGGCTTGAAGACCAGTTGTTGACAGGCTTGCTTACTGTGCCGGTGGCCAGCAAACCGGCCTGGAGCGCAGATGAAATCCAGCAGGAAATCGACAACAACTGCCAGGGCATTCTGGGCTATGTTGTGCGTTGGATCGACCAGGGCGTTGGCTGCTCCAAGGTCCCCGACATTCACAATGTGGGCCTGATGGAAGACCGCGCCACCTTGCGCATTTCCAGCCAGCATATTGCCAACTGGTTATTGCACGGCGTGGTCAGCAAGGAACAGGTGCGCCGCACCTTCGAACGGATGGCAGCCGTGGTGGATCAGCAAAACGCCGGCGACCCCTTCTACAAACCCATGGCCGGGCACTTTGACACCTCGATGGCGTATCAGGCCGCCTGCGATCTGGTGTTCAAAGGGCTGGAACAACCCAATGGCTACACCGAGCCACTGCTGCATGCCTGGCGCCTCAAGGTCAAAGCTGCCAACCGTTAAGGCCCGGGACAGCTGAAGCAGCGCGGCCATCCTGCGGCCCCCGGCCCACGGCCCTGGGGCTGTTAATTTTTGATTTCAGGCAAGCCCCTGGCAATTGGGGTTGCCCGGGCTGCGCCCTTTGGGCATGGTTGGCGCCCTGGAGTCAGAGATGTTCAAAGATCGTCAACAAGCCGCTGAGCAATTGGTCAAACGGCTGCTCACCTACAAGGGCCAACGACCTCTGGTGCTGGCCATTCCTCGTGGCGCAGTTCCCATGGCAAAACTGATTGCCCAGCAACTCGACGGCGATTTTGATGTGGTGCTGGTTCGCAAATTACGCGCCCCACACCAGAGCGAGCTGGCCATCGGCTCGGTGGATGAGCGCGGCTGGACTTACTTGGCCCCCCATGCCCAATCCATGAAGATCGACGAAGAGTACCTGGAGTGCGAGAAACAGCGTCAGCTCGACACCATTGGCCAACGACGCGCTCAGTACTCACCCATCCGGCCCTCGATTGATCCAGGGGGTCGGGTGGTGATTGTGGTGGACGATGGCATGGCCACGGGTTCGACCATGATGGCTGCCTTGCACGGCCTTAGACAATCCAGGCCAAAGCGTTTGATTTGTGCCATACCTGTGGCCCCTGCCGGTACCGTAATGAAAGCAGCTGAATTGGCTGATGAGGTGGTCTGCCTGGAGACGCCGCCCTGGTTTCAGGCTGTGGGTCAGTTCTACCTTGACTTTCCCCAGATAGAGGATGCCGAGGTGATCGCCATGCTGAAAGAAAGGGCACCGACCCGGTCTGAATCGACTTGATCGTTGCCCTTGATGCCACCTGTTGCTAACCGGCGGCGCGCTGATGGGTTAGCCAGTTTTAACCAGTTAGCGCTTTTGACGGTACTTGCGCAGGGAGGCGATCTGAGCGGCCATAACCGCCAACTCAGACTGGGCTTTGGCCAGATCAATATCGCTTTTGGCGTTCTTGATGGCCTCCTCGGCCGCCAGCCGAGCCTCATTGGCCTTTTCTTCGTCCAGGTCCTTGCCACGCACAGCGGTGTCTGACAACACCGTCACCCGGTTCGGTTGCACCTCCAGGATGCCTCCGGCAACAAAGACAAACTCTTCGCTTCCGTCGGCCATCTCGATACGAACAGATCCCGGTTTGATACGGGTGATCAAGGGGGTATGGCGCGGAAAGATGCCCAGTTCACCCGACTCGCCAGGCAAGGCGACAAAGCGCGCCTCACCCGAAAAGATGGACTCTTCGGCACTGACCACATCAACTTGGATGGTGTTCATGGTTGCTCCGATTGATCCTGGGGATTAAACTTTCTTGGCCTTTTCAAAGGCATCGTCGATGGTGCCCACCATGTAGAAGGCCTGCTCGGGCAAATGGTCGCACTCACCGTTGACAATCATCTTGAAGCCCCGGATGGTTTCAGCCAAGGGCACATACTTGCCGGGCGAGCCGGTAAACACTTCGGCCACATGGAAAGGCTGCGACAGGAAACGCTGGATCTTGCGCGCCCGTGCCACGGTCAGCTTGTCTTCCGGTGCCAGTTCGTCCATGCCCAGAATGGCAATAATGTCGCGCAACTCCTTGTAGCGCTGCAGGGTACCCTGCACCGCACGGGCTGTGGCGTAGTGGTCTTCACCAACCACCTGCGGGTCAAGCTGGCGGCTGGTGGAATCAAGTGGGTCCACCGCGGGATAGATACCCAGGGCAGCAATGTCACGCGAGAGCACCACGGTGGAGTCCAGGTGGGCAAAGGTTGTGGCAGGCGACGGATCGGTCAGGTCGTCAGCAGGCACGTAAACGGCCTGAATGGAGGTGATCGAGCCGACCTTGGTAGAAGTAATGCGCTCTTGCAGACGGCCCATTTCTTCGGCCAGCGTTGGCTGGTAGCCCACGGCAGAAGGCATACGCCCCAGAAGAGCAGACACTTCGGTACCGGCCAAGGTGTAGCGGTAGATGTTGTCCACGAAGAACAATACATCACGGCCCTCATCACGGAATGATTCAGCGATGGTCAGGCCGGTCAGGGCCACGCGCAGACGGTTGCCCGGAGGCTCGTTCATCTGGCCATACACCATGGACACCTTGGATTCGGCCAGGTTATCCAGTTTCACAACACCGGAATCAGCCATCTCGTGATAGAAGTCATTGCCCTCACGGGTACGCTCACCCACCCCGGCAAACACCGACAAGCCGGAGTGCGCCTTGGCAATGTTGTTGATCAACTCCATCATGTTCACGGTCTTGCCCACGCCAGCGCCGCCAAACAAGCCCACCTTGCCGCCTTTGGCAAACGGGCACACCAGGTCAATAACCTTGATCCCGGTTTCAAGCAATTCGGTAGAGGGGGCCAGCTCGTCATAGGCCGGGGCTTTGCGATGAATCGGCGCGGTCTGAGCCAGCGACACAGGGCCACGCTCGTCAATGGGGTTACCCAACACATCCATGATGCGTCCAAGGGTCGCCTGACCCACTGGCACGGTGATCGCGTTGCCGGTGTTGGAAACCATCATGCCACGGCGCAGACCGTCGGAAGACCCCAACGCAATGGTTCGAACAATACCGTCACCCAACTGCTGCTGGACTTCCAGCGTCAGGGCTGAGCCGTCCATCTTGAGCGCGTCATACACCTTGGGCATCTGGTCACGCGGAAATTCCACGTCCACCACAGCGCCAATACACTGAACAATCTTGCCCTGAACGCCAGCGTTCATCTGGGAATTCTCTTGAGCCATTTCTTTCGCTCCAATCAATAAATCAATAACCTGAAATCGATGCGCCGCTTAAACCGCGGCCGCACCCGCCACAATTTCCGACAACTCTTTGGTAATGCCTGCCTGACGGGTCTTGTTGTAGACCAGCTTGAGTTCGGCAATCACGTTACCCGCGTTATCCGTGGCGGCCTTCATGGCCACCATGCGCGCAGACTGCTCTGATGCCATGTTCTCGGCCACGGCCTGGTACACCAAAGCCTCGACATAGCGAACCAGCAGTTCGTCGATGACGACCTGGGCATCAGGCTCATAGATATAGTCCCAGCCATGCTGGGGACCACTGGCCTGCGTTTGTTCTGCCATGTCTTCGGCGGAGAGGGGCAACAGTTGCTGCACCACCGGTTCCTGCTTCATGGTATTGATGAACTTGGTGTAGCACAGGTACACCGCATTCAACTCGCCACGGCCATAGGCATCCAGCAGAACCTTGACGGGGCCGATCAATTTTTCCAGATGCGGGGTGTCACCCAGCTGCGTTGCGTGCGAAACCACCTTGGCACCAACACGATTGAGAAATCCCAGGCCCTTGTTGCCGATGGCTACCGCCTGGGTGGTTACGCCAGCGCCCTGTAGCTCCCTCAATTTGGCGGTGACATTGCGCAGAACGTTGGTATTGAGTCCGCCGCACAGGCCTTTGTCCGTGGTGACCACAATCACCCCGGCGACCTTGCTGTCATTCATCCGCATGAACGGATGCTTGTACTCAGGATTGGCCTGTCCCAGATTGGAGGCAATATTGCGCACCATTTCTGCATAGGGCCTTGCCGCACGCATCCTCTGCTGTGCCTTGCGCATTTTTGACGCGGCCACCATTTCCATGGCCTTGGTGATCTTTTTGGTGTTTTCCACCGATTTGATCTTGCCGCGTATTTCCTTACCTGCTGCCATATTAGTTCCTAGTCAGTTGGGGACAGGTTGTCCGTTTTGCTTTCGGTCTGTCCCGCAAGGTTGTAGGTTTAGGCGAAGGTCTTCTTGAATGCACCAATGGCGGCATTCATTTCTGCTTCAGCGTCCTTGTCCATGGCCTTGTCGGCCTCGAGCTTGGCCAGAAGTGCAGCATGCTTGTCCTTCAGGTAGCCGTGCAGGCCGTGCTCGAAAGGCAGCACCTTCTTGACTTCCACGTCATCCAGGAAGCCCTTGTTCACAGCGTACAGGGAAGCGGCCATCAGGCTGATCGGCAACGGGCTGTACTGAGGCTGCTTGAGCAGTTCGGTCACACGGGCACCGCGGTCCAGCTGCTTGCGGGTGGCTTCGTCCAGATCAGAGGCAAACTGGGCGAAAGCCGCCAGCTCACGGTACTGGGCCAGGTCGGTTCGGATACCGCCAGACAGGCTTTTGATCAGCTTGGTCTGAGCGGCACCACCGACGCGGGACACCGAGATACCAGCATTGATCGCGGGACGGATACCGGCGTTGAACAGGCTGGTCTCCAGGAAGATCTGGCCGTCAGTGATCGAGATCACGTTGGTCGGCACGAAGGCAGACACGTCACCGGCCTGGGTTTCAATGATGGGCAGCGCCGTTAGCGAGCCCGTCTTGCCCTTGACTTCACCCTTGGTGAAGGCTTCCACATAATCGGCGTTGACGCGCGCAGCACGCTCCAGCAGACGGCTGTGCAGGTAGAACACGTCACCCGGGTAGGCTTCACGGCCCGGTGGGCGACGCAACAGCAAGGAAACCTGACGGTAGGCCACAGCCTGTTTGGACAGGTCGTCATAAATGATCAGGGCATCCTGGCCACGGTCACGGAAGTACTCACCCATGGTGCAACCGGAATAGGCCGAGACATACTGCATGGCCGCAGACTCGGAGGCGGTGGCCGCCACCACAATGGTGTAGCCCATGGCACCGGCCTGCTCAAGCGCGCGCACCACGTTCTTGATCGACGAGGCTTTCTGACCGATCGCCACGTAGATACAGGTCATGTTCTGACCCTTCTGATTGATGATGGCGTCGATCGCCACAGCCGTCTTGCCGGTCTGGCGGTCACCAATGATCAACTCACGCTGGCCACGGCCGATCGGCACCATCGAGTCGATCGACTTCAGGCCGGACTGCATGGGCTGATCCACCGACTTTCGGGCGATCACGCCTGGGGCGACCTTTTCAATCACGTCAGTCATTTTGGCGTTGATCGGACCCTTGCCATCGATAGGCTGGCCCAAGGCATTGACCACACGGCCAATCAGTTCGGGGCCGACCGGCACTTCCAGAATGCGCCCGGTGCACTTGACGGTGTCGCCCTCGGAGATGTGCTCATATTCACCCAAGATCACTGAGCCAACGGAGTCGCGCTCGAGGTTGAGAGCCAGGCCGTAAGTGGGCTGACCATCGCTTCCAGCTGGAAATTCCAGCATTTCACCCTGCATGACATCCGACAAGCCGTGGATGCGGCAGATGCCGTCGGTCACGGAGACCACGGTGCCCTGGTTTCGGATATCGGCGCTGGCAGACAGGCCTTGAATCCGGCTTTTGATCAGTTCAGAAATCTCTGCGGGATTGAGTTGCATGACTCTTTCCTTCTTTCCTAGGTTAGGCGTACAACCTGGCGTAAAGCCTCAGGCTGTGAGCGCCACTTTCATTTGTTCCAAACGGGCCTTGACAGAGGTGTCAAGCACCTCGTCGCCCACCACGACACGAATGCCGCCTATTAGCTCAGGCGCAATTTCAACGCTGACCTCAAGCTTGCGGCCAAAGCGCTTTTCCAGTACTGCCTTCACATCATTCAAGATCGAGCCCTCGATCGGAAAGGCGCTTTGAATCACAGCCTCCGAGGTTCCGCTTTGAGCGTTTTTCAAGGCACGAAACTGGGCTGCGATTTCAGGCAGCACCGACAGGCGTCCGTTGTCAATCACCGTGCGCAAGAAGTTTTTGGCTTCTGCGGGCAAGGCGCTGTTACCAACACCTGTAATGACGTCGAAAACCTGCTGCGAACTTGAATTGGGGTTGCCAGCAAATTGTTGCAATTGCGGATTGGCCGCAATGGCTGCCAAGGCCTCAACCCAAGCAGCTGTGGCAGCAAGGTCAGACGAGCTGGCCTTGAACAGCGCTTCGGCGTAAGGACGGGCAATGGTGGCAAGTTCAGCCATGGTGTCCCCTTTTACAGCTCAGTCTTGAGCCGACCCAGCAGGTCAGCATGCACACTGGCGTTGATTTCCTTGCGAAGGATTTGCTCGGCACCCTTGACCGCCAGAGCCGCCACCTGTTCGCGCAACTCTTCACGGGCCCTGACCACCTGCTGATCGGCTTCTGTCCTGGCTGCCGCAACGATCTTGTTACCCTCTTGGGTAGCGCGCGCCTTGGCCTCTTCGATGATCGATTGCGCCCGGCGCTCGGCATCGGCCAAACGGGCCGCCGTATCACCGCGTGACTTGGCCAATTCCTCTTCAACCCGCTTGTTAGCCGCGGACAGTTCAGACTTGGCCTTGTCGGCAGCCGCCAACCCATCGGCGATTTTTTGCGCCCGCTCATCCAGTGCCTTGGTGATCGGCGGCCAAACGAATTTCATCGTAAACAGCACCAGCAAAGCAAAGACGATGGCTTGAGCCACCAATGTTCCATTAATACTCACTTTTGATCTCCCATGAATGGGGTGGACAGGCAGTGATTACTTGGCCAGACGGGCAATTTGGGCCAGGAACGGGTTAGCCGTGGTGAACCACAGGGCAATACCGGTACCGATAATGAAGGCCGCATCAATCAGTCCAACCAACAAGAACATCTTGGTCTGCAGTTCACCCATGAGCTCTGGCTGGCGGGCAGCTGCTTCAAGGTACTTGCTACCCATCACGCCAATGCCCACGCAGGCGCCCAAAGCACCCAGGCCAATAATCAGGCCAGCGGCCAGGGCAACAAAACCAATAACTTCCATGATCGACTCCTTAGATTAACGAAGAAAAAACCAAAATCAATGCGCGTCATGCGCTTGTCCGATGTAGACCAAGGTCAGCATCATGAACACAAATGCCTGCAGGGTAATGATCAGAATGTGGAACACAGCCCAGGCCCATCCAGCCACTACATGCAACAGCAACAAAATCAGACCGGACGGCTCAAAAGAAAAAGCCCAGGCACCGCCCAGCAAGGCAATCAACATGAACACGAGTTCGCCCGCATACATGTTTCCAAACAGTCGCATTCCATGAGAAACAGTTTTGGCAACAAACTCGATCATCTGCATGGAGAAGTTCATCAGGCCCAGAAGTACCGCCCACAATGGGTTCTTGCTGGTTCCAAAGGGCGCCACAACCAGCTCATGCGCCCAACCACCGGCTCCCTTGATTCGAACGTTGTAGACCAGGCAGACCAGAAGAACCGAGACCGACAAACCCATGGTCACTGACAGATCGGCGGTGGGAACAATACGCAGATAGGCGTGGTGAGGGTCGAGTCCGGCAGCCCCATAAGCCCAGGCCCAGATCGCCGGAAGCACGTCCAGCGGCAACAAATCCAGAGCGTTGAGGAGAAAGACCCAGACAAAAATCGTCAAGGCCATTGGCGCGACCATTTTGCGGCTGTTCGCGTTGTGCACAATGGATTTGGCCTGCGCATCAACCATTTCCAGCAAAACTTCAACAGCAGCCTGAAAACGCCCGGGCACACCGGATGTTGCCGAACGCGCCGCGCGCCAGATGAGAAAGCACCCAACAACGCCCATCAGCACCGAAAAGAAAAGCGAGTCGATGTTGAAAACGGAGAAGTCAACTATCTCCGTCTGCGGCTTGTTCTGCCAATGCGTCAAATGGTGAACGATATAGTCACTTGCCGAAGGGCCACTTGTGTTCGTATCTACTGACATTTACAGATCTACACCCGTTAGTTACGTGGACGCACCAGCAAGGCCGCCCAATACACACTCAAAGTCATTCCCAGCCCCAACAGCAAGGCTGGCCAGCTCAGCGCCGACACCACCCAGGGAGCAGCCATCAACAACACCAAGGTCAAGGCAAGCTTGACCATTTCCCAGACAAGAAGCGCTATTGCCATGGCAGCAGGCCCAAGTTTGGAGGCCCCACCTGTCAACCCTCGGACAAACAGGGCCGCCGGCAGCACCACACAGAGGGCACCATAGGCAACTGACAAAGCCAGCTCTAACTCACCCGACCACAGCCAGGTCAACAGTGCTGCCAAAACCCCCACAACGAACTGCACACCCACCACGGTCCACGGGGACACTGAGGGGTTGCTTTCGCGCCAGACACGGACTTGCTCAGCGGTCCATGGCACGATCTCGCGATCGGAGTCCTCTTCTTGAAAGCTGTCACGCGAGTTCCGGGGATTCGTCACAATGTCTGAAACCCCAAACTTATGAGACATTTTGGGAAGGCAAATTATAGGGGCAAATTTTGAGTATCCGCCCCCCCGCCTTGAAATAAATGTTTTTGCTTTCCCGGGGTCCTGCAGTTACCTCTTTGCCCTCCCCCGATTTTTTCCTTGAAGCCCTTCCCACCCCGCCTGTCTCGGATTAAACAAGGGCTTGATGAGAGGCTTGCTAAGCGAATTCCTCTGATTCACAAGAGATAATTGAGACATGACTCACATTGAGATCCCCGCACTGCCCTGCTATCTGAACGGCGAGTTCACCACGCTGCCCAACGCCAAGATCAGCGTACTCGATCGAGGCTTTATTTTTGGTGACGGCGTTTACGAGGTCGTCCCTGTTTATGGCACCTGCCTGTTTCGCCTTGAACATCATCTGGCTCGCCTGGAGCGCAGCCTGGCTGAATTGCGAATACCCAACCCCCACACCGCGGAGCAATGGCGCGCCATAGCCGATCATCTGGTCAAGGCCGGGGACCCAAAGACGGAGCAAATGATCTACATTCAGATCACTCGGGGTGTGGCCATGCGCGACCATGCCATGCCCGCCGGTCTGCAACCAACCGTTTTTGTCATGTGCAACCGAATGAAGTTGCCCAGCCCCGAGCAGTTGAAATTAGGTGTGCGCTGCGTCACAGCGGACGATTTTCGTTGGGAAAAAGCACATATCAAGAGCACCAGCCTGCTTGGGGCAGTATTTTCCCGACAGATCAGTGTCGATGCCAATGCCACCGAAACCATCATGTTTCGGCGCGGCTACCTGAGCGAAGCTGCCTCCAGCAATGTCTGGGTTGTCAAAGACGGCCGGCTGCTGGGCGCGCCGCGCGATAACCTGGTGCTTGAAGGCATCCGCTACGGCCTGATCGAGGAGATTTGCAAGGCTCAAGGCATTCCCTTTGAACTGCGCCGCGTCAGTCGCCAAGAGGTACTGGGTGCTGATGAAGTGTTGCTGTCTTCGGCCAGCAAGGAAGTTTTGCCTGTCACCGCCATCGATGGTCGGGCTGTCGGCCCTGGGAAACCGGGGGCGGTCTTTGCCCGGCTTCATTTGGGCTATCAGGATGTAAAGACTGCATATTGCCAGGGCCAGCATCGGGCCTCCCCCCAGTGAATCCTTCCGGCAACTCTGACACGCTGATTGAATACCCCGGTCGCTTTCCCATCAAGGTGATGGGCGCCAAGGCAGAGGGCTTCGTCCACGCCGTCACCACCGTAGCGCGCGCCTTCGATCCCGGCTTCGATGCCAGCACGATTGAGTTGCGTGAAAGCAAGGGCGGCAATTATTTGGGTGTCACTATCACCATCACCGCCACCAGCCGTGAGCAGCTTGACGAGTTGTACCGCACGCTGTCCACGCATCCGATGGTGAAGGTCGTGCTGTAAGCCGGTGGACATCGCGCTGCGCAGTCTTGGTCGGGTGGAATACGCGCCTACTTATGTGGCTATGCAGGCCTTCACCGAGGCGCGCACGCCGGAATCGCCCGATGAGCTGTGGCTGTGCGAACACCCGCCGGTGTTCACGCAGGGGCTGGCCGGCAAGACTGATCACCTGCTGCTACCGGGCGACATTCCGGTGGTGGCGACCAACCGTGGCGGGCAGGTGACCTATCACGGGCCAGGCCAGGTGGTGGCTTACCCCCTGATTGATCTGAAACGCGCCGGCTATTTCGTCAAAGAATACGTCTATCGCCTGGAAGAAGCCGTGCTCAAGACGCTGGCGCATTACGGCGTGACCGGCCACCGCGTGGCCGGCGCGCCGGGCATCTATGTGCGGCTGGATGATCCGTTTTCCCATGCGCTATTGCCGCAGCGGCCAGTGAAATCGGGGTCAGAGCCGTTTCGCCACGCATCCACACCCAACCCCGATTTCACCGGACTGGGCAAGATCGCGGCGCTGGGTATCAAGGTCAGCCGCAACTGCAGCTACCACGGCGTAGCGCTCAATGTAGCCATGGACCTGGAACCCTACTCACGCATCAACCCCTGCGGCTATGCCGGATTACAGAGCGTCGATCTTTCTACAATCGGTGTTGCCGCTAACTGTGCGGACGTTGCCGAACTCCTGGGCCACAAGCTCATCGCATATCTGACACCATGACCCTAGCCAACACTCCGGGCGCCACCATCCGCGAGGCGCAATCCGTCGAAAACTACGATGCCAGCGCCAAGCAAAAAGCCGCTGCCAAGCTGTCCCGTATCCCGGTCAAGGTGGAAGCAGGGGAGGTGCTCAAAAAGCCAGACTGGATTCGGGTGAAAGCTGGGTCAACCAGCACCCGGTTTTACGAGATCAAGGATATTCTGCGCAAAAACAAACTGGTCACTGTGTGCGAAGAGGCCAGTTGCCCCAATATCGGTGAGTGTTTTGGTCAGGGCACCGCCACCTTCATGATCATGGGTGACAAGTGCACCCGGCGCTGCCCCTTCTGCGATGTGGGACACGGTCGACCTGACCCCCTGGACCCTGACGAACCCGAGAACCTTGCCAAGACGATCGCCGCGCTAAAGCTGAAGTATGTGGTCATCACCAGCGTAGACAGGGATGATCTGCGCGATGGCGGCGCAGCGCATTTCGTGGACTGTATTAGACGAACCCGTGAACTCTCACCCAACACCCAGATCGAAATCCTGGTACCCGACTTCAGAGGTCGGGACGAGCGGGCTTTGAACATTCTCAAGGCCGCGCCTCCCGATGTCATGAACCATAACCTGGAGACAGTGCCACGCCTGTACAAGCAGGCCCGACCTGGAAGTGATTACGGCTTCTCACTCAAGCTGCTCAAAAAATTCAAAGCCCTGTTCCCACACATTCCCACCAAAAGTGGACTGATGGTCGGCCTAGGTGAAACGGATGATGAAATCTTTCAGGTCCTGCGTGACATGCGAGCGCATGACATTGACATGCTCACCATTGGTCAGTACCTGGCGCCCTCAACCGCCCACCTGCCAGTACGCCGCTATGTCCACCCGGACACCTTCAA
>Ga0075472_10000119_pt1 | contig 30589 bp, 40 predicted proteins | sample DEB19_08_DNA_3_FD_77014 | JGI IMG/M metagenome (GOLD analysis project Ga0075472, IMG submission 77014) | Aqueous microbial communities from the Delaware River and Bay under freshwater to marine salinity gradient to study organic matter... | ecosystem: Environmental > Aquatic > Marine > Coastal ...
CACACGCACACGCGACCGCGTTTTCAACAATTCAACAAATCCAAGAAAGGCAACGGCTTAGCGATGGCTGGTGGGCACGGGGGGTACCGCCCTGGCGCGGGCCGGAAGCCGAAATCAAGTCATCTCCGCGGGTTGGATGGTGGCGCGGATCGGCGCGGACCGAGGCCCGATACGGCTGCGGCGACGGCCGAGATCGAGCAATTTGGTCCGCCAGCGGGGCTAGACGGCGAGCCGCTCGTGATCTGGCAGGCGTTGGCGCCGTTGGCGTTCGAGGCGCGCACGCTGACCCGAGGCACGGCGTTCGCGTTCGAGCGGTTGTGCCGCTACATCGTCATTGAGCGGTCGCTCGCGGGCTCCCAGCCTGGCTCGGCCGACCACCGCGGGATGATCCAGCGCGTCGACGCCGCCCTGCTGCGGTTCTCGCTGTCGCCGGTCGGCAAGCCCATCCATGAGGCGGCCAAAGAGCCTGCGAAGCCGACTAACCCGCTGTCCCGGTTTTTGAAGCATGGCTAAGGCCGCGCTCGACCCGGTCACGCGCTACGCGACCGATGTCGTGGCCGGTCGCACGGTGGCGTCCTGGCTGGTGCGGCAAGCGTGCCAGCGGCATCTGGCCGACCTCGACGACGGCGTGCGGCGCGGGCTGGCGTGGATGCCGGACAAGGCGCAGGAAGTCATCGACTTCTTCGCAGAGGTGCTCGTGCTGCCAGAGAACACCGACGCGGGCGACGCGAAGTCAGAGGCGCCACAGGACGCGCGGCCGTTCGTGCTCGAGCCGTGGCAGCAGTTCGTAGTCGGGTCGTTGTTCGGCTGGTATGCCGCAGGCGGTTTCCGACGCTATCGGGAGGCGTATCTCGAAATCGGCAAGGGGTCAGGGAAGACGCCGATGTGTGCCGGCGTGCTGCTGTACATGCTGGTGGCTGACGGCGAGCGCGGCGCCCAAGTGTTCATGGCGGCAACGACGCGGGACCAGGCCAAGCTAGCGTTTACCGACGCGGAGCGCATGGTGCAGGCGTCACCAGCGCTTGATGCGCTGCTCGACCAGAAGGTCAACAATCTCGCCGTGCTCGAGACGGGGTCATTTCTACGGCCCATCTCGTCGGAAAAGCGCGGCCTCGACGGCAAACGCGTCCACGGCGCGATGATCGACGAGCTGCACGAGCACCCGACGGCCGTGGTGGTGAACAAGATGCGGGCCGGCACCAAGGGGCGTCGGAACGCGCTGATTCTCAAGCCGACCAACTCTGGATTCGACCGCACGTCGGTGTGCTGGCAGCATCACGAGTATTCGCGCAAGGTGCTCGACGGGACGCTGGCGAACGATTCGTGGTTTGCGTTCATCGCCGGGTTGGACCCGTGCGACGCGCACCGCGAGGCGGGGCACTGGTTCCCGGTGGACGGCTGCGAGGCGTGCGACCGCTGGGATGCCGAGGGGCCGCATTGGCTCAAGGCCAATCCCAATCTGGGCGTGTCGCTGCCGTGGCAGTACGTCCGCGAGCGCGTTGATCAGGCGCGCGGGATGCCGTCGGAAGTCTCTGATGTGCAGCGGTTCAACTTCTGCGTGTGGACGCAGGGGCAGTCGCGGGCGATCGACATGGGGCGCTGGGCGACGTGCCAGCCGATGCCGGATGACGACGATCTGATCGGCGTGCCGTGCTACGGCGGGCTCGATCTCGGCGAGTCTGATGACTTCTCGGCGTGGGTGCGGCTGTATCTACTCGACGACGGGCGCGTCGCGGTCAAGCCGCGGTTCTGGATTCCACGCTCGGCGCTGGAACAGTTTCCCAATCGGCCCTATGGCGAGTGGATGCGGCGCGGGCTACTGACCGTCACCGATGGAGACGTGACCGACTACAGCCTCATCCGAGAAGCCATCCTCGAGGATTGCGCCACCGATGGGCTGCAGGCGATTGCCTACGACCCACGCTCGGCCAACGAGATGGCTCAGAACCTGATGGCGGCCGGCGTGCAGGTAGTGAAGACCCTCCAGGGCTTCGCGCTTCATGAGGCGATCAAGCGCACGCACGAACTGATTGTGTCCGGGGCGTTGTGCCACGGCAACCATCCGATCTTGTCGTGGATGGCGTCGAATGTGGTGCTTGTCGAGGGCATGAAGGGCGAGAAACGGGTGAGCAAGGAGCGGGCGCCAGAGAAGATCGACGGCATGGCAGCGCTCTACACCGGGATGGATTGGGCCGTAGTGCGCCGCGAGAAGCAGCCGGCGCTGGTCTATCTCGACAGGGGCGTGCGGGAGTTGGGCCAGTGAGTAAAACCAATCTCGGACGATGGAATTTCCGAGTCATCGCGCGAATGAGATCGTCAAGGGCTCACTATGTGCCCACGTCAAGCCTTTCTGAAGCTGGCAGCGATAGCAGGGCAAAAGCGAGACAGACCGCCGCGACAATGTCTGTTAAATCGGCGAGGCGTTCGACTTTCATCGCCGATGCTCTGGGAGATCGTTTCAAGTGAGGCGGATCGACGGGCGGGACGTGCTGCTGACGGTGGGCCTGGTGGGGCTGCTCTATGGCGTCGCGCAGTGGTGGGCGCCGGCCGCGTGGATGGTGGGGGGCCTGCTGGCGTTGTCGGCGTGGCTCTGGCCGCATGTGAGGAAGGGGTAGCGCATGGGATTCTTCGACGGGCTGCTGCGCGCAGACTCGGGCGGCTTTGCGAGCTATCCGCCAGACGCGGATTACTGGTACGCCGACCGCACGGCGGGCGTGCCGGCCGGGATTGCCGTCGACGCGGACGGGGCGCGCAAACTGTCGGCGTGGTATCGGGGCCGCGACCTGCTCTGCACGTCGCTGGCGATGCTGCCGCTGCAGGTCTACGAGCGGCTCCCGAATGACCGCGGCGCAAAGGCCGCCCGCGGCAACCCGCTCTATGACGTCCTGCACGACAAGCCGAACGGCTGGCAGGACTCGTTTGGGTGGCGGCGGCAGCTGATGGGGCATCTGATCGACCACGGCAACGCCTACTGCCTGATCGTGTCAGGCCAGCGCGGATTCGTGCATGAGTTGCGGCCGATTCACCCGCGCCGCGTCGAGGTGGTGCAGTTGCCGTCGTCGCGGCTCGCGTATCGCGTGCGGAGCGGGACCAACGGAGACGTGACGTCCTATACACAGGACGACATTTTCCACCTCAAGGGGCCGAGCGACGACGGCATCGTGGGCAAGGGGGTGCTCGCCTATGCCAGAGACAACCTCGGCCTGGCGATGGCCGTCGAGCGGTACGCCGGGATGACGTTCGGCCGCGGCACGCTGAACGGCGGGGCGATCACGGTGCCCGGCCTGCTGAATCCCGAGGCGTCAAGGCGGATGGCTGAGTCGTTTATCTCTGCGGCGGGCGATTGGCATCTGCCGAAGGTGCTCGAGCAGGGTGCGACATGGACGCCCAACGAGCTGACGCCGGAAGACTTCCAGATGATCCTGTCGCGGAAGTTTTCTGTCACGGACATCGCGCGGTGGCTGGGCGTGCCGCCGCACATGATCGGCGACCTTGAGCGCGCGACGTTCTCAAACATCGAGCAGCAAGGCCAGGACTTCGTGACCTACTCGCTCGGGCCGTGGCTGTCCCTGTGGGAGTTCGCCTTGAGCGACCAGCTGGTGCTGAACACGTCCCGGTTCTATTGCGAGTTCCAGCGCGATGCGCTGGTGCGCGGCGACTTCCTGGCGCGGTGGCAGGGCTATCAGGTGGCCGTGTCGACGGGCACGTTCACCCGAAACGAGGTCCGGCGCAAGGAGAACATGAGCGCCCTCGACGGGCTCGACGACCCGCTCGAGCCGGCGCATCTAACGGGCAGCCCAGACCCGGCCGGACACACAGACCCGCCCGCAGGGCCGTCCAAGCCGTCACAGAAGGCGCAGGCGATTGCCATCGAGTCGGCGGCGCGTGTCCTGCGGAAAGAGGCGCGAGCGGTGCAGCAGATGGCCGCGCGACACGCCAAGGACTCTGATGCCTTCGCGGTGGCCGTGACGGAGTTCTATGCCGACCACGTCGTGCTGGTGAGCGACTCGCTCAAGCTGTCGATCGAAGAGGCGAAAGCCTACTGCTCGAACCAGGCGGCGCAGGTCATCGCAGACGGCGTGGGCGTGGCCGAGCACTGGCTGGCCCCGCGCTACGCCGAGCAGTTGGCGTCGATTGCGCTACAGGAGGCCGCGTGAGCTACACACCCGCCCATCCAGGGCGTGTCTCAGTCATCATCCCTGGCTGTAACGAGCGATTCATGGCCGCGACGATTGCCGACCTGCTGGCGCAGGCGCGTGGCGACGTCGAGATCATCGCCATCGTCGACGGGATTGGCGGTCTGCCTGGGCCGACGCAAGACCCGCCCTTGCCGGTGGACCCGCGCGTGCGCGTCATCGTGAACCAGACGCAGCGCAACATGCGCCCGAGCACAAACGACGCCGTGCAGATCGCGACGGGCGAATACATCATGAAGTGCGACGCCCACTGCCGGTTTGGCGAGGGCTGGGACGTTCTGCTCGCCAAGGACTGCGCCGAGGACTGGGTGAGCGTGCCGACGCGCCATAGCCTCGACGGGGCGACGTGGCAGGTCCGTCCGCGCGACTTCAACTACCACTATCTGACGTTCCCGTACTCACGGTCGATGTACGGCTACGGCCTGCACGGCAAGACGTTTGATTGGCGCACCAACAAGCGCATCAACGCCGAGCGGGCGCATCTGCCGGTCGACGATCTGATGTCGTTTCAGGGCTCGTGCTGGTTCACGCCCAAGGCGAATTTCCTGCGGCTCGGTCCGCTCGACCACGAGCACTACTACTTCTACTCGGAGGCCATCGAGGTCGGGATGCGCCAGTGGATTAGCGGCGGGCGGGTCGTGATCAACAAGCAGACGTGGTACGCGCATCTCCACAAGGGCAATAACGACCTGCACACGGTCAACGGCCGGTCTGGGCGCGGCTTCTTCCTGAGCCTCGACAAGAAGCGCAAGTCGGAAGCCTACGCCACCGACTACTGGATGCAGGACCGGATGCCGCATGCGCGGCGCACGTTCGCGCAGTTCATGGACATCTTCGCGCACCTGCTGCCCTACATCCCCGAGGCGGAGCACTGGCCGTCCGACTGGCAGGACGCGCGGCATCGAGTCGACTTTCTTAACCGCCCAGACTCCGAGATTCCGGCCCATCTCTAACGCGCATGGACGCCATCACCTACATCGTCACCAAGTGGGACGTGCGCCTCGGCGGGCGCAATCCCGTCGAGATTCCCGACACGGATCGCGTCACGCTGGCGCGGCTGTTCTACGAGCTTGGGCACCAGCGCGGCGTTGAAGTGGGCGTCGAGCGCGGGCACTACTCCGAAGTGCTGGCGCAACAGAACCCCGGCGTGCGGCTGACCTGCGTCGATGCGTGGACGGCCTACCACGGCTATCGGGACCACGTCTCGCAGTCGAAGCTGGATCGGTTCTACGCCGAGGCCACGGAACGCCTGAAGCCATATGGCGGCGTGACGCTGCTGCGGTCGTTCTCGGTCCCGGCCGCTGAGACGTTCGCGGATGGGTCGCTCGACTTCGTCTACATCGACGCCGCGCACGACATCGCCAGCGTCGTCGCGGATCTGAAGGCGTGGTCCCGCAAGGTGCGTCCGGGCGGAATTGTCGCGGGCCACGACTACATCAAGGCGAAGCTCCCGAGTCTGATGCACGTCCCGCAGGCGATCCATGCGTGGACGGACGCCTACCAGATCGCGCCGTGGTTCGTACTCGGGCGTCAAGAGAAGGTGCCCGGAGAAAAGCGAGACGACGGCCGGTCGTGGTTCTACGTCGTGCCTGACCCCGTGCATCGGAGCGGCGACAAGCCGATCAAGCAGTGAAGATTGCGATGATCTCGGCCAATCTGGGCGGCTACGACGTGCCGAACGAGTGGCCCGAGCAGACCGTGCCGGTCGACGTGTGCCGTTACACCGACGCGAACTTCCCGCCGCGTCCGTTGGCGATGACGTCACGGCTGCAGTGCGGCATCCCGAAGTGGTTCGGCTTCGACCTGCGGCCCGGTTACGACGTCTACATCTGGATCGACGGTTCGTGTGCGCCGACGCCGACCTGCGCGGCGTGGTTCCTCGAGCAGTTGGGCGACGGCGACATCGCCGTGTTCGCGCATCCCGAGCGAAAGACGGTGCGCGAGGAGTACGAGTTCATGCGGGCGCGGATGGCGCGGCCAGGTGAGACGTATCTCACTTCGCGCTATGGCGGCGAGTGGCTCGACGAGGCGTTTGCTCGGTGCGATCCAAACGCGCGGCTCGTGGCGAGCACGGCATTCGCGTATCGGCCATCCCAGTGCGTCCGCGATGCACTGGAACTCGTGTGGCTTGCGAAAACTCGGTGGCTGCTCCATGACCAGATGGCGTTGTCTGACCTGCTGGCGTGTCTCGGCGGCGTGCGCTACATCCCCGACAACTACCTCAAGTGCTCCGCGCTGACGTTCACGCGCACGGGCGCGCGGCGGTCACGATGACCGACCTCACAATCCTCTACTACTCGGCGTGCCGCATCGCGCCATCCTTCGCAGAGGCGATTCGGTCGCGCCTTGTGGCGTCGTTGCCGGCCGGTGTGCCCATCGTGAGCGTGACGCATCAGCCGGTGGACGTCGGGCGGAACATCTGCGTCGGGGATGTCCAACAGGGCGCGTGGCAGGTCTATCAAAACGCGCTGATCGCCGCGCGTGCGGCCACGACGGAGTTTGTCGCGTGCGCGGAGGACGACAGCCTCTACTGCCGCGAGCACTGGACGCTGCGGCCTCCGGTGGACACGTTCATCTACAACCGGCATCGGTGGGTGCTGTCGCGGCGGCTGTCGGCGGATGGGAAGCGGCGTGAATCGTTCTACTACTTCCGAGAGCGAACGCAGTTCGCGCAGTGCATCGCGCCGCGGGCGCTGCTGATTGACGCGCTTGAAGAACGGTTTGCCAAATACCCAGATCGGATTGCCGATCCGGTGCTGTTCAAGATGGGGTGGGGCGAACCGGGGCGCTACGAGAAGAATCTCAAGCTGGCTCCGCGCAAACTGGCGTTTGTTCGCACCATCGAGCCCAACGTCACTATCAATCACGCCCTGTCCATTCGCGGCCGACGCGCGACCAAAGACGGCGACCTGATCGCGACGGACTTGGCGCCGTGGGGCGGCGCGGATGCGCTGTGGGAGGCGACCGTTGGACGCTGACGTCCTCGTCGTCGGCGCCGGCTGGGCGGGCGCTACGGTGGCCCGCGAACTCGCGGACGCGGGCCGGCGCGTGCTAGTCGTGGAGCAGCGCGACCACATCGGCGGGAACGCCTACGACTACTACACGGCAGAGGGCGTGCTCGTCCACAAGTACGGCGCGCACATCTTCCACACGAACTCGGAGCGCGTCTGGCAGTGGGTGTCGCGGTTCACGGCGTGGCACCCCTACCGACATCGCGTGCTGGCATGGGTGGGCGGGAAGCTCGTGCCGGTGCCGATCAACCTCGACACGATGGAAGCGTTGGGCGGGGAACAGGCTGCGCGTGAGGCCATCTACACGCCCTACACGCGGAAGCAGTGGGGGCCGTTCGCCGATCAGCTCGACCCGTCCGTGCTCGCGCGCGTGAAGGTGCGGCAGAACCGCGACCCCTACTACTTCGCCGACACGTATCAGGGGCTCCCGCTGGACGGCTACACGCGGACGTTCGAGCGCATCCTTGACCATCCCGGCATCACGGTGCAACTCAACACGCCACACGAGCGCGTGATGGCGCAGGGCTGGACTGGGCCGGTGGTCTACAGCGGATCGATCGATGGCTGGTTCGGCGAGTGCTACGGCAAGCTGCCGTATCGGTCGGCTCGGTTCAAGTTCGGTGCCGCCATATACGAGAGGTCGGCCGGCGTCGTGAACTACCCGTCGCCCAATGTGCCATATACGCGCGTTGCCGACTTCCGCCAGATGACTGGGCAGGTCCACGACGTCCGTGTGCTGGCCTACGAATACCCAACGGAATACGGCGATCCGTTCTGGCCCGTGCCGACCGCGATCAGCGAGGCGTTGGCCGATCGCTACCGCGCGCTCGCCGCCGAGGTGCCAGACGTCCACTTCATCGGTCGGCTGGGGAGTTACCGCTACTACGACATGCACCAAGTCATCGCGCAAGCACTCACGCTCGCGCGAACGTTGATCGGCAAGGAGGCCGCGTGAGCGACTACGAGACGTTCGGATTCCCGGAAGCCATGACGCGCATCATCGAGGGCTGTCGCGTGCGCCGCCTGTCGTGGACTGGCGACCATGCCCACGACTACGGCTTCCTGCACGCGGGCCTGCTGCACATCTCGACCAAGGGCACGCTGCATACCTGGCTCGTGAGCGACGGCGATCTCAACGGCGACGACTGGGTTGTGCTGCGGGACAACTGATGGACCTTTCGATCGTCATCCCAGGCCGCCACGAGATGTTCTTCCGCCGCACGGTGGAGGATGTGCTCGCGCATACCGGCCGGCAGACCGAGGTGATCGCCATCGTGGACGGGGCGACGTGCTCGAGCCATCCGCACGCGAATCCGCCACTGCCGGACGACCCGCGGCTGCGCGTCGAACGGCTGGATACGGTCATCGGCCAGCGGGCGGCGACGAACCTCGGCGTGCGGATGAGCCGTGGGCGCTACGTCTGCAAGCTCGACGCGCACTGCTCGATTGACGATGGCTTCGACGCCAAGGTGGTCGCGGCCGGCGACGAACTCGGCCACGACGTGACGCAGATCCCGCGCATGTTCAACCTGCACGCCTTTAACTGGAAGTGCGAGGGCTGCGGGGCGGAAACCTACCAGGGGCCGACGCCGACGCTCTGCGAGACGTGCGCGAAAACGGCGCATGTACCGGGCGGGCCGTTCGTCCGCAAGATGCTGTGGGCGGCACGCGAGAACCGCAAGACCGACTTCGCGCGGTTCGACCACACGCTGCACTTCCAATACTGGCCCGAGTGCGGCAAGCGGCCAGAGTCGAAGGGCGAGATCGCGGATGTGCTGTCGAGCGTGGGCGCGTGTTTCGTGATGCGCCGGGCGCGGTTCGACGAACTCGGCGGCCTCGACGAGACGCACGGCTCCTGGGGACAGTTTGGCGTTGAGATTGCCTGCAAGTCGTGGCTCTCTGGCGGTCGGCAGGTCGTGAACAAGCGGACATGGTTCGCGCACATGTTTCGCACGCAAGGCGGCGACTTCGGCTTTCCGTATCGGATCAGCGGGGCCGATCAGGAACGCGCCCGCAAGTATTCGCGCGATCTCTGGCTGCACAATCGCTGGCCGGGGCAGGTGCGCCCGTTGTCGTGGCTGATTGACAAGTTCGCGCCGATTACGGGCTGGCACGGCCCCGAAGGCGCGGAAGCGTTGGCGCAGGTGCAGGAGGCGGGACGCGAATGGAGTGCGACGCACACGGAAACGTCAGGCGGTGGGGCGATGGCGACAGTTTCAACGGGGACCGTCCCGCCCTCGGCGTCTGCCGGCGATGCCGGAAGCGCACCCCGCATTACGAGCCCTGCTGTGATTGCCGGTTCGTCTTCTGCTGGGACTGCGCGGGCGACCTTGCCCATACTGCCGGGGGCGAAGTGGGCTGTCTCTGCCGACCGTGCAGTGAGCAAAGGGATCATCTACTACACGGACAACCGCACGCCGCCGGCCATCCGCGAGGCGGTGGCTAGACAGATTGACGCGGCCGGGCTGCCGGTGGTCGCCGCGGTCCTCCCTGGCGGCGTGACGCCAGCGCATTGGACGACCGTCACGGTCGACGCCGAGCGAGGCTATCTGACGATGTTCCGCCAGATTCTCGCGGCCCTTGAAGCCTCGACGGCGGATGTCATCTATCACTGCGAACACGATGTGCTCTATCACCAGAGCCATTTCGAGTTCACGCCGCCGCGCGCCGACACGTTCTACTACAACCAGCACACGTTCAAGGTGGACGCGCAGACCGGGCAGGCGCTGTTCTACTACTGCTCGCAGGTCTCCGGTCTCTGCGCCTCACGCGACCTGCTGGTGGATCACTACCGCAAGCGCGTGGCGCTGGTCGCAGAGCACGGCTTCTCGCGCGAGTTGGGTTTCGAGCCGGGGACCAACAAGGCGCAGCGGTCGTTCGAGACGCGCACGGCCGAGACATGGCTGTCGCCGTGGCCGAACGTGGACGTGCGGCATGGGGCGAACCTGACGCGCTCCCGGTGGTCGCAGGACCAGTTCAGGAACAAGAGCACCTGTCAGGGCTGGATGCTCGTGGATGAGGTGCCGGGATGGGGCGTCACAAAGGGACGGTTCGCGGCGTTTTTGGCCGACTTGGCCGGGAAGAGGGCAGCATGAGAGACCTGAATATTCTGGGGTATGTCGGCGCGTCCCTGTGGGCGATCACCGAAAGCAAGTGGGCCGAACTGTTGCCGGTGCTCGTACGGCACGTCAGGGGCGAGCGGCTGAGCGCGGAAGAGATCGAAGCGCGCATCGGCGGCGCCGGCACGTCGGTGCAGAGCGCGTCGACACGCGGGGGTGTGGCCGTCATCCCGATCCGCGGCGTCATCGCGCACCGGGCCAACCAGTTGGAGGCGTCTAGCGGCGGCACGTCGACCGAGATGATCGCGTCGATGCTGGCGCAGGTCGCGGCCGATGACAGCATCGGGACTATCGTCTACGACATCGACTCGCCCGGTGGGACGGTGCCTGGGGTGCAGGAGTTGGCCGCGCAGATGTTCGCCTTGCGCGGGGTGAAAAAGCAGATCGCGCAGGTCAACAGCCTCGCGGCGTCGGCGGCCTACTGGCTGGCGTCACAGGCCGACGAGATCGTGAGCATCCCGAGCGGGTCGGCGGGGAGCATCGGCGTCTTCTCGGTGCATCAAGACGTGAGCGCCGCGCTTGAGAAGGACGGCATCAAGGTCTCGATGATCAAGGCGGGGAAGTTCAAGACGGAGGGCAACCCGTTCGAGCCGCTGTCGGACGAGGCGCGGGCGACCATCCAGACGCGCGTCGACGAGGCCTACGCGAAGTTCACGGCGGACGTCGCGCGGGGCCGCGGCGTGTCGGCTGCTGACGTGCGAAACGGCTTTGGCGAGGGGCGGGTGCTGCCGGCCAAGGAAGCCAAGGCGGCGGGCCTGATCGACCGCATCGCCACACTCGACGAGACGCTGGCGCGGGCCACGGGCGGCCGATCGGTGTCGATGCTGCGAGCGGAGGACGGAGCGCCAGAGATGGTCGCCGAGGCTCCAGCGCCGTCGTTGGCGGCCGTCGCTACTGTCGACGTCGACGACGCCGACGAGTTGGAGGGCCGGCTGCGGTGAGTCGCAAGCTACGCGCCGAGACGATCAGCACGACCGTCTCGGTGCGTCTCTCTCGGCAGGAGCGGGAGCGCATCGAGCGCGCGGCCCGAGTGAACCGGCAGGCGCGCAGCCAGTTCTATCGCGACGCGTTACTGGACCGGGCCGACGCCTGCTTGGAGGCGTCGCCGTCGCCAGGGCGATAGCCCCCAATCGTAAACACATCCCCCGGCTCGCCCACAAAATAGACAGAACACGCGACTCCGTCGAGCCGCGGCGAGCACCCCCAGATTGGGTGCTGCCGCGGCTTTTGTCGTGTTTGGGAGAGCACAAGACATGGGAATCAAGCAGCTGCGGCAGGACAAGGCCGACAACGACGCCAAGCAGGCCGCGTTGCGGGCTGAACTCAACGACCTCCTGAACGTCGCGCGTGCCGACCGCACGCCGGACCAGTCGGCGCGCATCGCCGCGATCAACGCCGAATCGGTCGCCCTCGCCAACGAGGCCAAGGCCATCGCCGCCGAACTGGCGACGGCCGAGCGCCTGGCCGCCGATGAGCGCGCCGAGGCGGCTCGTATGCCGCGCGTGGAGATGGGCCGCGACCTCGCCGCCGACAAGCCGGTGAGCTTCGGAGAGTTCTTGCAGGGCGTCGCCTACTCGGCGATGCCCGGGATGGCGCACCAGATCGCGCCGAACGTGCGAGCGGCGCTCGTGGCCGGGCCGACCGGCGCGTCGTCTGGCGTGTCAGCGGACGGCGGCATCCTCGTGCGGAACGAGTGGTCGACCTCCCTGCTCGAGAAGGCGCAGGAAGCCTCGCAGCTGCTCGGCAAGTGCGACCAGTTCCCGATCGGCGCCGGCAACGACGGCATTGAGGCGCCCTTCATCAACGAGACCAGCCGCGCGACCGGCTCCCGCTGGGGCGGCGTGCAGGTCTACCGCCGCGCCGAGGCCGACACCGTCACGGCGACCAAGCCGACGATGGGCCTCTTCGAGCTGCGCCTCGAAGACCTGATGGGCATCGCCTACGCGACCGAGCGGCTGCTGCGCGACGCCTCGCTGCTGCAGAGCGTGTTCGAGAAGGCGTTCACGTCCGAGTTCTCGTTCCGCATCGACGACGAGATCATCCGCGGCACGGGCGCCGGCCAGATGCTCGGCATCCTTAACGCTGACTGCACGGTGCAGCAGTCGAAGGAGAGCGGCCAGGCCGCGGCGACGCTGAAGGCCGAGAACGTCATCAAGATGGCCCAGCGGATGCGCCCGCGCAACATGGGCCGCGCCGAGTGGTACGTCAACCAGGAATGCCTGCAGCAGCTGCAGCAGATGAGCGTGGCGGTCGGCACGGCGGGCGGCCAGCTGGTCTACATGCCGCCCGGTGGCCTGAGCCAGTCGCCCTACGGGTCGCTGCTGGGCCGTCCGGTCAACGTCATCGAGCAGTGCTCGGCGCTCGGCACGGTCGGCGACATCGTCCTCGCGGACTTCAGCGAGTACGCGGTCATCTCGAAGGACATGACGGCGGCGGATTCCATGCACGTGCGGTTCCTCTACAACGAGCGCACGTTCCGGTGGGTGTATCCCATCAACGGCAAGCCGAAGCTGGCGAGCGCGATCACCCCGTACAAGGGCTCGAACACGCTGTCGCCCTTCGTGACCCTGCAGGCGCGGTAAAGGAGACCCGAACATGGCCTGGAAGAACATGCCCTTCGTGAACAAGATCGTTCAGTTGGCGTCGCCGGTGACGACCAACGGCGGCGTGACGTCGGACGTCATTTCGCTCAAGAACGCCGTCCGCGCGACCATCGTGGTCGATCTCAAGCAGGCGGTGGGTCACGCGACGGTCGTCTCGCTCAAGCAGGCGACCGACGTGGCGGCGGGCACCAACGCGGCCGGCCCGGTGTCGGCCCTGTGGTCGAACGAAGACACGGCGGCGAGCGACACGCTGGTCAAGCAGACCGACGCGGCCAGCTACACCGTCACGGCCAACGTCAAGAGCAAGCAGGTCGTGTTCGAGATCGACCCGGCGTCGCTCACGGACGGCTACGACTGCGTCTACGTGACGCTGTCGGACAGCTCGCAGGCGACGAACTTTGCCAATGTGGGCGCGTTCATCCGCTCGAGCTTCCAGCAGGCGACGCCGCCGGCTGCCATCACCGACTAACCGGCTGTGAGCACCCCTCATGGCCGGCACGATTACTGAAACCGCCCAGTCGTACGGGCACATCCGAAAGCTGGTGTTCGCCTGCGTAGGCGACGCCAGCGACGGCACGTTCCCGCGGACGGCTGTCTCGACGAAGTTTTCGGGACGGCTGCTGAAGCTGGTAACGAATCCTGGCGGGCAGACGTCGGCGTCGTCCTCGACGTCGGCGTCTGTGTCTCCGAGTTCGAGCGCCAGCTCAAGCACGTCGGCCTCGGTGAGTCCGAGCGCGAGCACGTCGCCGAGCGGCAGCACGTCGCCCTCGGCGTCGATTAGTCCGTCCGCGTCAGCCTCGATCTCGCCGTCGTCGTCGCTCTCTCCGAGCGCGTCGGCGTCGTTCTCGCCATCCTCGTCGCTGTCGCCGAGCGCGTCCATCTCGCCCAGCGCCAGCGTGAGCGCATCACGGTCGCCAAGTGCGTCCGTGTCGCCGTCTGCGTCGATCTCGCCGAGTGCGAGTGCGTCGCGGTCGGCGTCGGCCTCGGTGAGCCCGAGCGCGAGCACGTCACCGTCGTCGTCCATTTCGCCGTCAACCTCGGCGTCTCCGACGAGCGCCGCGCCGACGGACAACTACGACGTGCGGCTCGAGCATCTCGGCTATGACCTGCTCGAAGGGCTGGGCGCGAATCGGGACGCGTTGCAGTGCGAGCACGCGGTGCTGCGCTACGCCAACACGTCGCTCCATCCCGTCGTGCATGAGAGCGACAGCCTGGTGCTGGTGATCGACAACGCGTTCCAGCCGTCGTCGCAGATCAGCGTCGAACTGTATTACGCCGTCGGTTACTAGGGGGGATAGGTGGCCCTGAGTCTTGTGTCCGGCCCCACGTCGGAGCCGGTGCGTCTGGATGACGTCAAACGGCACGTGCGCGTGTCGGATGACGTCACCGACGAAGACACGCTCATCGGCGACCTTATCTCGACGGCCGTCGAATACGTCGAGAACTTCATCCATCGGCGGCTGCTCTCGCAGACGTGGGAGCTGACGCTGGACGGCTTCCCGCCGTGCATTGACCTACCGTTCCCGCCCGTGTCGTCGGTGACGTCGATCTCCTACGTCGACACGGCCGGAGATACGCAGACGCTGGCATCGACGGCCTATACCACGTTCCTGCCGACCGGCCCGTATGCGCCGGTCGCGCGGGTTTTCCCGGCCTACGGCGTGCAGTGGCCGTCCACGCGCGACGTGCCTGGCGCGGTAACGGTGCGCTTCGTGTGCGGCTACGGGGTCCACGAGAACAGCGTGCCGTGGTCGATCAAGACCGCGATCACGCTGATGGTGCAGCACTGGTACGACGTTGGCCGGCAGCCGGTGGTGATTGGCGCCGGGAATACGGTTACGTCTGTCCCGAAGACGGTCGACGATCTGCTCTGGCCGTATAAGGCGTTCTGATGATCAGCCCCATCGGATCACTGCGCGAGTGGGTGTCCATCCTGAAGCGGTCGACGACGTCTGACACGCAGGGCGGGCGCGCGGTGTCGTGGGTGGACTTGGTGACGGACAGCACGACGACGTATTCGCGCTTCCCGGCCGCGGTGACGCCGCAGGGTGGCTCTGAGCGGTTGCAGGCGTCGACGGCTATCGGTGCGGATCAGGCGTATCGCGTAGAGATGCGCTACCGCGCCGATGTGGCGCCCACGATGCGCGTCATCTGGACGCCCTTCAAGAGCGCGAGCGCCAAGACGTTGGAAGTGCGCGCGGTGCAGGCCAAGGGCGGGGCGCGTGACGCCATCGTGCTCGACTGCAGCGAGGTGATCTGATGGCGGATTCCCTCGCACTGTCGCCGGTCTCCGCGGCGGTCTATGGGCGGCTGAACGTGGCGTCGCTGACGGCGCTGGCGACGGGCGGGATTTACGACGGCGTGCCGCAAGGCGTGACGTTCCCGTTCGTGCTCTACGAGGTGCAGGAGCGTGACGTGCGCGGGTTTGGGACGAGCGGACTGCCAGAGGTCGGCATCCGTGTCCACGTCTACAGCACCTACGAGGGCATGAAGTCGGCGCAGGCGATTCTGGCGCGGGCGATTGAACTGCTGAAGGACCAGGCGCTGACGGTGAGCGGCTACAGCATGTGCGGGCATGTGTTCTACGACGACACCGTGACGCTGCCGAACGAAGTCGTCAATGGCGTGGCGTGTCACGAACTAGTCGCGAACTTCCGAGCCTACGTGGAGGAAGCGTGACGCCTGAGACGGTGCTCGTGGCGCCGGACGGCAAACCGGCGCGTCCGGTGAAGGCGTCTGCGTGTCCGCAGTGCGGGGCGGGACCGGAGCGGCGTCGGGCGTCAGCTGGATTTGGCACGCCGCATCCGGTGTGCGGGTCGTGCGGCCATGAATGGCTGGATGAGGAGTGGCGCTGATGGCGGGCAAATTCGGATCGGCCTCGGTGCTGTTTTTGGTGGACGGCTACAACCTGCTCGCGGGCAAGTTGTCTGGCCTCGGCTTCAAGCAGGAAGCCCTGCACGAGCCCACCACGGGCCTCGGGGATAGCACGGAGGCGACGACGCCCACGGGGCTGACCAAGGCCACGCTGACGCAGACGGGTGGCTTCTTCGACACGACCATCGGCGGGAACCATACGGCGCTCTCGACGCTGCCGAGCGGCCCGCAGTCGACGCCGCGGATCGTGTGCTTCGGCTGGGCTGGGCAGACCGCAGGGAATCCCTTCACGGGCCTCGAGGGCGCCTACCAGCAGACCTACGACGTGCAGGGGCAGGTGGGCAAGCTCACCAAGGCGAATGCGTCCTACGTGGTCTCCGGGCAGGTCGACCAGGGCATCGTGATCCAGCCGCTCGCCGCGTTTACCGGGGACTGGTCGAGCGCGTCGGTCGACAACGGCGCAGCCACGACGAATGGCGGCGTGGGGTATCTGCAGGTCACGTCGAGCTTCGGCGCGTTCACCGGGAAGATTCAACACTCGGCCAACAACAGCGTATGGGCCGACCTGCTCACGTTTACGACGGTGACGGCGTCGCCGGTCGCTTACCGCGGCACGGTCGCGGCTGGGACGACGGTCAACCGCTATCTGCGGTTTGTGGGCACCGTGTGGGGCGACATCTCGCCAAGCGCGTCGATCAGCCCGTCGAGTTCCACGAGCATCAGCCCGTCAAGTTCTGTGAGCCCATCGATCTCGGCCAGCGCGTCGGCTTCGGCGACGGCATCTCAGAGCGCAAGCGCGTCGGTATCGCCATCGTCGAGCCGGTCGCCATCGTCTTCGTTGAGCCCGTCGATCTCTGCCTCGGCGTCGCCGTCTCCGACGACGGCCGCGGGCGCGCAGGGCTCGGCGACGGTGTTCTGCGGGTTTGCGCGTGGGTAATGACGTCCTCGCCAGGGTGCTGAGTGACGCCATGCAAGCGGAAGCGAAGGCGCGCGAGTACTGGCAGGCGACGACGGATGTAGCGGAGCGGGACTCGGCGTTGATTGTCGGTAGGCACGCGACGGCGTTGCGGAAGTCGGTCGAGGGGTGGATCGCACGACGCGCCCTGCGGGCGCAGTTGGAGAAGGGGTAAACGATGGCCGGAAAGTACGGAAGCTCGTCAATCACGATTTCCTACGACGACGGTCCTGGCGGCACGCCGCGGGCCATCACGTCGTTCGTCCTGCAGATGGGCGGCGTGAAGCTGACCAGCAACATGCAGAACGCGACGGCCTACGGCGACACGGTCGAGAAGATGCTCCCCACGGGCATGACGAAGATCGACCAGATCACGCTGTCGGGCCTGTGGGACACGACGGCCACGACCGGCCCGCATGTCGTGTTCATCGCGCCGGACGACGGCCCGCAGGACGCGACGCGCACGCTGGCGATCGCGTTCGGCGACTCGAAGACGTGGACGTCGGAGGGCTACCTCGTGAGCTACGAGGTCACGGGCAAGGTCGGCAATCTGACCGAGTTCACGGCCGTGCTGCAGCAGAACTCTGGCGCCTGGTCGTAACGGTCGGTCTCGCGCGGGCCGCTGGAGCCGCCCGCCCGAAAGGGGGCAGATGAGCATTTTCGCATCGAAAACGCAACAGGTCGTTGCCGTCGAAGGCGGGACCATCACGATCCGCAAGCTGACCGGGCGCGAGGTCGAGCAGGCACAGGCCGAGCATTTGCGGAGCCTGGTTGGCGGTCGGTCGGCGCGTGGTTGGGCGCCGCGATTCCAGCGTCTGGTTGCCACAGGCAAGGCGACGGAGGCCGACGCGGAGGCGTTCATCGCCGACCCGCTCAACGGCTACGACCGGGCGACGGTCCTGCGGGCGGGCGTGGTGGGGTGGAGTTTCGAGCCGGCAGTGTCGGCCGAGATGATCGAGGACCTCGACGACGACACGAGCGAGCGGCTGGCCGTGGCGATCATGCGGCTCACGAAGCCCGCGACGGTCGCCGAGGTGGAGGGCGAGAGAAAAAACGGCTGAGGGGGCTGCACCTGGCGTTACAGGGTGACGGTCCCCAGCCCTTCGAGCACTTCATCGGGCGGTTGTGTGAGGAGTTCCACTGCTTGCCGTCGGAGGCGTGGGCGGAATGGCAGCGGGTGCCCTTCGGGATGCTGGAACGGATCGTCGAATACCGCGGCTACGCACACGCGAAAGCCGTCTGGGATGCGACGGACGACCAGAAGCGGTTGCAGGGCGGGTGGTTCGACATGGTGCGGGAGATCGAGTTCGACCTCGCACACGAGGAGATGGGCCTTGGCGGATGACTTGACCATCGAGATGGACGCGGCCGAGGTTATCGCCGCGCTGTCACGCTTGGGCGACGCCGCGCAGCCCTACATCAACCGCGCGGCCGAGGAAACGTCCCGCGCCATCGTGACGGAAGCGCGTGCGCGGCTGTCGCGGCAGCTGAGCCCAGAGGCCACCGGGCGCACCGTGCAGTCGATTACGTCGCGTCCGGCCTACGACCGCAACGGCTTTGTAGTCGTCGCCGAGCGTGAGCCGATGCCGAATCTTCCGCTCTGGCTCGAAAAGGGCACCAAGAAGGGCAACCGCAAGGGCCACGGCGGCGGGAACATGGCCCCTCGGCCGTTCTTCTATTCCTCCGCGCTGCTTGAGGAAGGCGCGCACCAGCGACGCGTTGAAGACGCGGTGCGCGAGGCGCTGATCGACCAGGGGCTGGGGGACTAGATGCCGGCCCCTCAACTCGTCGTCCGCGTCGCGGCGACCCTCGACGAACTTAAGAAGAACCTCGCCGAAGGCGCCAACGTCATCGACACGACGCGTGCGGCTCTGACGCGCATGGCGTCGAGCTACGACGGATCGAAGGTCATCCAGCAGGCGAACGCAACGGTCGCGGCCATCCAGCAGGTCGGCGGCGTGACGAACCTCACGGCGGATGAGCAGCGGCGGGCCAATCAGGTCATCGAGCAGGCCATCGAGAAATATCGACTGTTGGGCAAGGAGGCTCCGGACGGTCTGCGCCAAATGGCCGAGGCGACCGCGCAGGCTGAGCGGAAAGTCGGGGTGCTTGAGTCGACGTTCGCGCGGTTTGCGACGGCGTTTGCTGCCGGCGCTCTGATTGACCGTGGGGTGACGGCGCTGATGTCGTTCGGTCGGCAGGCGTTCGAGACGGCTGACCGCATCGTCGGCATGAGCGAGAAAACCGGGCTCTCGATTGAGTCGTTGCAGCGGATGAATTTCGTGGCCGGGCAGACCGGCACGACGCTTGACGATTTCAGCCGCGCCGTATTCCAGTTGGGCGCCCGCCTGGCTGGAGATGACAAGTCTGTCGCTGGCGCAGTGGGCAAGCTGGGGCTCTCGCTTGAGTCGCTTCGGGCGATGCGCCCCGAGGAACAGTTCGACACGATCACGCGGGCGTTGTCGTTGATGGAGAGTCCACAGGAGCGCAATCGTGTTGCGCTTGACATGTTTGGCAAGTCGGTCGCCGAGATTATCCCTGCCATTGTCGAGAAGTACGACGAGTTGCGGGACAGCGCGACGGTCGCCAGCGACGCGCAGATTCGCTCTGTTGAGGCGGCCGGAGACAAGTGGGACGAGTTGAAAAACCGTGTCCTCGTCTCGTCGATGAAGGTTATCGCCGGCTTTGTCGATATGGCAGACGCCGCGCGAGACAACGAAGCATCCATGCAGCACTGGGTCGAGACAGGGCAGCTATTGCCCGTCGTGCTGCCGCAGATTGCATCGACGGCGCGAGACGCCGCAAGCGGCTTGCGCGACCTGACGATGTCGGCCGACGAGTTGGCCGCGGTGCAGGCGGACCTGGCCGCAAACTCGAACATCTACGTCTCGCGTCTACAAAACGCACAGGACGAAGTCGACGCGCTCACGGCGGACCAGCTGATCCAGATTCGTGCCGCGCGTCAGCTGGGGGCCAGCACCGAGGAATTGGCGCGAGCGTTCCACCTGACGTCCGATGCCGCGCGTCTGCTGCAGTCGCGCCTCTCGGAGGACGCAGACGCGGCCAAGCAGGCCGCAGACTTCATGGCGATGACGCGAGACGAGGCCGCCAAGCTCGCCAACGTGGTGCAGGGGGCAGGTCTTCCGGCGACCGATGACTGGGCCGAGTCGATGGACGTGGCAGCGCAGTCATCCGAGGCGCTCCGCACCGACCTCAAGTTCACGGCCGAGACGGTGGCGCACGTCGGAGAAGAAGCCAAGAAAGCGGCCGAGAAGATTCGCACACTGAGCGGAGAGATGCTCACGGCCGACGAGATTGCCAAGCGCCGAGAACAGGGCGGGCAGTTTTCGCTGGCCGAGTTGACGCCAGAGCAGTACGAGGCGGCCGGCGGCGATAAGCGCATCGCCGAGATCGAGGCGACCTATGCGCTGTATCCGGGGCGCAAGTCTGGCGGCAGCGGGCCGACCGGCTTGGGCACGAACGACGCACAGGGCTACGCCGCCATGCTGGCCGAGCAGCGGCTCTACGCGCAGCTCCTGGCGGCCCGGAAGCGGATCAAGGGCTACGCCGATGGCGTGATGAATGCGCCCGGTGGATGGGCGTGGGTCGGCGAGCGTGGCCCCGAACTGATGCGCGTCCCGCAAGGCGCCGACATCGTGCCGAATCACGCACTGGGAAGCGTTGGGGCGACAGTCACGATTGCGCCCGGCGCGTTCGTGTTCAATTACCCGATGATGAATGACCCGAACGCAAAAGAGCAGTTTGCGGCATTCATCTTCGACGTGTTCATGCGGCAGCTGCGCGCGTCTGGCGTGCGGGTGCCGACGAGCGCCTGACGCATGGCGATCTCACCATCGGCCAGCGTGTCGCCGAGCAGCAGCCGGTCGCCGTCTGCGTCGCGTTCGCCGTCCGTCTCAGTGTCGTCGTCGATCAGCCCGTCCACTAGCGCGTCGGCGTCGGCCTCGCCAAGCGTCAGCCCGTCGTCATCGCTCAGCCCGTCCGCGAGCACATCGGCCAGCCGGTCGCCGTCCTCGTCGCTGTCGCCGTCCTCGTCGCTGTCGCCGAGTGCGTCGACAAGCCTCTCGCCGTCGTCAAGCCGGTCCCCGTCTGCGTCGACGTCACCATCGTCGTCGCTGTCTCCGAGCGCAAGTGCGTCTACGAGCACGTCGCCGTCGTCATCGCTCTCTCCGAGCACGTCAAGATCGCCGTCTGTCTCGACATCATCAAGCGTCTCGCCGTCGGCGTCACTGTCCCCTGGGGACTTCACGTCGTGCGATGTCTACGTGCAGATCGCCGGAGTGGAGCGCGCCACTGGACGCTCCGACGAGAGTGCGAGCATCCTGCAGGGGACGCTGAACATCGTGGAGTCGCTGACGCTGTCGACGCCGAATCGCTGCTCGTTTGTGGCGATGGGGTTTGCGCCGTCGGCCGGTGATCGCGTCGTGGTCACGCTCGGTGGCGAAGGCAACCCGGAGCGCCTGTTCTACGGGTCGATCGTGTCGGTATCGGCCGGCTACGTGGGCACGCCGTCGAATCGCACGTACGAGTGCGTCTGCCTGGATGACACGTACCTGCTTGACGCGCGGATCGTCAACAAACGATTCACGAGCACATCCGCGACGGCCATCGCCATCGACCTCGTGGCCGGGGCGGTGGGATTTACGGCCGAGCACGTACAGTCCGGCTTGCCGACCGTCGACGAGATCACGTTCACGAACGAAAGCATCTCGGTAGCGTTGCTGCGCCTCGCCAAGCGGATCGGTGGGTACGTCTACCTTGACCAGCATCGAGACATCCACCTGTATACGTCGGAGTCGATAGGCGCCGAGTTGACGCCGACGGCGCTGACATCCGCGCATGAGTCGCTCGAGCGGTTCGAGTTTGGACGCGACTGGACAGATGTCGCGACGCGCGTCTATTCCGAGGGTGGAGGATCGCAGGCGAGCGAGGATACCGCCGCAGGGGCGACTACGTTGGCCGTCGATGATACGGCGTGGTACTCCGCGTCTGGCGGCCTCGTGCGATGCGGCGCGCAACGCATCAGCTATGCCGGCATCGGGTCGAGCGCGGCCGAGAACGTCGGCGCGTGGAATGGCTTCAACGTTGCGGCGTCTGTGGTCGACATTCAGAGCGTGGCGTGGGCGCCAAGTCTGGGACTCTTCATGGCGCCTAAGTTGTCTGGCGTCTATACGTCCAGCGACGGGACTACGTGGACGTCGAACAGCGCGCCAACGTCGTTTTGGTATTCGGTGGCGTGGTCTGAATCATTGGGCCTCGGCGTAATGGGCGGCACGACCGGAACGTCAAAGTTCACGACGGCTACATCGTCGGACGGAGTGACGTGGACCGAATCGGCGTCGACTGATGGCGGGTTGGTCACTTGCGTGCGCTGGTTCGACAATGTGTCGCTGTTCGTCGCCACAGGCAACCGAAACGTGGGCGCCACGCAATATGCAACCATCGAGACGTCGCCAGACGGCGTCACGTGGACGCGTCGGTATACGCCAGGGTCTACCTCGACGTCCGTGTTTTCGGTGGCGTGGTCTGAATCACTCGGGCTATTCCTCGCGGTGGGCGGAACTGGAAACTTTCAGACGTCACCGGACGCAATCACGTGGACAGACCACACGAAAGCCGGCTTGTATAACTCGGTCGCGTGGTCTCCTACGGCTGAAGCGTTTGTCATTTGCGGCAACAGCGGCATCCTCAGATCGACAGATGGCACCACATACTCGACCGTGACAAACCCGGTGACGGGGCAGGCGTGGCGCCGCGTGGACTGGATCGACGAGCTTGGCGTGTTCCTGATGTGGGCGGGGGCCGTCGCCATCGCTCAGAACCTTGCCATCAGCGCGGACGGCCTAACGTGGACGACCTACGCCGCCGTGTCGACGCTGGCGGTCGGAGGTACCGGAGGGTCGAGTGCGGTCGCATACAGCGCGGCCCTCGGCAAGACCATCGTGGTCGGGTCGACGTCTGGGTCGTTCCAGATGGCCGTGAGCGCCGCCACGAGCACCGGGCAGCTAACCGGCATCCCGGCCAGCGGAGACGGTGCCATCCGCTACGCCATCAGCGCAGGCGACGATGTCAACGTCGTCGCGCAGGTCGACGACGTTGCCGCGCAGACGGCGTTCACGGCGGCCTTCGGCACGGACGGCGTCAAGGAAGAGACGATTCAGGACGGTCGACTGAGCCTCACCGAAGCGCAGGCGCGCGGCGAGGCATATCTCGCGCTGCGGTCGAGCCCGAGGACGTCGATCCGTTATCGCACACGCGATAAAAACACGCGGGCTGGCCGCACCGTATCGGCCACGCTCTCTGAGTTCGGCCTGAGCGCAGAGACGTTCCGTATCCAGAAAGTCACGATCTCCAATTTCCAGCCGTCGCTGTTCCCGTATTTCGACGCGGAGGCGAGCGACGAACTGTTTTCGTTTGAAGACATGGTCCGTCAGTTCCGGTCGGGAGAGACGGTGTAAATGGCAGCACGTCAATGGTGAGGCGCATGGTCGAGCAGCTGTGGATGGTCGGGGCAAGCGTGGTCGCGGTCGTCGTGTGGCTGGTGCGCCTTGAAGGGCGCGTCAACGCGACCGAGGCGTTTCATCGGCAGATCGCGGACGACATTCGCTACTTGCGCGAGCGGATCGATAGCGCGATGAGTCGGCGAGTCTGACGATGGTCGACTGGCTGCTCGTGCGCGCACGCTCGGCTGGGCCTCGGACGTGGGGCACGCTCTACGACCGCGCCGACGCGATGCGCGTGCTGTGTATCACGCTCGAAGACGCCATCCGCGAGCGGCCTGGCGTGCCGGTGAGCGCGTGGAAGGTCTACGGGCAGACGGCGATCCCGGCCGGGCGCTATGCGTTGCGGCTGTTCTGGTGGGCCAAGCACGGCGTCTGGGTGCCGCACGTCGAGGGCGTGCCCGGCTATACCGGCATCCTGATGCACGGCGGCGTGACCGAGGCCGACACGCTCGGCTGCCCGCTGGTGGGCTTTGCGCGTGAGGGCGACCGACTGACGGGAGGGCGCCTGGCGCGGGCGCTTGTCGCGGACAGGCTCAGGGCGGCGGGCGGCTCTGGCTGGCTCGAAGTGGTCAATCCGGCCGTGGTGGCCGCGTGATGGTCGCGGGCTGGCACACGGTCGAGGACGAGGCGCCGCGGCGGGCCCCGGTGCGGATGCTGCGACACGAGGGAACGCCGCAGGAATACATCGAGGTCGCCCTCGACGTGACGCTCGTGCCTGGTCGCTGGGCCGGACGTGGGCTAGTGATTCGCGCCTCGCAGGTCACGGGCGACGTGACGGCGGCGATTGAGCGGATCGAATAGGAGGACGCACCGATGACGCTACAGCAGATCAAGGACATCACGGCACGCATCGACGCCAGCTATCCCGGCCTTCGGCTGCGGGACCGCTACGCCTGGACGCATCGGGTCGCGTACGCCTGCTACAAGGTCGATCACACGGTCGGCCAGAAGCGGGCCAGTCTGGGGCGTCCCGTGAGCGACGACACCATCGCCTGGGCCGTGTCGCCGGTCGGCGGGCAGGCGGGCACGGCCGTGCAGGTCGCATTCAACGCGATCGACCTGCTCGACGGCGGCAGCGGCAACATTCACTTCGACGAGAACCCCGGCATCACCGACCAGTTCTTCGTCATTCCGACGCCCATCGACATCGACGGCGAGGGCGCCACTTCGGCCCCGCCGTCTGGGTATCCGGGCGATGCGACGTGGGACGCCGTGGGGCTGCAGCTCGTCTCGGACTACGCGCGGGCGGGTCGGCCCATTGACGCCGGCACGGGGCGCTGGTTCGGCCGCGTCATCTGGGACGCGACGGCTGGCGACGGGTCGAAGGTGCTCACCGTGCCCGAGAGCATCGCCAAGCATCGCATCGAGTGGTGCGCCGCGCTCGGCGTGCCGGTGGTCTAGCCATGTGGCCCGACCCCGACGAGATGGAGGCCATGACGCGCGACCTCGCGGCGGCGGCGGCCGTGTCGGTCATGGCGGCGGCCCTGATGGCGCTGATGGTCATCGGCGTCGCGTATCTGCTACTGCACTAGGAGGCGAGATGAAGCAGTTTGTAACGGACTTGTGGACCGACCCCGCGAAGTTCGCGGCGGCGGTGCGTGCGCTGGTGTTTGCCGTGGCGACCCTCATGCAACAGGGCGCCATCCCTGGCGCCGGCACGGCGCTGGGCTGGTACGTGACGCTGGCGGCGCAGGCGCTGGCGCTCGGTGTGGCGGCGGGACAGAAAAACGAGGTTAAGCGATGAAGAAGAACATCTTCAAGTCGAAAACGTTCTGGCTCAACGTGCTGAGCGTCGGCGCGGCCGTGACGGGCACGCTGCCGCCGACCGCGGCGACGGCGGCGGTCATCGGCTGTCTTAACATTGGGCTGCGGGCGATGACCACCGAGCCGGTATCGGTGCTCCCCGCAAAGGAGGAGTAGTGACCATGCGTCGTTTCATCTTTGTGGGTGTGCTCGTGGCGCTGTTGGGTGCGTCGGTGCGTCCGGCGTGGGCCGAGGCTGGCGAGGCGGTGACGCTGTCGCCGGTGTTCGACATCAATCTCGGGCGCACGGCGCGCGAGGGCACGGTGCAGACCGCGCAGGGCTTCGTGCCGGCGCCGTCCGCGCCTGACATGGCGGTCAAGGTCGACATCCGCCTCGACATGGGCAACGCCGAGTTGCACAACACGAACTTCTCGTGCGACTTCGCGCTCTGGGTCTATGACGCGGACAGCGCCACGCGCAAGCGCGTCGTCTCGGCCTCGTGGGTGGGGCATCCCGACAACGACACGCTGCCTGGATTCACGGTAGACGTGACCGAGTATCACGGGCTGCCGATCCTCGTCGAGTTGAGCATCCCGAACAAGTTCAAGGTGGGCGTGGTCGCCAACCTCTACGAAGAGAACAACCCGTAACACGCGACCCGCGAGACGACGATGGCGGCCACATTCGTCCAAGAAAAGGGCATCCAGCAGTTTTCGGGTGTCGGCTCGGGCGGCCTCACGTTCACGTCGAACGTGACGGCGGGCAGCGCCATCGTCGTCTTCGCGCACGTCTCGTCCACGTCGCGCACGCTCAGTGTTAGTGACGACAAGGGCAACAGCTACTCGACGATTCTCGGGCCGATTGATCAGAGCACGGCGGCGCGGTCGTACTGCTGGGTCTGTCTGTCTGCGGCGTCTGGGTCAACGACGGTCACGGTCACGCTCGACAGCGGCACGACCGCGTTCTGTATGGCGATCGCCGAGGTCAGCGGTCATGACACGGCGGCCGTTCATGCGTCCACGTCGCAAGTGCTCGGCTCGCTGGAGACGCACAAGTCTGGCGCGGCACTCACGCCGACGAGCAACGGCATCGGCCTTGCGTGGTACGGGAACAACGGCGCCTATGGGTTCTCGTCCTACGACAGCGGCTGGACGCGGTGGAACACCTCAACGGCCACGACGGTCGCCGCTGCTCGCGGCATCTACACGACCCCTGGGGCTGGCGCCGTCACGTCCGGCGTGACCTACACGCCCGGGCTCAACGTAACGAGCAACGAGCAGGGCGTCATGCTGCACATCATCCTGGCCGATGCGGCGGCCGGGATTAGTGCAAGCGCGTCCATTTCGCCGTCCTCGTCGACCTCGCCATCGGCCTCGGTGTCGCCATCCGCGTCGACAAGCGCGTCGGTGTCGCCATCGGCCTCGGTGTCGCCGAGTTTTTCGGCGTCGGCATCGGTCAGCCCGTCGTCGTCGCTGAGCCCATCTGCCAGCGCCTCGGCCTCGGTGTCCCCGTCGTCGTCACTGTCGCCATCGGTGTCGGCCTCGGCGTCAGTGTCGCCGAGCGCGTCCGTGTCACCGTCGACGTCGGCATCGGCATCCGTCTCGCCGAGCGCATCGCTGTCGCCGAGCAGTTCGCCAAGCGCAGGGGGACTAAGCGCCTCGGCCTCGATCTCTCCGAGCGCCAGTGCATCGGCCTCTCTGTCGCCATCGTCGTCGGCCTCGGCCTCGCGTTCTCCGTCAGCGTCGGCGTCCGCCAGCGTGTCGCCGTCGAGCAGCCGCAGCCCGTCGACAAGCGCCTCCGCGTCAGTGTCGCCGTCGTCAAGCCGTTCGCCGTCGGTCAGCGCCTCGGCCTCGGTGTCGCCGTCGGCGGCGCCGCCCGACTTTGTGTGTGCCCATATGACGGCCCGCTCGGGCCGCGTGTCGTTTTCGTCGCGTTCTTCTACGGTGGCGCTGTCGGGTCGATCCGGGCGTGCCGCCTTTACCGGCCGGGTGTGCTGATGGATACCTTTAACGAACGGTCCACCGTGCTCGTCACCGTGGCGTGGTACGACGCCGACGATGCGCCCGTCACGCCAACCACGGCCGCCTATCGCGTCGACGATGTGCGGTCGGGCGTGAACATCGTCCCGTCAACGGCGATCACTGGTCTGTCGACGACCAACGAGATCGAGATCACGCCGTCTCAAAACACGGTGCTCGACTATCGTCGGGAATTCGAGCAGCACGCTGTGACCGTCACGTTCACGTTCGGCGGCGGCGGGTCGCGCCAGGGCACGGCGCGATACGTCTTCGCGGTGAACAATCTGCCGAAGGTGGACAGCCCTGATGTGAGCGCGTCGGCCAGTGTGTCGCCGTCGTCAAGCCTGAGCCCGTCCGTGTCGGCGTCCTCAAGCGCGAGCCCGTCCGCATGAGCGCGCACCGCTGCGACGACGCGGTAATCGTGACCCGCGGGTATCACATCTGCGCCTGCGGGCGCTGGCTGGTGGTGCTCTGATGGCCCAGCCGCCGCTGCCTGAGTCGGTCCTCCGCGAAACGCTCGACCTCGTGCGTGAGCACGGCGGCGTCTCGGCGGCGGCCATCGCCGCGGGCCTGCCACGCGGCACGTTCGAGTCGCGGTATCAGCGGGCGCGTGTCTGGGCCGAGGCGCAGGCGGCGCCACCAGAGAAGCCGTTCGCGGCGCCCGTGCTGCCCGAAGACGTCCCTACGGCCGACGAGCTGATCGCGCGGCGGCGCAAGCAGTTTGAGCGCAAGAGCGCCGCGCACGACGCGCGGGCGCTGGTGCCGGTGCGCGTCACCGTCGATGGCCCGTTCGGATTGGCCCTGATGGGCGATCCGCATGTGGACGACGACGGCACCGACATCGCGCTGCTCGAGCGCCACGTCGCCATCATCAACCGCACCGAGGGGCTGCTCGCGGGAAACATCGGCGACTACAGCAACAACTGGGTCGGGCGTCTGGCGCGGCTCTACGGCGAGCAATCGCTGTCCGCGCAAGAAGCGTGGGTGCTGGTCGAGTGGCTGGTGCGCTCGGTCCACTGGCTGTTCCTGATCGGCGGCAACCATGACTGCTGGTCTGGCGCGGGCGATCCGATCAAGTGGATGGCGAAGTCGGCGCGCGTGGCCTACGAGGCACACGGGATGCGGCTGGGCCTGACGACGCCAAAAGGTCGCGTGATTCGGCTCAACGCGCGGCACGATTTCTCAGGTCGCTCCCAGTGGAATACCGCGCACGGCCCCGCGAAGGCCGCGCAGCTCGGCTGGCGCGACCATGTGCTGGCCTGCGGACACACGCACGTCAGCGGACACAATGTGCTCCGCGACCCGGCGTCGGGGCTCATCTCGCATGCCCTGCGGATCGGCAGCTACAAGACGCTGGATCGGTATGCCGAAGAGAAGGGCTTGCCGAATCAGACGTTCATGGTGTCCCCGGTGGTCGTGGTGCGGCCGCAGTTTGCCGACGACGACAACCGGCTGATCACGGTCCACTACGACCCGGAAACCGGCGCCGATTTTCTGTCATTTCTGCGCCGAAGAAAATCGGAGCGGGCGGCGTGACCGCTGATGACCTCTTCCGCGAGCTGCAGCGCGAGTTCAAGCGCGGGCAGATTCACGAGGCGCCCATAGTGGGGAAAGACGGCCACTTCGACGGCCTCTGCGACCACGAGGCGGGCAAGGTCTATGTCGATCCGGCGCCCCACGCTGTTGGGGTGCTAATTCATGAACTTTTGCACCGTCGCTTCCCGCGATGGAGCGAGAAGCGCATCGCGAAAACCGAGCTAATGCTGCTGTCGCAGATGAGCGCGCGGAGGGTGCGCGCTTGGTATCGGCGGTATCGCGTGGTGGCGCGACGGCTAAAGAAACCCGTGAGCGCGGAATGACGACGGGTGATAAAATAGGCGGACCGGAGCGCGACTTGGAATCGCGCGTCCGGCCCTCACCACGACCATCCGCGTAGGAGGCGGACAGGCATGGCTGCGAAGGAGCATACCCAACTATGCGAGCTGTGCGGCAGCGTTTTTGTCAATTCCCACCCGAGTGTGCCAAGGCGCTTCTGCTCGCGCCCGTGCCGGGACAGGTTCGTCGCCGTTCACGGATTGTGTGCGTCGGATGGTGGGCACATGACACATAGCGGCGACCCTGGCTTCCTCGCGGCGCTCGACACGCTGCGGGCGCTGCATCTATCGAAGGGCAGCGACTATGCCGACGCCGCGGACCCGCTCCGCAACTACGTCGTCAGCGGCACCGACAACGGCATCGAGCCGTGGCGGGCGGCCCAGATTCGGCTGAGCGAGAAGTATCACCGACTGGTCAACCTCACGCGAAAGGGCGTGCCGCCGCAGCACGAGGGGCTCGACGATACCCTGCTCGACCTCGCGGCCTTGGCGCTGATCGTGCGGTCGCTGCGCGCGCGTGCCACGCGCGATGATGGAGCGGTCAAAGGATAGGCCGCCAAAACGCGAGTGCCGCGGCCTTCGAAGCTGGGGGTCGCAGGTTCGAGCCCTGCCGAGCGCACCAGTTATTTCCGAGCGTTTTTCGCGGTTTTCGCTCGTAACGGCCTCGCGTTCGGGGGTGTCGCCAACGTGGCACGCGCGGCGGAAGATGGCGCATTTTGCCCGGTTTCGACCGCCGAACGTGGCACCAACGTGGCACCGAGCGCCGACGCCGCCATCGTCGCGCGGGCGGATGCCGCGCTGAGAGTGTAGCGCCGCGTCATGTCGAGGCTGGCGTGCAGCATCAGTTCGGCCGTGGCGTGAATGTCGCCCGTGGCCAGGTAGAGCGCCGAGCCGAAGCTGTGCCGCAGGTCGTACGCGCGCAGACGCGGGGGCGCCGGCCACGGCTCGCCAGGGCGCTCGGCCGCCCACTTCGCGCGGGCCTTGGCGACGGCGCGTGCGAATGAGTGCGCCATGCTGCGCGCGCTGAACGGTCCCCACGCATCCGCCTCCACCATCAGCCGAAACGCCTCGACGCCTTGCAGGGTGAGCGGCAGCGTCCGGCCGGCGACCCCGGCGCCCTTTCGCCGCGGGCGGACGTAGACCGTCGCGCCCTCGAGGTCCACATCGCGGCGCGTGATGCGGCCGATCTGTGCATGCGGCAGTCCGGTGTAGGCGAGCACGTGCAGCCGGGCGCGCGTCTTCGACCGCTCGGGTCGGGTGCCTGAGCCATCCGGGCGGCCCCGCTCGGGGAGCTCGGCCAGGATGCGGGCGACGAGGTCGTAGCCGATGCCGCGGGCTTCCTCGATGCGCTCGGGCTGGCGGGGCACCTCGCGCACGGGATTCGCGGCTGAGCGTCCGTCAAGCGCGTGGTAGAGGTTCAGCAGAGCTTGGCGGCGGTGGTTGATCGTGGACGCCGCGCGTCCCGCCTCGACCCATTCGGCCATCTGGCGGGCAATCTCCGGGCTGGTGAGCGACTGACGCGGCCGGCCGTGGAACGCGGCCCACGCTTCAAGGTCGCGGCGCATGTTCTCGCGCTTCCTGCCTTTCGGCAGCGTGCCGAGATACGTGGCGATGTCGGCGGCGAGCGACAGGCGGCGCTCGTCGTCGCGGCGGGCGTGGTCGCGCTGGCGGGCCA
>Ga0075472_10000123_pt1 | contig 30153 bp, 27 predicted proteins | sample DEB19_08_DNA_3_FD_77014 | JGI IMG/M metagenome (GOLD analysis project Ga0075472, IMG submission 77014) | Aqueous microbial communities from the Delaware River and Bay under freshwater to marine salinity gradient to study organic matter... | ecosystem: Environmental > Aquatic > Marine > Coastal ...
GCGCCACCCATGTGCCACGCGCCAATCTGCTCTACAGCCCGCGCAACAAGATCCTGGCCACTTCCTTGCTGGTCGAGGCGTTTCTTTACGAGGAGCAGACCCGCCGCGGCATCTCAATTCGGCACTGGCAGGAATTTGAAGATGTGGCTGACCATTGCACGGTCTGCCACAAGTGCCTCTCGCCCTGCCCCGTGAAAATCGATTTTGGCGATGTTTCCATGAACATGCGTAACCTGTTGCGCAAGATGGGGCGAAAGAGTTGGCGTCCGGGGCAGGCTGCGGCGATGGCTTTTCTCAACGCCACCCGACCCGAGTCCATCAAGCTGATGCGCTCTGTCATGACGGGTCTTGGCTTCAAGCTGCAACGCCTTGCCAACCGGGTACTTCGCGTGGCCGCTCGGCGCCAGACGGCCAGCCCTCCTGCCAGCGTTGGACCCGCCCCTCTCAAGGAGCAGGTGATTCACTTCATCAACAAAAAGATGCCGGGTGGCCTGCCCAAGAAGACGGCGCGGGCCCTGTTGGACATTGAGGACCGCAACTATGTCCCCATCATTCGTAACCCGGTGAGCACGACAGCCGACAGTGATGCGGTGTTTTATTTTCCTGGCTGTGGTTCGGAGCGCCTGTTCAGCCAGGTGGGGCTGGCGACCCAGGCCATGCTTTGGCATGCCGGTGTGCAGACCGTGTTGCCCCCGGGGTATCTCTGTTGCGGTTACCCGCAAAGGGGCAGTGGGCAGTTTGATCGGGCCGAGAAGATGATCACTGACAACCGGGTGCTGTTTCATCGGGTTGCCAATACCCTCAACTACCTGGACATCAAGACAGCTGGCGTGAGTTGCGGCACTTGCCTTGACCAGCTGCAAGGCTATAAATTCGAGGAAATCTTTCCGGGTTCGCGCATCCTGGACATCCATGAATTCCTGCTTGAACGAGGGATCAGCCTATCTGGCACTGACTCAAGCTACCTTTACCATGATCCCTGCCACAGCCCGCTGAAACGGCAGGCCCCAATGAAAACCGTCCGTGCGTTGGTGGGTGACCAGGTGATGTTGAGCGAGCGATGCTGTGGTGAGTCAGGCACTTTGGGGGTAACCAGGCCGGATGTTTCAACCCAGGTCCGCTTTCGCAAGCAGGAGGAGTTGCGCAGGGCGGAGTCCCAGTTGAGAGCCTCGGGTCGGCTGCAAAAGACCGCGAATCTGAAAATCCTGACCAGCTGCCCAAGTTGCCTGCAGGGCCTGAACCGGTACCAGGATGATTTGTCCAACGGCTTGCTGCAGGCTGACTATATTGTGGTCGAGATGGCGCACCAGTTGCTGGGTGAGCACTGGCTGCCAGACTATGTCGCAGCTGCTAACACCGGCGGCATCGAGCGCGTGCTGGTATAAACAGACTGAATTCAACGAGGTATCACCATGTCAGCTCCGCAATCCAATAAGCCTACACCTGAAGATCTCACGGTTCACAGCAAGTCGCGCCGGCTTGAAATCAGTTTTTCTGATGGTGCACGGTTTCTGATCCCGTTCGAACTGATGCGCGTCTATTCCCCATCGGCAGAAGTGCAGGGGCACGGACCCGGGCAGGAGACCCTGCAGACGGGCAAGCGCGAGGTGGACATCAACGCCCTGGAACCCGTGGGCAACTATGCGGTGCAGCCGACCTTTTCCGACGGTCACGACAGCGGCATCTTCTCCTGGGAGTATTTGTACTTCCTGGGCTCTGAGCAGGAGCAGTTATGGGCTGACTACCAGGCAAGGCTACAGGCGGCCGGTGTTGATCGTGATGCCCCCATGCCAGAAAAGGCGGGGCATGCCTGCGGAAATCACTGATGGCATTCGCATAAATCGCCGATGAGCAAAACTCATTTCGGCTTTGAATCGGTCGATGAGGACCTGAAAGCGCGTCGGGTACGCGGCGTCTTTGATTCGGTTGCCTCCAAATATGACCTGATGAACGATCTCATGTCGGTTGGCATGCACCGTGCCTGGAAGGCTTACACCGTCATGGTCGCCAACCTGAAAGAGGGTGACCGCGTTCTGGACATTGCCGGTGGCACGGGGGACCTGGCCCTGGCCTTTGCCCGCAAGGTGGGGACAACCGGGCAGGTGGTTCATACCGACATCAATGAGGCCATGTTGCGGGTTGGCCGAGACCGCCTGATCGATGACGGGCGAGTACTTCCCACTGTGGTGTGTGACGCTGAAAGACTCCCTTTCCAGCCCGGTCACTTTGATCTGGTCAGTGTCGCTTTTGGGCTGCGCAACATGACGCACAAGGACATGGCCCTGGCAGAAATGTGCCGGGTTCTCAGGCCGGGCGGTCGCTTGCTGGTGCTTGAGTTTTCCAAGGTCATCCCCCCGCTTGAAAAAATTTACGACTGGTACTCTTTCAAGGTCCTGCCACGGCTGGGCCAGTGGGTGGCGGGAGACGCAGACAGTTACCGCTACCTGGCTGAGTCGATCCGGATGCACCCGGGTCAGGAAGAGCTGAAGGCTTTGATGAAGAAATCCGGATTCAACCATGTGGATTTTCACAACATGAGTGGCGGGGTTGTGGCATTGCATGTTGGAATCAAGTGCTGAAGTGCATTGATTTGATTTTCTGAATCTTCTGGACTGTCTAACTTTGGAGTACCTGATATGAAATTCTCTACCGTAATTTTGGCGCTGGCGCTGGCCCTGGTCGGGGTGACGGCCGAAGCCAAGCGAATGGGCGGTGGGAAGTCGTTTGGCAAACAATCCGGCAATGTGACCCAGCGCCAGGCCGCGCCCACTGCACCGGCTGCGCCGGCGCAGAATGCCGCCACAGCGACGCCCAAACCAGCCCCGGCAGCTCCGGCAGCGGCGCCCAAGAAGCCTTGGGGGGCCATGCTGGGTGGGCTGGCTGCTGGTCTGGGACTGGCCTGGTTGGCGCATTCTCTGGGTCTGGGTGAAGAATTCGGTCAATTCCTGATGATCGGTTTGATGGTTCTGGCGGTCATGATGATCATTGGAATGATCATGCGCCGCCGTCAACAAACGGCCAATTCAAATACCGGTGCGTATGCCATGCAGGGTGCGGCAGCCGGTGAAGTGCCCGTCCAACCGCAATACCGCCCCGAGAATGTTGGCAATGATGCCTCCGCACGCCCCTGGGAGCGTCAATCGACCCAATTTGATACCGAGGCCGTTCGCGGCGGGTCTGGAGTCGTGATCGGCTCAGCCCTGGCCGGCGGGTCCCAAAGCTGGACCATCCCGGCTGATTTTGACACCGATGGTTTCTTGCAGGCTGCCAAAAACAACTTTGTTGCCTTGCAGGCGGCCTGGGACAAGATGGATTTGGCCGCACTGCGCGCCATGATGACCGATGAGATGCTGGCTGAAATTCGCCAGCAAATGGGTGAGCAAAGCGCCCAAAATCAGACCGAGGTGGTCATGCTGGAAGCCCAATTGCTGGGGATTGAAGAACTGGACAATGGCTACATGGCCAGTGTTGAATTCTCCGGCCTGATTCGTGAGGAACCTTCCTCCGGGCCGAGCCCATTCCGAGAAGTCTGGAACATGACCAAAGCCAAGGGGGGCTCCAGCGGCTGGTTGGTGGCCGGTGTACAGGCCTTGCAGTAAGGTCTGAAGATTTGCGGCAGACCGCTGCAAGACCAAGCTTATCATCGGGGACTATGGCAACACAGTCCCCGTTTCCTTTTCTGGATGACGCGATTCAAAAGGTCGCCAGCCAGCTGCAACCCCCCGAATGGGCGGTTCAGGAGGCTCAACGACGGATCGTGCTGATGCTCAATCATGTCTTGCAGCAAGAGCCGCAAGCCACCCAACGCCTGCTTGCCCTTCAGGGCAAGGTGCTCATGTTCTATTGGCGCCAGTTTCACTTCAAGCTCTCAGTCACCCCTGCGGGTTTGCTGGATCTGGCCGATCCCTCAGCCACTGCAGACCTGACCTTGTCGGTCCTGGAGGAGTCCCCAATTGCCCTGGTTCAGTCTGCGCTGGATGGGATTCGTCCCTCGGTGCGTATCGAGGGGGATGTCGAGTTGGCGAGCACCTTGAACTGGGTGATCAGCAATGTGCGCTGGGACCTGGAGGAGGATCTGTCCCGTCTGATCGGTGACGCACCCGCCCATGCGCTGGCTGGGGCTGTGCGACGCATGAAGGAGGGTGTCCAGCGGTTTATTGCAGGCCGGCGAGGTTAGGCATGAACCGTCTTCTGCGTGGGTCATTCATCCTTTGGATTGTGCTGCGTTATGGGTTGGATGAGCTGGTTCTCAACAGCTTTCGCAAGCCCTGGCTACGTCTTATCGCGCGAATCGTTTCCTTTGGCCGCAACCTGAAGGCGCCGCGCGGCCAACGTCTGCGCGAGGCGCTGGAGCGGCTGGGCCCGATCTTTGTCAAGTTTGGTCAGGTCTTGTCGACCCGACGTGACTTGTTGCCTGCCGATGTGGCGCAAGAGTTGGCCAAGTTACAGGACAGGGTGCCACCTTTTGACTCAGAGGTGGCCGTAGCAACCATTGAGCGCTCATTTCAGCGACCACTGGCGCAGATATTTACTGAGTTTGAGCGCCAACCCGTGGCCAGCGCGTCCATTGCACAGGTTCATTTGGCCAAACTCAAAGACCCGCAGGGGCAGGTCCGTGAGGTGGCGGTCAAGGTCCTTCGTCCCGGGATGCTTAGGGCTATTGAAAAAGACCTGAGCCTGATGCGCATGATGGCGGGCTGGCTCGAATCCCTTTCTGCTGATGGCAAGCGTCTCAAGCCCCGTGAGGTGGTGGCTGAATTTGACAAATACCTGCATGATGAGCTCGATCTGGTGCGCGAGGCGGCCAGTGCAGCTCAGCTGCGGCGCAATATGGCGGGCCTGGATCTGGTGCTGATTCCGGAGATGTTCTGGGACTTTTGCCACAGCGATGTGATCGTGATGGAGCGCATGAGGGGCGTTCCCATCAGCCAGACCGCCCGACTGCTTGAGGCCGGCGTCGATCTGAAAAAGTTGGCGCGTGATGGGGTCACAATTTTTTTCACCCAGGTCTTTCGCGACGGTTTTTTTCACGCCGACATGCATCCGGGCAATATTTTCGTCAGCACGGATGCGGCCACCTTCGGTCGGTATATATCTCTGGATTTTGGGATTGTGGGTACCCTTACCGAGTTCGACAAGGAGTACCTGGCGCAGAATTTCACCGCTTTTTTCAGGCGCGACTACAAGCGTGTGGCTGAGTTGCATATCGAATCGGGATGGGTGCCGCCCTCGACCCGGGTGGACGAACTCGAGGCCGCGGTACGCGCCGTGTGCGAGCCCTACTTTGACCGACCCCTGAAGGAAATTTCACTGGGCATGGTGTTGATGCGGCTTTTCCAGACTTCCCGGCGTTTCAATGTGGAGATTCAGCCCCAGCTGGTCTTGTTGCAGAAGACCTTGCTCAACATCGAGGGATTGGGGCGGGATCTGGACCCTGACCTGGACCTGTGGAGTACTGCCAAACCATTTCTTGAAAAGTGGATGGCTGATCAAATTGGCCCACGCAAGTTATGGGAAGAGTTGCGCAATCAGGCGCCTCGCTACGCCAAGCTGCTGCCCGAACTGCCGCGTCTGCTGCATGACTACCTTCAGCAGAGACAGGGCGGCCAGCAGCGCGAGCTGGCCAGCCTGATTGCCGAGCAGCGCCGCACCAATCGACTGCTGCAAGGACTGGTTTATTCCGCAATCGGTTTTTTGCTGGGTCTATTGGCCATGCAGTTTTTCATTCGGATCTGATTTCTTGAATTCTCTAACTACCAGACTGAACAGGAGGCTGTCGTGCTGTTAACACTTGTCATCGTCTATCTTCTGATCACGATTTCAATTGGTTTGATTGCGGCCAAGCGGGTCAAGAACACCGCAGACTTTGCGGTGGCTGGTCATAAATTGCCTTTGATCATGATTGTCACCACGACTTTTGCGACCTGGTTTGGCTCAGAAACTGTATTGGGTATCCCCGCTAAATTCGTGAATGGTGGTCTTGGCAGCGTGGTCGAGGATCCTTTCGGGGCCGGGACCTGCCTGATCCTGGTCGGGATATTCTTTGCCGCCAAGCTGTATCGGATGAATCTGCTGACCATCAGCGATTTTTTCCGGGAGCGCTATGGCCGAAGCATTGAAGTGGCCTGCTCAATCATCATCATGCTCAGCTACCTCGGCTGGGTTTCAGCTCAAATCACTGCGCTGGGGCTGGTCTTCAACCTTCTTTCGGGGGGGGCAGTCTCCATGCCGCAGGGGATGGTGATCGGCGTCATGGTGATCATGGCTTACACCCTCTTTGGGGGCATGTGGTCGGTGGCGGTGACCGATTTCGTCCAGATGATCATTCTGGTTGTTGGCTTGGCGACTTTGGCAATTTTTGCCGGCAACATGGCCGGCGGGGCCGATAAGGTGCTGAATCTTGCGGCCAGCCGGGAGATGTTCAACTTTCTGCCAGAACCTAATTTCAAGGATATTGTTTTCTTCATCGCGGCAGCCATCACCATGATGTTGGGATCCATCCCGCAACAGGACGTTTTCCAGCGCGTCATGTCAGCCGACAGTGTCAAGTCGGCAACCCGGGGGCCGGTGATTGGGGGCGTCCTCTACATTCTCTTTGCATTTGTCCCGATTTTTTTGGTGACCAGTGCATTGATCATCATGCCCGAGCAGGCCAAGTCCTTGCTAAGTGAAGACCCTCAAAAGGTGCTTCCAACACTGGTTTTGGAACACATGCCTTTTGTCATGCAGGTACTGTTTTTTGGTGCCCTCTTGTCCGCCATTCAGTCCTGTGCCTCGGCCACCTTGCTCGCACCCAGTGTGACTTTTGTGGAAAATATCTGGCGTCAATTCAGACCGCATATGAGCGATCGGCAAGAACTCAAAACAATGCGCCTGACGGTATTGATTTTTGGCGCCTTTGTGTTGGCGTACGCCATTGCCATGCACGGAACGTCGATTTATGAGATGGTATCGGGGGCGTATCAAGTCACTCTGGTCGGCGCCTTTGTGCCGCTGGTTTTTGGCCTGTACTGGAAGCGCGCCACCACCCAGGGGGCAGTCTTTGCGGTCGTTTTGGGACTGGTGACCTGGTTGCTGTTCCTGGCAACCCCGGCCGGGGAGGAATTTCCTGCCCAACTGGCGGGAGTTCTAGCCGCCACCACCGGCATGTTGCTGGGTTCGCTCGGACCCCAGACCATTGCCAACAGACACGCCGGGCACCATAGGCTGGTAGGCGTGGAATAAGCCGCAAGGTCAGTCGGGCAACCTATAATGTCGGGTTTGGCTTTTGAGCCAAGCCCATATACGACCCTGCCATGCCTATTTACGCCTACAAGTGTGAGTCCTGCGGCCATGCCAAGGACGTTTTACAAAAAATCTCCGATCCTCTGCTCTCGGACTGCCCGGCCTGTGGCAAGCCAAGCTTCAAGAAGCAGTTGACCGCTGCGGGTTTCCAACTCAAGGGCGGTGGCTGGTACGAAACCGATTTCAAGGGCGGCAGCAGCAGTGCAACGCCGGCCGCTCCTGCATCTGAAGGGACATCGAGCCCTGCCTCCCCTGCAACGACGACGCCGGCCAGTTCAAGTACGACCTCGGCCAGTTCAACGGCGACCACCGCCGCTGAAAGCTGACAACCCATGATGGCCAAGTTTCGAAAATGGCTGTTCGCGGGCCTGCTGGTGCTGGTGCCGCTCATCATCACTCTCTGGGTGATTGAGTGGGTCGTTGTTACCCTTGACCAAACCCTGCAAATCCTCCCGCGGGCATGGCATCCGGATGTTTTGTTTGGCCAGCACATTCCTGGGCTGGGCGTGATCTTTGCCTTGCTGGTGCTGTTGCTGATTGGCGCCCTGGCTTCCAACTTTATCGGCAAGCGCCTGGTCAGCTGGTGGCATGCGTTGCTGCATCGCATTCCTGTTGTGCGATCCATCTATTCGGGCGTCAAGCAGGTATCGGATACGCTTTTTTCTGAGAAGAGCAATGCCTTTCGCCAGGCCCTTCTGTTGCAGTGGCCCCGCGAGGGCATGTGGACTATTGCATTTCTGACCGGCTCACCCGGGGAGGATGTTGCCAAACATCTGGCGGGTGACTATCTCAGCGTCTATGTGCCGACCACGCCGAACCCGACTGGCGGCTACTTTGTCATGGTCAAACGAAGCGATTGCTTTGTGCTTGACATGAGTGTGGATGAGGCGCTGACTTATGTAATTTCCATGGGGGTCATTGTCCCTGGATCCAATAAACCTGTGGGGACCCCAAAGGCTTGATGCCGGGGCGACCCTAATTTGCTGAAAGTGAAATTTTCATGGGTATGCGTTCCCACTATTGCGGTCTGGTGACTGAAGCCCTGCTGGGCCAGACGGTGTCTTTGTGCGGCTGGGTCAACCGACGGCGTGACCATGGCGGTGTGATTTTTGTAGATTTGCGAGACCGAGAAGGCTATGTGCAGGTGGTGTGTGACCCGGACCGTGCGGACATGTTTGCCGCCGCCGAAGGCCTGCGCAATGAATTCTGCATTCAGGTCAAGGGACTGGTGCGGGCGCGCCCGGAAGGGACGGTCAATGAGCAGCTCAAGAGCGGCAAGATCGAGGTGCTCTGCCAGGAGCTCATCGTCCTGAATCCTTCTGTCACGCCCCCGTTTTTGCTGGACGACGAAAACCTCTCCGAGACCACCCGCTTGACCCATCGGGTACTCGATTTACGACGCCCCTACATGCAGAACAATCTGATGCTGCGTTACCGGGTAGCCATGGAGGTGCGCAAGTTTCTGGACGCCAATGGCTTTATCGACATCGAGACCCCGATGTTGACCAAGAGCACACCGGAAGGGGCGCGCGATTATCTGGTGCCCAGCCGGGTGCACGATGGCCAGTTTTTCGCCCTGCCGCAATCGCCCCAGTTATTCAAGCAGCTGCTGATGGTGGCTGGCTACGATCGCTACTACCAAATTACCAAGTGCTTTCGGGATGAAGATCTGCGTGCCGACCGGCAGCCCGAATTCACCCAGATCGATATTGAAACCAGCTTCCTGACCGAGCAGGACATCCGTGACATGTTCCAGGGCATGATCACCTCGGTATTCAAGAATGTGCTGAATGTTGATCTGGGCGAGTTTCCGGTGATGCCCTACGCCGAAGCGATGCACCGCTTTGGTTCTGACAAGCCAGACCTTCGCGTCAAGCCTGAGTTCACCGAGCTCACCGATGTGATGGCCAGTGTCGACTTCAAGGTCTTTTCAACGCCGGCGACCATGCCAGGCGGTCGCGTGGTGGCCCTGCGTATCCCAGGTGGTGGCGCCATGAGCCGTGGCGAGATCGATGGCTACACTGAATTTGTCAAGATCTACGGCGCCAAAGGGCTGGCCTGGATCAAGGTAAACGAGGTAGCCAAAGGCCGGGATGGCCTGCAGTCACCGATTGTGAAAAACCTGCACGATCAGGCTATCACTGAGATACTGGTCCGCACCGGTGCCCAGGATGGCGACCTGATTTTCTTCGGCGCGGACAAGGCCAAGATCGTCAACGATGCCATCGGTGCTTTGCGCCTGAAAATCGGCCATAGCGAGTTCGCCAAAAAGAACGGCCTGTTCGAAGACCGGTGGGCGCCGATGTGGGTGGTGGATTTCCCCATGTTCGAGTATGACGAGGAAGCGCAGCGCTACACCGCAGTGCACCATCCATTCACCGCTCCGAAGGACGGCCACGAGGACTGGATGGTGAGCGCGCCTGAAAAGTGCATTGCCAAGGGCTATGACATGGTGCTCAACGGTTGGGAGATCGGCGGCGGTTCGGTACGTATCCATCGCGCCGATGTTCAGCAGAAAGTGTTCGATGCCTTGAAGATCACCCCGCAAGAGGCCCAAGTTAAATTTGGTTTCCTGCTCGATGCACTCCAGTACGGAGCGCCTCCGCACGGCGGCCTCGCCTTTGGTCTGGACCGCATTGTCACACTCATGACCGGCGCGGAGTCGATTCGTGACGTGATTGCCTTCCCCAAAACCCAACGCGCCCAGTGCCTGCTGACCCAGGCGCCCAGCCCGGTTGACGAGAAGCAATTGCGTGAGTTGCATATCCGGCTGCGTAATCCAACGGTGGTGGCTTGAGTGATACGCACTGCTGAGGCAGAATGAATGGGCGCTTTCAGGGCGCCCTTTTTTATGCTGCATAAGTACAAAATTCCCCTCTCTGTACTCGTTGTCATTCATACACCGGACCTGCAGGTACTGCTGATCAACCGGGCCGATGCCCCGGGCTACTGGCAGTCAGTCACCGGTTCCAAGGCTCATGAGAATGAAGACTTTGCGGCCACTGCGGTGCGCGAGGTGATGGAGGAGACCGGCATAGACGTCAGGGCTGCCGGTCATCATCTGAAAGACTGGCAGCTGGAAAACGTCTACGAAATCTATCCCGGGTGGCGACATCGCTATGCGCCTGGGGTCACTCGAAACACCGAGCATTTGTTCGGTCTGTGCGTTCCTTCAGTCACCAGCGTTCGCCTCAACCCCGAGGAACATACAGACTGGCAATGGTTGGGCTGGCGCGAGGCGGCCGAAGTCTGTTTTTCACCCAGCAATGCCGAGGCCTGCCTGTTGCTCCCGCGCTTCTACCGGCCAGAATAGCACCATGGAAACACTGCGGGTTGTCACTTACAACATCCACAAAGGGGTCAATGGTCTGGGCTTGCGATCCCGGCTGGAGATTCATAACTTGGGCCACGCCGTCGAGCAGTTCGATGCCGATATTGTCTGCCTGCAGGAGGTTCGGCACTCTCACCGTCGCCATCAGCACCGGTTTGACCGGTGGCCGGAACTGCCCCAGGCCGAGTACCTCGCGCCCGAGGGCTATGCCACGGTATACCGCACCAATGCCTACACTCGCCAAGGGGAGCATGGCAACGCCATGTTGACGCGATGGCAGGTACTGTCGCACCAGCACGAGGACATGTCTGATCATCGCTTTGAGCAGCGGGGTCTGCTGCACAGCGAAGTCGATGTGGATGGGCTGACGGTTCATGTAGTGGTTGTCCACCTCGGGCTGATCAGGGCCAGTCGCGTGCGACAGGCAAAGCAGCTGCAACAGTTCATTGAACGTGTGGTGCCGGCCAGTGCCCCCCTGGTGGTGGCTGGAGACTTCAACGACTGGGGTGAACGGGTGCACAGAATTTTTTCAGATATTGGCCTCCGTACCTTTGAGCCGGAAACCCATCCAACTTTCCCGGCCCGCCTACCATTGGTTCAGCTCGACTATGTGTATGCACGTGGTCTGATCCCCCTGAGTGTCCAAGTACCGCGAGGCCGCATCTGGTGGCAGATGTCGGATCATTTGCCATTGATTGCGGAGTTTGGTATCGAGAGGCGCTAATGAAAGGCCGCCATCTGCCCATTCTTCGTGCCCGCCATCAGGTGGGCTTGCTCGAAGGTGGCCAGGATTTGTTCCCTGAAATGGTGCGCGGAATTGATGCTTGCGTTCGCGAAGTCCGGATGGAGACTTACATCTTCAATTTCGACGAATCCGGACAGAAGGTGGCGCAGGCGCTGGAGCGCGCGGCCCGGCGTGGCGTGCAAGTCTTTCTCATGGTGGATGGGGTCGGCACGCCGGAGATGCCGTCTGACTGGACGCAACGCTTCGATGCGGCGGGGGTGCAATGGCGAATCTTCTTGCCGCTGGGACATGTGGGGCTGCTGATTCCCAGTCACTGGCGGCGCCTGCATCGCAAGCTGTGTGTGATAGATGGCCAGGTCATGTTTTGTGGCGGAATCAATATTCTGGATGACTGGATCGATCCCAACCATGGCCAGCTGCAGTCGCCCCGTTTGGATTTTGCCGTTAGGGTTAGCGGCCCACTGGTGCGATTGGGCCATGAGACTGCCACGCAACTGTGGCTGCGTCAGGAAGCGGCGCATGAGCTACGCCATGCAGACTGGTCGGCCAGTTGGAAAACCCTGCAGGATGCCGTGAGGCTGGCCTGGGAAAAGTCCGGCAGATCCATTCTGGAACAGGACGAGCTGGCGCCCGCTGGCAACGGTGCGCGAGCCGCGCTGGTGCTCAGGGACAATCTGCGCTTTCGCACCCAGATCGAGCGCGCCTACCGAAAGTCAATTGCCGATGCACGGCAGAATATTCTGATAGCCAACGCGTACTTTTTACCGGGCCGAAAATTAAGACGGGCGCTGATCAAGGCTGTCCAGCGTGGTGTGCGCGTCCGACTGCTGTTGCAGGGACGCTATGAGTACTTCATGCAGTATCACGCCGTTCGCATGGTCTATGGTCAATTACTGGCGGCTGGTATCGAAATTTGGGAATACCGGGCCAGTTTTTTGCATGCCAAGGTCGCCGTGATTGACCGCCGTTGGGCTACTGTGGGCTCATCCAACCTGGACCCCTTGAGTCTGTTGCTGGCTCGTGAGGCCAATATCGTGTTAGAGGATGAAAGCTTTGCCGAGGATCTGCACGAGCGCCTGTCGCGAGCCATTGAAACTGGCGCCCGACAGGTCGATCCGGCCAGTTATGCCAGCAGACCCTGGCGTGAACGGCTGCTCGATCGTCTGGCGTATGGCTTGATGCGACTGGCGGTGCTGATCAGCGGATCTCGCTACTGAGTTAGTATTGACCCATGTTGATGAAAAGTCAGGGCGCCATGAGTTCGAAACCATCCGATGAGGGAACCCCGGTTTCCGCCAAGATCCGAGAGCGCTTGCTGGCGGCGCGCAAGCGTTTCTATGCCAATGACAACATTGCAGATTTCATCGAGCCTGGCGAGCTTGAGCGCCTGCTGGATGAGGTGCAGGTGAAGATGCAGGGCGTGCTTGACAGCCTGGTCATCGATACCAACAACGATCACAACACTGCCAATACGGCCCGCCGCGTGGCAAGAATGTACCTCAACGAGGTCTTCAGGGGTCGCTATGTCCAGGCCCCGGCAATCACTGAATTTCCCAATGCCGAGCACCTGAACGAGTTGATGATCGTCGGCCCGATCACCGTCAGAAGCGCCTGTTCCCACCATATGTGTCCGGTCATCGGCAAGATCTGGATCGGCGTCATGCCCAACGAACATACCAATGTCATCGGTTTGTCCAAATACGCCCGGCTGGCCGAGTGGATCATGGGGCGGCCGCAAATTCAGGAAGAGGCAGTGATCCAACTGGCCGACCTGATCCAGGCCAAAACCCAGCCCGACGGCCTGGCGATTGTGATGGAGGCCAGTCACTATTGCATGGCGTGGCGTGGCGTCAAGGATATGGACAGCCGGATGATCAACTCGGTCATGCGGGGCGTATTTCTGAAAGACCCCAACCTGCGTCGCGAATTCCTTGCGCTCATACCCCAAAGGAGCTGACCATGCTTGTTCGCCTGCTCTATGCCAGCCGCGCTGTTGACGCGAGCCCTCCTTCGATTGAGGCCATCCTGTCCCAGTCAAGGCAGTACAACCCTCAGCACGGTATTACTGGCATTCTTTGCTATGGGGGCGGAATCTTTCTTCAGGCCATCGAAGGTGGTCGCCAGCCGGTGAGTGACTTGTTTGGGTATATCCAGCGCGATACGCGGCACAAAAGTGTCGCCATCCTGCACTACGAAGAGATTTCCGAACGTCGCTTCAGCGGTTGGACAATGGGGCAGGTCAACCTTGAGCGGGTCAATGCCTCCATTGTCCTGAAATATTCCGAGCGGCCCGAACTCGACCCCTACGCTGTATCCGGGCGAGTCTCGCTGGCCTTGCTGGAAGAACTGATCGCCACAGCGTCGATCATCGGGCGAGCCTGAGTTTGCGAGGCGGTGTCAGCCCCTGAGGCCCTCGTCAGCTCGCTGCTGCTTGGGTGCGATTTTTCCAGTCGTCCCACGCGACGCAAGCCCATCGTGTTGGCGCTTGGCCGTTTGCAGCGCCAGCAAGTCCAAGTGTTGCGATTTGAATATCTCAACACGCTGGAGGAATTTGCAGATTGGCTTGCGCTTCCCGGCCACTGGCTGGGTGCGTTTGACTTTCCCTTTGGTCTGCCGCGTGAGTTGGTCGAGACGCTGGACTGGCCGACGAGTTGGGCGGCTTGCATGGCGCATTATGCGGGCCTCAGCCGGGCATCCATTCGCGAGCACTTCGCCGCTTTTTGCAATGCCCGACCCAAGGGCGCCAAGTTTGCCCATCGTGCGACCGACCTGCCAGCCCGCTCAAGCCCTTCGATGAAATGGGTGAACCCGCCTGTGGCTTACATGCTTCATGCAGGGGTTCCTCTGCTGATTCAGGCCGGGGTCCATCTGCCTGGGTTGCATCCGGGTGATCCCGCCCGTGTTGCGCTGGAGGGCTACCCGGGCTTGTTGGCGCGTGAGGTATTGGGCGCACGCAGTTACAAAAGCGATCAGCGAGACAAGCAAACACCGCAGCGACTGATCGCCCGCAAGGACTTGGTGACGGCTCTGGAGCAAGGCCGTCACCGGTTGGGCCTGCGTTTACGGCTCAGCCCTGCAATGCATGATGGGCTGGTGGATGATGCCAAAGGGGATTCGCTGGACGCGGTACTGTGTCTGGTGCAGGCGGCCTGGGCCAGCCAGCAGGGTGAGCCGCGCTATGGACTGCCGGACCAGTTTGATCCACTGGAGGGCTGGATTCTGACGGCCTGAACCCACACATCCAACGGTATGGCGCCAGGGTTAGCACTGCAGTCAGCCAATCGGCGCGTCATCCGTTGAAAATCAGCCAACCATGCGCTTTAAGAATACTTTTTCCGACCTCCGAGCCAGGGCCCGCTGGTTCAAGGGATTGCTGTTGCTTTGCTGTGTCGGTTTGGGCATCTCGAGTGAAGCTGCAAGTGCGCGATGGATTGGCAATGTGGTTTATGTCACCGATGGCGATACGCTGTGGGTGAAGGGCAGCCAACAAGGATCTGACGCGGTAAAGGTCAGGCTTATCGGTATCGATGCGCCTGAAATTTGCCAGCCTTTTGGCATGCAGGCGCGGGACGGGCTGCTCGCACAGCTTCTGGGGCAGGAGGTTGTCGTCATCGGGCGGCGCACAGATGACTATGGTCGTCTGCTGGCCCGAATCCAGCTGAGAGGCCAGGATATGGGCCAGTGGCTGGTGAGCCACGGTCTGGCCTGGTCTTACCGTTACCGCAAGAGTCAAGGCCCCTACATCAACGAGGAGTTGCAGGCCAGAGCCGCCAGGGTCGGACTGTGGCAGGACGACGTGCCCATGCCGCCCATGGTTTTTCGCCACAAGCATGGGAGTTGTTATTGAGAAGGGGCTGTTTCGCGGCCGGCGCAGACAGGGCAGTCGGTATTGCGTGCCAGCCTTAACTCACTGATGTCCATGTTGCGCCCATCGATCATCATCAGGCGGGCGTTGAGTGGCAGCCCAGCACCCACAAGCAACTTCAGGGCTTCGGCGGCCTGAATGGTGCCTACGATTCCGACCAGAGGTGCAAACACACCCATGGTGGCACACAGGGTTTCCTGAAAACTTTCATCAGGGGCAAAGACGCAGGCATAGCAGGGGGCCTGGGCATTTCGGGTGTCATAGACCGTTACCTGTCCGTCAAAGCGGATCGCAGCACCCGAGACCAGCGGTTTCGCATGGTGCACACAGGCGGCATTGACCAGGTGACGGGTGGCAAAGTTGTCGCTGCAGTCCAGCACCACATCTGCATCAGCCACCAACTGCTCAAGCAGCGTGGCATCGGCACGGGCACAGATTGCGCTCACCTTCACCTCTGGGTTGATGGCTGTGACTGCTGCACGGATGGACTCGCTCTTGAGGCTGCCAACCCGCGCCTGGGTGTGGGCGACTTGTCGCTGCAGGTTGGTGACATCCACGGTGTCATGGTCCACCACCGTGAGCTGCCCAACACCGGCTGAAGCCAGATACAAGGCTACCGGGGAGCCAAGACCACCGGCACCGATGATCAGGGCATGACTGTCGAGGATGCGCTGCTGTCCTTCGATCCCGATTTCTTCGAGCAGGATATGCCGCGAGTAGCGGAGCAGCTGATCATCCGTCATGCGCTGACTGCTGGGCTTAGTTGTCCTTGGGGGGATCCTTGCGCTCGGTCTGGGTTTTGCTGACAACGACCGGTCGCCCCTTGAGCTGATTGAGGGCTTGCTGCAACTGGAAGTCGGTATCGCCACCAAACTCCGGCGGCTTGCGCTCTTTAGGTGGGTTCTTGGACTCTTCTTCCAGCTTCTTGAGTGCCTCGTCGCGCGCCTTCACCCGCGCTGGATCCTTTTGCTCCTCACTCTGGCCATTGCTCAGGTGTTTCTCCAGATCAGCTTCCCGCATGCGCAAGGCAGCAAACAGGTTGCCATCCTGAGTTTCATCAAGCATGACATCGGGGACGATCCCTTTGGCCTGAATGGTGCGACCGCTGGGGGTGTAGTAGCGGGCCGTCGTGATCTTGAGGGCGGTATCCGGGCCCAGGGGTCGAACGGTCTGCACCGATCCCTTGCCAAAAGTCTGACTGCCCATGATCTTGGCGCGTTTGTGATCCTGCAGGGCGCCAGCCACAATCTCGCTGGCAGAGGCCGATCCCTCGTTGACCAGCACCACCAGCGGTACGCTCTTGATCGCGGCAGGAAGCCGTTTGAGTGGATCGTTACCGCGACGCTGGTAGAACTCCGGAGCTGCCTTGTAGACAAATTTGCTCTCATCGATTTGTCCATTGGTGGAAACTACCGTGACGTTCTCTGGCAAAAAGGCGGCGGAAACGGCAACAGCTGCATCCAGCAAGCCGCCCGGATCATTACGCAGGTCCAGCACCAGCCCCTTGAGTTGAGGTTCGGTCCGGTAAATCTCTTCGACCTTACGAACGAAGTCATCCACGGTGCGTTCCTGAAACTGGCTCAATCGAAGCCAGGCATAGCCCGGCTCGACCATTTTGGATTTCACCGACTGGGTACGGATTTCCTCACGAACGATGGTGACCGGAAAGCTGCGGTTCTCGTCCTTGCGATAGATGGTCAGGATCACCTTGGTTTTTGGTTCACCGCGCATGCGCTTAACCGCTTCGTTCAGGGTCAGACCCCGCACCGCGGTCTCATCAATCCGCGTAATCAGATCGCCAGACTTCAGCCCAGCCCGGTAAGCGGGTGAACCTTCGATGGGCGAAACCACCTTGACCAGCCCGTCTTCTTGGGTAATTTCAATGCCCACACCGACGAAACGGCCGCTGGTCCCTTCCCTAAATTCCTTGAAAGTTTTCTTATCGAAGTACTGAGAATGCGGGTCGAGGCTGGAAACCATGCCGGAAATGGCATCGGTGATGAGTTTTTTCTCGTCCACCGGTTCCACATAGTCGGACTTGATCAAGCCAAAGACAGCCGCAAACTGTTGCAGCTCTTCCAGGGGTAGCGGCGCCATGTTGCCGCGTGCAACGGTCTGGATTGAAACAGTCGTCAGCACACCGGCCAGTGCTCCCAGTGAAATCCAGCCTGCAATCTTAAATTTGTGACCCATAAATTCCCTCTCAGCGCAATATACACGCTTGTTGGCTAAGACCCGGCTCAGGCAGACGAGTTCCCATATGGCGATAGCGGAATATCAAGACAATTTGGCCTGGGCCCAAGGGGAGTGCCTGGACGCTGGCGTCAGCCCTTGCCTTGAGCGGCAACGGCTGCGGCCGCGCGCGCAGCTGCTTCTGCATCACCCAGGTAGTAGTGACGTATAGGTTTGAGCTGGGAGTCAAGCTCGTAGACCAGCGGGATGCCGTTGGGGATATTCACGCTGACGATGTCCTGATCAGAAATCCCGTCCAGGTACTTGACCAGGGCCCGGATTGAATTTCCATGGGCCGAAAGTACGATCCGTTTGCCGGCCAGGATGGCCGGAGCCAGCACCTCGTTCCAGCACGGCAAGACCCGGGCCACGGTGTCCTTCAGGCATTCGGTCAGGGGTACCTGATCTGGTCGCAAGCCCCGGTAGCGTCGATCGGTGCGCTCACAGCGTGGGTCTGAGGGCTCCAGGGCGGGGGGTGGGGTGTCATAGCTGCGGCGCCAGACCAGCACCTGTTCATCACCATACTGCTTGGCCATATCGGCCTTGTTGAGCCCTTGCAGGGCGCCATAGTGACGTTCATTGAGGCGCCAGTCCTTGACAGCCGGCAGCCAGGTGCAGTCCATCTCATCCAGGCAATACCACAGGGTGTGGATGGCTCGCTTGAGTACACTGGTGACGGCCAGGTCGAATTCATAGCCTTCGGATTTCAGTAATTTTCCGGCCGACATGGCCTGCGAGACACCCGTGGGCGTGAGGTCAACATCGGTCCAGCCAGTGAAGCGGTTTTCCAGGTTCCAGGTTGACTCGCCGTGGCGGATAAGAACAAGTTTGTACATAAAGAGAGTGATTGATGGAAGGTAAATGCCACAGCCACTGGCGGGTGAAATGACCGGTCCAGGCAGCATGCCAGCAGCCATTTTAAAATCTCCAGCTTGCCAACCTAAACCCGTAGGGTGTATCAAGTGAAATTCTTTTTGGACAATTGGACTTTGTTTTTGCTGGCGCTGACTTCTGGCGGCCTCCTGCTATGGCCCAGCATTCGTGGTGCTGCTGGCGGATCCTTGACGGCTAGTGCGGCGGTGCAGCTGATCAACCGTGAAAAGGCGATCGTGATCGATGTTTGCGAGGCCAACGAATATGCGTCTGCCCACGTGAGTGGCGCCAGGCATATTCCGCTGGCTCAGCTGGCGCAGAAATTGCCGCAGGAGGTCAAGGACAAAGCCTTGCCCCTGATCTTTGTTTGTCAGAGTGGTATGCGTTCGGGCAGCGCCATGCGAATCGCCAAGGGTCTGGGATATCAGAACGCTCAGTCCCTCAACGGGGGCCTGTCCAGTTGGCGGGCTGCCAATTTGCCGGTAGACCGGGCCTGATCATCAATTCAATGGAGTAGTTTTCATGCCAGCAGTCAAGATGTACACCACCGCAGTCTGTCCTTATTGCGTTCGTGCCAAGCAGATTCTTCAGGCCAAGGGGGTAGGCCAGATTGAGGAAATTCGTATTGATACCGATCCGGATGCCCGTGCCAGAATGATGGAAATCACCGGTCGCCGAACCGTGCCCCAGATTTTCATTGGCGACACCCATGTAGGTGGATGCGATGACCTGATTGCGCTGGATGGACGTGGCGGCCTGGTGCCCCTGTTAGAGGCATCCTGAAAGTACTGCCGAACCCTGAGGCCAGCCCTGCCAAGGGCAACCGGAATTGGCGTCTCTCGAGGGCGTGCTGCCCTGAGATAATCCTTCAGTCCGAACTGAATCGCCTGGCAGAGCGTGTTCTTTGTCAGGCCTTGTTCAATTAATGAAAGTACTTAAATGCAAGAAGCCGTATTCCAGATCAAGCGCGTTTACCTTAAGGAGGCTTCACTGGAGCAACCAAATTCCCCAGCCATCCTTTTAAGTGAGGAGCAGCCCTCGGTGGATATCCAGATGGGTGTGCAGGTGACCCCGGTGGCAGACGATGTTTTTGAAGTGTCGGTCGCTGCAACGGTTCATACCCAGATCGGCGAGCAGACGGTGTTTCTGGCAGAGGTCAAGCAGGCTGGCATTTTCGAGGTTCGCAATATTGCCCAAGACCAGATGGGACCCATCATGGGGATTGCCTGCCCTCAGATCGTTTACCCCTACCTGCGCGGCAATGTGGCAGACCTGATTCAGCGTGCGGGGTTCCCTCCTGTTCATCTGGCTGAAATCAATTTCCAGTCAATGTACGAACAGCAGCAGGCGCAAGAGGCGGGTCTGCAGTAAGGGCAGACCTGAAGTCACCGGGCCTGGGCAAAGATGAAGATACTGGTGCTGGGTGCAGGGGCTTGGGGTACGGCTTTGGCCATCAGTGCCAGTCGCCACGGCCAGGGACGCCACCAGGTCAGTCTGTGGGCCAGGGATACAGCGCAGGCTGCCCAGATGACTGCGCAGCGAGTCAATCGCCGTTATCTCCCGGGCATTGAACTGCCTGAGTCCCTGCAGATCTGCAGGCAACAAACGGTGGCTGAATTGGCGCACCACCATGAACTGGTGGTAATTGCCACACCGATGGCGGGTCTACGCGGTATGTTGCAGGCGGTGCACGATTGTGGCCGCCCGGTGGCATGGCTTTGCAAGGGGTTTGAAGCCGCCCAGGGCGAGGCCTTCGGCATGTTGGGGCATGAAGTTCAAGCGCAGGCAGCGCCCTTGTTGCAAGCCGGGGTTCTTAGCGGCCCGAGTTTTGCCCAGGAAGTAGCGCTTGGCCAGCCCACAGCTCTGGTGGCAGCCAGTGCCCACAGCGCCGTACGTGATGCCCTGGTGGCCGCGTTTCATAACAGCGTGATGCGGGTCTATGCCAATGAGGACATTGTGGGCGTGGAGGTGGGCGGTGCGGTCAAGAATGTGTTGGCTATTGCTACCGGACTCTGCGATGGCTTGCAACTGGGACTCAACGCCAGGGCAGCCCTGATCACACGTGGGCTGGCAGAGATGACCCGGCTGGGTATCGCGCTGGGCGCCAAGGCCGAGACCTTCATGGGACTTTCGGGCTTAGGGGATCTGGTCCTGACGGCCACTGGCGACCTCAGTCGCAATCGCCAGGTGGGCCTGCAGTTGGCCAAGGGACTTAGCCTTAAAGAGGCCGTCACCTCACTGGGCCATGTGGCCGAGGGTGTCTATTCGGCCCGTACCGTGGTTCAGCGAGCCCAGGCGCTTGGTGTTTCGATGCCGATTTCCGAAGGGGTGGTGGCCCTGCTGGATGGACGCTTGCAGCCTTCAGCGGCGGTGGCAACGCTGATGGGGCGAGACCCTGCCAGGGAGCGCTGAAGGACGTTTCAGGTTCGGAGCTGTCGGCTATCCCTGGGCGACACGCTTACGGATATGTTCGAGTGCCAGTTCCACCTGGTCGACCAGAACGAGACACAGATCACCGTCCCCAAGCCGGTCCAGTGCGGTGTCAATGGCAAGAAATTCACCATAGATTTCCTGGACTTCACCGGTTCGCTGCGCACCTGCCAGGCCCTCGCGTAGCAGCGCCAGAACCTCGCCGTCAGCGCGACCGCGCTGGCAGGCATCCTGGTACAAAACAACCTGGTCAAAGGCCCGCCCCAGAATGCGGGTCTGTTCGCGTATGTCTTCATCACGCCGATCACCGGCGCCACTGATGACCACCGAGCGCCGCCGAGCCGGCATGGCCTCGACCGCGCGGACCAGGGCCTGCATCGCATCGGGATTGTGGCCATAGTCGGCGATCACCTGGGCGCCACGAAAGTTAAAGACATTGAAGCGCCCCTGCGCGTTGTCGTTGTCATTGGTAAAGCTGGCCAGGCCACGGCAAATCACCTGCCAGTCCAGACCCAGCGCCCAGGCCGCTGCCGCGGCTGCCATCACATTTTCGACCTGGAATCCGATCAGGCCGCCATGGGTAAGCGGTATATCGGACAAGGGAACGCTTTGCCTGCGGTTGCCTTCTGCAATCACCAGATGGCCCGATTCGGTAAAAACGGCTCGCCGGCCCTGCGCCAGATGGGTCGCCATCACCGGATGGTTTCGATCAAGGGCGAAGAAAGTAACCTGGGCCCCCCGGTTATGGTTGGCCATCTCAACCACCATGGGATCGGCTGCATTGAGCACGGCCATGCCGGCGGGGGCAATGTTCTGGACAACGACCCGCTTGAGCACCGCCAGATCCTCCACCGTGGTAATGAAGTTCAATCCCAGATGATCACCCGCTCCGATGTTGGTGACCACCGCGACATCGCAACGATCAAAGGCCAGCCCTTCGCGCAAGATACCGCCCCGCGCTGTTTCCAGCACGGCAGCATCCACATTGGGGTGGGCCAAGACGCTGCGCGCGCTTTTCGGGCCGCTGCAGTCACCGGTGTCGATGCATTCGCCGCTGATATAGACGCCGTCGGTTCCTGTCATGCCCACCCGCAGGCCGCTGATTTCGAGCAGGTAGGCAATCAGGCGTACGGTGGTGGTCTTGCCATTGGTTCCAGTGACGGCAACCACGGGGATACGCCCAGTTTCATGATCGCCGAACATGTGCTGGACGATGGCTTCACCCACGGCACGCCCCTTGCCATAGGACGGGGCCAGGTGCATGCGCAGGCCAGGCGCAGCATTGACTTCCACAATACCGCCACCCTGCTTTTCCAGGGGATTCAAAATGCTCTCGCAGACCATGTCAACGCCACAGACATCCAGCCCCACCATCTGGGCGGCAGCAACAGCGCGCATGGCGACCTCAGGATGAACGTCGTCCGTGACATCGGTGGCACTGCCGCCGGTTGAGAGGTTGGCGTTGTGACGCAGGTTGACACGGTTGCCTTTGGCAGGAATGGAGTCAGCCTGAAGCCCTTGCAGGCCCAGGCAGGTCAAGGCAATGTCATCAAAGCGTATTTTTGTCAGTGAGGTGGCATGTCCGGTTCCGCGTCGCGGATCCTTGTTGACCGTTTCCACCAGTTCGCGCACGCTATGGATACCATCGCCCACCACGCTGGGAGGATCCCGGCGAGCCGCAGCCACCAGACGGTCTCCAACCACCAGCAGGCGGTAGTCGTTACCGGGCAAAAATCGCGCGACCAGGATTTCGTTGTCGTATTCCTGTGCCGCTGCGTAAGCCGCCGCCAGTTGCTCGCGGCTGTTGATATTGACGGTGACACCCTTGCCCTGGTTACCCTTCTTCGGTTTGATGACCACGGGCAAACCAATGACCTGCGCGGCTTCCCAGGCCTGCTCAACCGAATCGACTTCGCGTCCCGTCGGCACAGGCACACCAGCGGCCGCCAGAAGTTTCTTGGTGAGTTCCTTGTCTTGTGCAATCGATTCAGCGATGGCGCTGGTTTTGTCGATCTCGGCGGCCTGAATCCGGCGTTGCTTGCTGCCCCATCCAAAGGCAATCATGCTGCCAGTCGTCAGCCTGCGGTAGGGAATGCCACGGGCCAGGGCTGCGTTCACAATCGATCCGGTACTGGGCCCCAGGCGGATGTCTTCATCCAGCTCGCGCAACTCCGCCAAAGCCTTGGCCAGGTCAAAGGGCGAGTCTTCTAGGGCCGCCTGGCAAAGTTGCTCGGCCATGTCAATCGCCATTCGACCGACATCCTCTTCGGTGTATTCGACCACCACCTGAAATACGCCGGGCTCGACGGTGGCGGTGGTGCGGCTGAAGCTGACCGTACATCCGGCCTGGGCCTGCAGGGCCAAAGCGGCCACCTCCAGTACATGGGCCATCGATACATTTTCATCCTGGCCGATTGGGGTGAGGGGCAGAATGCCGGGAAAACGGGCACGCAAACGGAAACCGAATTCCTCCCGGGGATTGAGGCTGATCTCCTCAGGGGTGCAGTGCACTACCGCTTCGATCGAAGTATGGTGGCTCCACAGATTAGGGCCTCGCAGCGCGCGAATGCGTGAAACTTTCATGTCAGAAATTTGGTTCTTGTTTGGCGTCAAAGGTGCGCAGACCCGCCCCCATCAATTCAAGAGGTATGTCCAACGCCCAGGCGGTTGCCACAGCGGCCAAAACCATCTGGGGTTGGGCAACCTTGGAAGGCTTGAGGGAATGCAGCGGCATCAGGATGGATTCCTCTTTGCCTATGGCAAGGGTGATCTGACCGTCGCGCAAAAAGACAGTGCGCCCGCCCGTGCTGGCGTGACTGAGCAAGTCCGCTGAGTCCGCCTGCAGGCCGTAAAAGATCACTTCCCCGTCAGACAGTTCGGCCATTTCAACCACCTTGGGGTCATCAGCATTGAGGACCGCCACGCCCCAGGGCAGCACGACATCCACCTGGGTGCGCAGGACGGTGAACAGACGGTCCGGGTCGTCGATGTAAAACTCCTGCAGCTCCGAGGGGTCGCCCAGACCGGTCACCACACCCACGGTGCAGCGGTCATACGCCAAGCCTTCAGACAAAATCATGCGGCTGTCATTCTCAAACACGGCAGCTTGCAGGCTGCGGTTGATCAGCAGGCGCTGTCCGGTTTCCCAGTTCATGGCGTTGCTTGCATCCACCTGACGCTCATTCAGGAAAAAACCATCATGGCAGGCGAGCCCGACCTGCTTGCCGCTGATGTGCAAAAGCCAGGCCACCAGCCGTGCAATGCGGGTGGTGTTGCCGCTGCCAGTGACGCCCACAACAGGAATTCGCCCCTGATCCTGGCCTGGAAACAAATGCTCCATGATGGCCTTGCCTACATTGCGCGGCTCGCCTTCAGCGGGCTTGAGGTGCATCAGCAGGCCGGGGCCAGCGTTTACTTCAATAATGGCGCCTTGCTGTTCAGGCAGGGGTCGGGAAATATCCTGAACCACCATGTCTATGCCGGCGATGTCCAGGCCCACCACACGTGCCGCCAAGGCCGCCACTTCAGCCACCTTGGGATGGACCAGGTCGGTCTCGTCATAGGCTAGATCGCCGTTTCGTTTCAGCAGGACAGTTTGGCCAGCTGGGACAATTGCCTGAGCGCTCAGACCCTGGCGAGCCAGTTCAAGCTGTACGATGGGTTCCTTGTCCAGCACCAGGGGTTCTAGCGGAAACTCCTCTTCCTCGCCGCAGCGCGGGTCGCTGTTGATTTGCAGGTCAATCAACTGCAGCACACTGGATTGGCCATCTCCCACCACGGTCTGCATCTTGCCCCGCGTGGCGGCTACAACCTGGCTGCCAACCACCAGCAGGCGATGGGCTTCACCCTTGACAAAGCGCTCCACCAGCACCCCGTTGCCTTCCTTGTCGGCTGCCTGATAAGCCTGTTCAATATCCTTGCGGTCACGCAGGTCGGTAAACACCCCCCGTCCATGGTTGGCATCGGTTGGCTTGACGGTCACCGGCAGGCCAATCTCCTGAGCCACTTCCCAGGCCTGCTCGGGGCTTTCCACCTCTTCTCCTTCAGGGACCGGGACGCCGCAGGTTTTCAGCAGGGTTTTGGTCAGGGTCTTGTCGCGCGCGATGCCCTCGGCAATCGCACTGGTCAGGTCAGTCTCTGCAGTCCAGATTCGGTGTTGGGCCGCGCCATAGCCCAGTTGAACCAAATTGCCCTCATTGAGTCGGATGTGCGGGATTTGGCGGTCAATCGCGGCCGCCACTATATGCTCGGTGCTCGGGCCCAGATACCAGCGTTCGCGCAGTTCGCGCAGCCTGGCCACGGCCAAATCGACGTTAAACGGCGTGTCCTCGATGGCGGCCATGACCAGGTCGCGGGCAGACTCGAGCGCGACGCGGCCCACATCTTCCTGTCGGGTTCGAAATGCCACCTTGTAGATGCCGCGCTGGCTGGTCTGGCGGGCCTTGCCAAAACCCAACTGCATGCCGGATAGGTTCTGCAGTTCAATCGCAACATGTTCCAGGATATGGCCGGCCCAGGTTCCCTCGCGCAAGCGCAACAAAAACCCTCCGCGTTCACCGACGCCGCAGCGATGCTCGATTAGGCCGGGCAGCCAGGCTGTCAAACGCTCGTAGAATCCGGGCAGGGTGTTGGAGGGGAAATCTTCCAGCTCGCCGATATCGACCCAAGCTTCGATGACGGGACGGTAGGTCCAAATATTGGGGCCCTTGAGGTGGGTCACCCTGAGCAATTGAATGTTTTTCCTTGTCATGAATCCAGCCGGTTCCTACCGCAGGCCGTTGAGCCTAGGTGGGTTGTGAGTTTTTTATTGCCAATAACACTTTCTATGGGTTGGCCGTTTTGCCGCAAATAATCACACCGGTTAGATTACAACAGACATGAAGCCCACAGCAGACGAATTATTGAACGAAATCCCCGCCTCCTGGCGAGCAGACGTTCAATCACAGCTCCACGCAGGGGAGAACGTCCGGGCCGCGCTGGAGGTTGACCTCGACGCTGCCTTGTCGTTTGGCGAAGGCCTGGTTCTGGCCACCGATGAGCGCCTGCTGGCACGGGAGGTTGGTGCTGCCGATTGGCGGTCCTGGCCTTATCGCCCCGAGCTGCAGCTGCGGCACTCAGACCATGCCGGAGTGGGACACCTTGAGCTGCTGGATGCGCAGGGACGGCAGGCAGACTGGTGTTTTACCTTGGGGCGCAATCTACAGGCCATGCGTCTATTTGAGCAGTTTCAGTTGCGCAGCGAAAGTCAGGCCAGCGGGCAACCGGTGGCGCAGCCTGATACTCAGCTCTGCCCCAGCTGCAAGGCCCCCTTGGAGCCCGACCAGGACGAATGCCCAATTTGTGCCAAGGTCATCCATACGCCACCGTCCACCTGGACCCTGCTGCGCCTCTGGCGCTTTGCCCACCCCTATCGCGGCCAACTCCTCTGGGGCCTGATCCTGACCCTGTTGGGGACGGCGGCCAGCCTGGTACCGCCCTATCTCACCATGCCCTTGATGGACGATGTGCTGATTCCCTTTCAGAGCGGCAAGCAGATTGACCCTGGACTGGTAGGGCTCTACCTGGGCGGATTGCTGCTTGCGGCCGTCGTGGCCTGGGCCCTGACCTGGGCGCGCACCTATATTCTGGCCCTGGTGTCCGAGCGGATTGGAGCCGATCTGCGAACCGCCACCTATGACCATCTGATGCGTCTGTCCCTGGAATATTTTGGCGGCAAGCGGACCGGTGATCTGGTGGCGCGCATTGGCAGCGAAACCGACCGTATCTGCCTGTTTCTATCACTGCACCTGCTGGATTTCATCACCGATGTGGTGATGCTTCTGATGACTGCTGCCATCCTGTTCTCAATCAACCCTTGGTTGGCGCTGGTGACCCTGTTGCCTCTGCCCATCATCATGTGGATGATTCACGCGGTACGGGAACATCTGAAAACTGGTTTTGAAAAAATTGACCGGGTCTGGTCAGAGGTGACCAATGTCCTGACCGATACCATTCCAGGCATTCGCGTGGTCAAAGCGTTTGCCCAGGAAGGACGTGAATCGGGCCGCTTCCTGGAGGCCAACCGACATAACCTGGTGGTGAACGACAAAATCAACCGGATTTGGTCCCTCTTTACGCCCAGCATTTCATTTTTGACTGAGGCTGGCTTGCTGGTGGTCTGGGGGTTTGGTATCTGGTTGGTTGCCAACGATCAGATCACAGTGGGTGTCCTGACCGCCTTCATTGCCTATATCAGCCGTTTTTACGGTCGCCTGGACTCAATGAGCCGAATTGTTTCCTGGACCGAAAAATCAGCTTCGGCCGCCAAGCGGATCTTTGACATCCTCGACCATGTCTCCAGCGTGCCCGAGCCAGCCCAGCCGGTACAAATTCAACAGGTGAGGGGTTTGATCGAGTTGCGTCATGTCGGTTTCCGCTATGGCAACCGGGGCGTCAACCGGGATATCTCCCTGACCATCCAGCCCGGCGAGATGATCGGGTTGGTGGGCCACAGCGGCTCGGGCAAGAGTACCCTGGTCAACCTGATCTGTCGCTTCTACGATGTGACCGAAGGTTCCATCCGGCTGGACGGAGTCGATATCCGCTCTTTTTCGGTGGCCGATTACCGTCGCCATATCGGCCTGGTGTTGCAGGAACCCTACCTGTTCTTCGGGTCGATTGCTGAAAACATTGCCTATGGCAAGCCCGATGCCACTCGCGAGGAAATCATTGCCGCCGCGCGCGCCGCGCATGCCCATGAGTTCATCCTGCGTCTGCCGCAGGGCTACGACTCCCTGGTGGGCGAGCGCGGGCAAGGGCTGTCAGGCGGTGAGCGCCAGAGAATTTCGATCGCCCGTGCCTTGCTGATCGATCCGCGCATCCTGATTCTGGATGAGGCCACCGCGTCGGTTGATTCTGAGACGGAAAAGGAAATTCAGAAGGCGCTGGACAATCTGGTGCATGGTCGAACAACGATTGCCATTGCGCACCGATTGTCGACGCTGCAGCGAGCCGATCGGCTGGTGGTGATGGACAAGGGGCAGGTGGTTGAAGAAGGCACCCATGACCTGCTGATGTCCCTCCAGGGGACCTATTACAACCTCTACACGGCGCAAGCTCGCAATATGGATGTGGACCTTGATGATGTGGCCGAAAAGCGCGACTTGATGACCGATCCTAAGGTGAAGGCATGAGCGATGTGGCTCTGAGCAATGAAAAAGTACCACCAGGCGACTTTGAGCTTGAGCGGGATGCCTTTGGCCGATTGGTCTTGACCTTGGCTGAGGGCGGTCGCCATGTTGGGGTGGTGCCGGTACGTTCCTATCCGATCCAGGCCCCCGAGTTCGGGATAGCCCTGATGGATGCCGACGGCCATGAACTTGCCTGGATCGAGCATCTCAGCACCCTGCCGCAACCCCGCCAGCAATTGATTCGTGATGCCTTGCGGGCACGTGAATTCATGCCAGTGATCGAAGCACTTCTTGCGGTAACGAGTTTTTCCACTCCGTGCACCTGGCGTGTGAGAACCGATCGAGGCGATACCGAATTTGTGCTGCGGGGTGAAGAGGATATTCGGCGTCTCGGGGGTGGCAACGGTTTGTTGATCACCGATTCCCACGGAATTCAGTTTTATGTGCGCGATTTGACCGCTCTCAACCGCGACAGCCGCAAACTGCTGGATCGTTTCCTGTAAGCGCAATAATCCCCTGATTTTCTGAATTTCACCCAGCGTTGTCATGAGTTCAACCCTTGATCCAGTTATCGATGTCGAATACGAACAGCCTGATGCCCTGCACGGCGATGGTGCTGTCTGTGCCACTCATCACGCCTGGGCCCGAGTGCCTCCTGAGCCCGCTGCCGCCGAGCGCCTTGCTCTGAAAGAAAAAATCCGCCAACTTCTGAAGCAAAAAAATGCGGTGATGGTCTCGCACTACTATGTTCACCCTGACTTGCAGGATCTGGCCGAAGAAACCGGCGGCCTGGTCAGCGATTCGCTGGAAATGGCCCGGTTCGGGCGCGATCACCCTGCCACCACCCTGGTGGTGTCCGGGGTCCGCTTCATGGGGGAGACGGCCAAGATACTGTCGCCCCACAAGCAGATCCTGATGCCGGATCTTGACGCGACCTGTTCCCTTGATCTGGGATGTCCGGTGGAAGACTTTTCGGCGTTCTGTGATGCTCACCCGGACCGCTCGGTGGTGGTGTATGCCAACACCAGTGCGGCGGTCAAGGCGCGCTCGGATTGGCTGGTCACTTCCAGCTGTGCCCTGGACATCGTGCGAGCCCTCAAGGAGAAGGGCCAAAAGGTATTGTGGGCACCCGATAAGCATCTGGGCGGCTACATTGAACGCGAGACTGGCGCCGACATGCTGATGTGGAACGGCTCCTGCATCGTTCATGATGAGTTCAAGGCCTTCGAGCTGGAGCAACTGATCAAGAGTCACCCAAAAGCAAAGGTGCTGGTTCATCCCGAGTCGCCGGCTGCCGTGGTGGCGCTGGCCGATGCGGTTGGCTCCACCTCGGGCATTCTCAAGGCAGCAAGAGAGCTTGATGCGACCGAATTCATTGTGGCTACCGACAAGGGGATGATGCACAAATTGCGCACCCTCAATCCGGGCAAGACGTTTATTGAGGCGCCGACGGCGGGCAACAGCGCCACCTGCAAGAGCTGCGCTCACTGTCCCTGGATGGCGATGAACAGCTTGGCCGGTGTCGCCCATGTGCTGGAAACAGGCGCCAATGAGGTGCTGGTCGACCCACAGCTGATTCCGCGCGCGCGCGTTCCAATTGACCGAATGCTGGCCTTTACTGCCGCGCTCAAGGCCGGCCAACCCACCGCGGGTCTGGTGCCGCACATCGGAGCTGCTTGAATTAGCTCTGGCTGGTTGATGCCTTGTACCTGTGGGCTGTCGGCGTGCGCGAATGGATAGAGCTGAGCGTTGACCCGCTCATGCCCCGGTGAACACCATTCAAGGAGACACGATGATCATCAAAACCCAGGAAGATGTCACTCGGGCGGTGTTGGCCGAACTGCAGCATGCCGACAACCCGCGATTTCGGGAGATCATGAGCGCGGCCGTCAGGCACCTGCATGACTTTGCCCGTGAGGTCAGGCTGACAGAAGCGGAATTACGCCAAGCCTGCGACATCGTGGCTCAGCTCGGGCAGCGTAGCACCGAATCTCATAATGAAGTCGTCCTGGCCAGTGGCTCCATTGGGCTCTCTGCACTGGTATGCCTGCTCAACAATGGCAACCAGGGCCAGACCGAAACCACCGCCAACATGCTGGGCCCATTTTGGCGTCAAGGCGCCCCGATCTATCCCAATGGTGCTTCAATCGTCAAGCCGGGCTCAGCAACGCTGAGCACCGACCTGCCAATTTTTGTGGATGCTTGGGTACGTGATCCTGAAGGA
>Ga0075472_10000128_pt1 | contig 29362 bp, 26 predicted proteins | sample DEB19_08_DNA_3_FD_77014 | JGI IMG/M metagenome (GOLD analysis project Ga0075472, IMG submission 77014) | Aqueous microbial communities from the Delaware River and Bay under freshwater to marine salinity gradient to study organic matter... | ecosystem: Environmental > Aquatic > Marine > Coastal ...
AGCACCATACCCGATTCCTGCGACTGGCGCGACAGCCCGAAGGTGCCGTAGAAGGTGTGCAGGATGTTGGCGTGGTAGGAGTCGCGTGGATTCTCGTGGTAGGCCTTCCAGTTGGCATGGATGCGCTGGGTGTCATAGCCCAGCACCTTAAGCGGCTTGTGCAGCACCCGCCGGATTCCGCTGGCCACCTCGCCCAGCCAGTCTTCCAGGGGCTCGACCTCAGCAGAAAAGCTGGCAAACACCAGGCCGCACAAGGTCGCCACGCGCAACTGGCGCAGCCCATGCTCTGCCAGCTTGAAGTCCGTGGGCAGACCGCCCTCCCCGCGCAAGCCATGCTGAAAGGCGGCATGGCTGAGTTCACCGTTGAGCTTGTAACTCCAGGCGTGATAGACGCAGTACAACTTTTTAGTCTGTCCAAACGCTTCACGGCAGACCATGTTGCCGCGGTGCGCACAACGGTTGAGCATGGCGTGCAGGCTGCCGTCTTCGGCGCGGGTGAGCAGCACCGACTGCTCGCCGATATAGGTGGTCTTGTAGCACCCCGGTTCGGGCACCTCCGCCTCGAGCCCAAGGTAATGCCAGGAGCGGCCCTGAAAGATGCGGGCCTGCTCCAGGGCATAGACCTGGGGGTCTGAGTAAACCCAGTAGGGCACCCGGGTGAAGCCCTGAGTCGGCCAGGGGCGAAGGCCCACGACCGGGCTCATGGGACTCGTGGGACTCGCGGGATTCACCGGATTGGTCACGGGGCTGGTGGTTTGGGGGTCAGGACACATAAAACATCAGGAGGCTTGAGGGGTCGTGAGAGCGCATCACGGGGGCGTCAGATGAGGTCAGGGCAAATTCAGATCGGTGAAGGACAGGTCGACGGACCGGTTGCGCTGGCTAGCGGCGATCAACCAATCTTGAACTGCGTCATCTTGATGACATCAGACCAGCGAGCCACCTCGGCCCTGAGAAACTTGTCGGGGTCAGACATCTTGAGCACCTCGGCACCGGATTTTTCAACCTCCTTGCCAAACTCGCTGTCGTCCTGAACGCGCTGGGCCAGGGCGCGCAGGGCCTCGGCCACTGGCCTGGGCGCAGCGGCCGGCAGGAATAGGGCGTTGAACACCGGCACCAGCATGGCGCTCAGGCCGCTCTCGGCGGCTGTGGGAATGTCAGGGGCCACCTTGAGGCGCTGCGCACTGTTGACCGCCAGAATGCGGGCCTTGCCGGCACGGTGTTGGGCCAGCACGGCGGAGGACAGGATGGGTGTGATCATCGGCACATGGCCGGCAATCAGGTCCTGCATGGCCGGGCCGCCCCCCTTGTAGGGCACATGCTGGATCGGGAGCTTGCCGGCAAAGTGCTTGAACATTTCACCGGTGAGGTTGGTGATGGTGCCAGGGCCCGCCGAGCCATAGGACAAGGCATGGATTTTGGCATGGGCGATCAACTCAGCCAGGGATTTCACCGGCAACGAAGGCGTGACGATGATGCAGGTCGGGTTGACGCTGACCGAGCCGATCATCTCGAAGTCCTTGATCGGGTCATAGGCGGGGTTGGTCGAGGCCAGCGGATTGACAATCTGGGTGGTGGTCGTGCCCAGCAGCAGGGTATAGCCATCGGGCTTGGCGCGTGCCACCTCGGAGGCGCCGATCACACCCCCGGCGCCCGCCTTGTTCTCGACAAAAATCGACGCCCCCCCTGACAGGCTGGTAGCGTACTTGGCCCAGATACGGCCCATCACATCACCGTCACCCCCAGGTGCAAACGGCACCAGGAGCCGGATCGCCCGCTCGGGGTAGCGCGCCTGGGCCAAGGCCAGCGAGGATGCACCCAACCCGGCAGTTGTGGCAGCAAGAAAGTGACGGCGCTTCATACAAATGTCTCCTTATTTTTTTAAAAATCTTTGAAAAAATTCAGTCCGGCAAATCGACAAACAGTTCGGTAGCCCGCTTGCCCGGCAGCGCCAGTGCGCTGGCCAGCGACTCGATGGCAGAGAGCATCGACGCGCTCAGCCCGGCGGGATGCTGGTACACCTCCATCCAGGTCTCCAGCCCCTCAGCACTGGCCTGCGGACGCTGATAGAGCGAGACCTGCAGCTGTGGCATTTGCGCCTGCACCTGGCTGACAAAGTTGCGCACCTTGGGTGCCCACAGGGCGTGCTCCTGTTGCGGCAATTTGTAATAGACGCAGTACAGGTTCATGGTTCGCCAGTGTTGGTCTTGTTCAGCCCAGCCCAGGGTTTGGCCAGGTTAGTCTGGATATCAAACAGGTCCAGGCATCGACCCACCGTGTGGTTGATCAAGTCATCCAGACTCTGGGGCCGCGCGTACATTGCAGGCACCGGCGGCATGATGATCGCGCCATTTTCGCTGGCCTGCAGCATGGCCTTGAGGTGACCATGATGCAGCGGGGTTTCGCGCACCATGAGCACGAGTCGGCGTCGCTCCTTGAGCACCACATCGGCCGCGCGGCTGAGCAGGCTGGTGGTCATGCCATAGGCAATCTCGGACAGCGAGCGAATCGAACAGGGGGCCACCACCATGCCCAGGGTGGGGTAGGAGCCCGAAGCAATGGTGGCGCCGATGTTGCGCGCGCTGTGCACCTCGCTGGCCAGGGATTCGACCTCGCGAACGCTGAGTTCACACTCGCTAGTCAGGGTCATCTTGGCCGAGTCGCTCATGACCAGGTGGGTCTCGATGGCCGTGCCCTGCAGGGCCTGCAGCAGCCGCACCCCGTAGATTACGCCGGAGGCGCCGCTGATACCGACGATGAGACGCTGTGGGGTTGGGCTTGGCATGATGCAGTCTATTCGGGTCTGAACTTGGATTCTGCGGTGACGTCGTTGCGTTGCTGCTGCAGGCTGATGCGGCCATTTTCCAGGTACTGGCCGGTGGCCGCACGCCGGGCGGCAGCCTCCCACTGGGGCAGCCAGTCGCCCAGCGAGTAGCCATACCAGGGCGCTTGCGGCCGTAGCTTGGGCAAGTCCAGCTGCTCCCAGATTGTGCGGGCGCGCTCCATGTACTCCTGGGTCGGTAGCGCCAGCGGCGGCATGTCCCCCTTCATGGTGGCATCCATCAGCATGGTGGAATCTTCCTCACCTTCGGCCTCGCGCTTGGGCCCATGGCCCTGGCCACGATGGGGCAGGAGCTGCACATCCTCAATCGGGTTCATGCGGTAGGCCATGGCCCACAGCAGGGCATCGGCGTTGTCCGGGTCAATGTCATCGTTGACCGCCACACAGATCTTGCCGCAGTCGCCCTTGAAGTAGGCCGCGCCATACAGGCCACGCCAGATTTCGGTACGGGGTGTCTTGCGCTCAAAGGTGATCACCGTGACCCGCAGCAGGCCGGTGAGCGGCTCATGCAGCGATACCCGCTTGACGCCACGCACCCCCAGCGTACTCTTGAGATGGGCCAGGAACAGCGGCTCATAGGCAACCCGCTTGATCACGCTGGACTCGCTGGGCGCCACCTGGCTGATGTAGGACGGAATGACCGGCTTGTTGCGGTGGGTGATGGCCGTCACCTTCATCGGCAGATTGAACTCCTCCAACGCCACATGGCCATGCGACTCGCCAAAGGGGGCTTCGGGCTCGAGGTATTGCAGATCGATCTGACCTTCGATGACGATCTCGGCTTGGGCCGGCAACTTCAACGGCACGCTAATGCCCTGCACCACCTCGATCGGCACGCCAGCCAGCCCGCCAGCCACATCGAATTCGTCCACGCCAATGGGCAACTTCTGCGGCCCCATGAAGGCCACATAGGGCGGGCAGCCTAGCACGATGGCGCAGGGCATGGTCTTGTGGCCGGCCTTCTTCCAGGCCTGGTAGTGCAGGTAGCCACCGGCACCGCCCACCCGGGTAGCCATGCGCACCACCAGCCGGTCGCTGGCCTTGAGCGCGCAGCGGTAGGTGCCCATGTTCTGCACCCCGGTGTGAGGATCCACCGTGATCACATTGGTGGCGGTCAGGGTGGGCGCGCTGTCAAAGCCGGGAGTGGACACGGGAATCGGCAGCATGTCCAGGCCACGGCCCTCACCTTGCAGGTCCTCGCCCTGCCAGATGACCTCGTGGCAGACGCCCTGGGCCACCAGCTTGGGCGGGATCGGATTCTGGATAGCATGGTCCCAGCGCTTTTGAATATCCTGCACGGCCGCTCCCATGCCCACGCTGTAGATCTCGCGGTTGGCAGCCAGCGCCCCGACCACCACCTCCATCGAATAGCGGCGCCCCTGGGCATTGACGATATGGGTGAACAGAAAGGCCTTGCGTTCGGCTTCAGCCATGCCGCCAACAAACTGCCAGCGCACCAGCGGGTGCAGTTCTGAATCCTTGTCGATCGGGTGGTCGATGCGCTGCAACAGGCCGCGCCGCTCGAGTTCGGCCAGGTGGTCGTGCAGATCAGGGTAGCCGGGGGAATTCGGTTGGGACATGGCAGGGCAATCAGTTCGGGGCGGTGCAATCAGCGGGTGGCTGATGGGAATTTCAACACTCCCGATAATGCCTGCAACCCACCATACATGCAGCTGGTGCTGCCCGAGAAAAACTCACAGCGGTAGTGGATTTCTGCACAGCCGGGTCTAGCCAGCTTCGACCGGCTGCATGGCCTGCGCCAGCAAGCTGATCGATTGCTCGGTGTCATGCCCTTGCTTAAGCAGCCATTGGACAAAGGCGCCCGGCACGGCCTGGGCGTCGGGCCGCAGGGCGCTGCAGGCGTAGTACTGGCGCTGGTGCGCCAGGGCAAACCCGAATGGGGCACAAAGCCGACCGGCAATGAGCTCATCGGCCACCAGAAACAGCGGCACCAGCACCACCCCCAGGCCCTCGGCGGCGGCCTGCAGGGCAAAGAACATCTGCTCGAACTGCAGGGTGTGGTTGGGCTGCAGGTCAAGTTGCTTGGCCAGCCCCAGCCAGTCGTGCCAGGCCACCGGCTCGGTGTCATAACTGATCAGGGTATGGTGGCTCAGATCGGCCGGGGTGCGCAGCCCGTTGTGCTCCAACAGATCGGGGTGGCAGATCGGCAGGATTTCCTCAGTCATGAAGGGCTGGGCCACCATGCCGGCAAAGGCCTGGTGGGCGCCACGAATGGCCATGTCGTAGTTGTTTTCCTCGAAGCTGACCGGCGCGGTGGAGGTGGTCAGCTTGATCTGCACGCCGGGATAGAGACGCTGAAAGGAGGACAGGCGCGGGATCAGCCAGCGCATGGTGAAGGTGGGTGGTGCATTGATGCGCAAGACCGATGAGGTGTTCTGCTCCTGCAACTGCAGGGCTGCCACCGAAATCCGGTCCAGCGCGGGTGTGAGGCTGGCCAGCAGGGACTTGCCCGCCTCGGTCAGGCTGAGCTGTGACTGACCACGGTTGAACAGGCTGGTGCCCAGCCAGCCCTCCAGACTTGCCACCTGCTTGCTGACCGCTCCATGGGTGACAAACAGCTCCTTGGCGGCCTTGCTGAAACTCACATGGCGGGCGGCCGCCTCAAAGGCGCGAACAGCGTTGAGCGGGGGCAGCTTTCTCATGCAAAGAGGGAAACAAATTTGGTGTGAGTTTTTTTCACAAGGCATGAATATTAATGAATTGCCCGCTGTCAGACAAGCCCCGACACTGCCGGCATGAAAGCCGCTCCCTTTGAGTACACCCGCGCACAGGATCTGGCCACGGCGCTGGAACACCTGGCCCAATATGGTGCCGAGGCCAAGCTGATCGCCGGCGGCCAAAGCCTGGTGCCGATGATGGCCATGCGCCTGGTGCGCCCGACCTGGCTGGTGGACATCTACCGCCTGGCAGAACTGCGCCAGATCAGCAACACGGATCAGGCGGTGGTGATCGGGGCGGCGGTGCGACAGCGGGAGCTGCAGGACAACGCCCAGCGCCTGGGCCAGCTGCCGCTGGTGGCCGATGCGCTGCCCTGGGTGGGGCACCAGCAAACCCGCAACCGGGGCACGGTGGGGGGCAGTCTGGTGCATGCCGACCCCTCGGCCGAGTTGCCCCTGACTTTTCTGACCCTGGGTGGCAGCGCGCTGGTGCAAAGCCGCGGCCAGGCGGCGCGCCGCATTGCGGCCGTTGATTTTTTTCAGGGCGCCATGTTCACCGCGGTGGCTGACGATGAATGCCTGGTCAGCACCGAGTGGCCGATCCACAACACACAGCGCACCGGGACGGCGTTTGAGGAAACCTCGATTCGCCATGGTGACTTTGCAATGGCCTCGGCCTGCTGCCTGCTGAGCCTGAACGAACAGGGCCAAATCAGCGACTTGCGTCTGGGCGTGGGTGGGGTTGACAGCATACCGCTGGCCTTTCCCGAACTGGCCCGGCAATGGCTGGGTCAGACCCCCGGGTCGGCCAGCTTCAAGGCGCTGGCTCATGCGGTCAGCGCGCAACTCGACCCGCACAGCGATGTCCATGTCCAGGCACCCTTCAGGCGCCATCTGGCCAGCGTCCTGCTGGAGCGGGTGCTGAATCAGGCGGCAGAACGTGCCCGCGCCGCCGGTTGACAAGAAGCGAGCCTCAAGCCATGAACCCCCTTCATTCCCCCCCTCAATCTACCCCTCAGGCCACCCTTCACCCCATTGAGTTGCAGGTCAACGGGCAAAGTCGGCGCTGCCATGTCGAGCCGCGCACCACCCTGGTGGATCTGCTGCGCGATCAACTGGCCCTGACCGGCACCCATGTGGGCTGCGAGCATGGTGTGTGCGGCGCCTGCTCGGTGCTGCTCGATGGTGAGCCGGTGCGCTCGTGCTGCGTGTTTGCGGTGCAGGTCGAGGGCCAGGCGGTGACCACGGTGGAGGGTCTGGCACCCGCGCGCGATCAGCTCTCCAGGATTCAGGATGCGTTTTGTGAAAAGCATGCCCTGCAATGCGGCTACTGCACCCCCGGCATGCTGATCGCCTGCCAGGCCCTACTGAACAAGCACCCGCGCCCAACCGAGGCGCAGGTGCGCGAAGCGATCAGCGGCAACCTCTGCCGTTGCACCGGTTACCAACAAATTGTGGATGCGGTGATGCACGCCACAAGCAGCCAGGTTGCCAGCCATGGCTGAGCACTCAAACCCAAACTTCAAGTACATCGGCAAGCACCGCCGTGCGGTGGAGCACAAGCGCTTTGTGCGCGGCCAGGGACGTTACGCCGCCGACATTCAGCTGCCCGGGCTGCTGCATGTGGCGATCGTGGCCAGCCCTTATGCCAGCGCGCGCATCGTTCGCATCGACACGCAGGCAGCTCTGCAGATGCCGGGTGTGCACGCCGTGGTCACCGGTGAGCAATTGCAGGCCCAGACCGATGCCATGCTGCCGGGCGTGGATGCCCCGCAGGTGCGCCGTTTTGCCCTGGCGCATCAGGTGGTGCGCTACAGCGGCGAGTGGGTGGTGGCCGTGGTGGCCGAGTCGCGCGCGCTGGCCGAAGATGCGGCCGAGCTGGTGCTGGTGGACTACGACATCACTCCCCAGGTGGTTGATCCGCTGCAGGCAATGCAGGCCGATGCGCCACTGGTTCACCCGGCCCATGGCAGCAATGTGATTTTTGACCGCACCTTTGACTGGGGCCCGGTGGCGCAGGACATGGCTGCCTGTGCCCACCAACTCAGCTACAGCGTGCAATGGTCGCGCAATGCCACGGTGCCGATCGAAACCTTCGCCGTCAGCTGCCAATGGAACGACAGCACCGGCATTCTGGATGTCTGGGCCTCGATCCAGATGCCCAAGTTTCCCGACCAGCTGGCCAAGGCGCTGCGCCTGCCGGGTAACGCGGTGCGGGTGCATTTTGATGTCGATGTCGGCGGCAGCTATGGCGTCAAGCGCGGCCTGAAGCACGCGGTGCTGGTGGGCTACCTGGCGCGGCGACTGGGGCGCGCTGTTCGCTTCATTGAAGACCGCATGGAGAACATGCGCGGGGGCGATATGCAGGGGCCGGACCGGCGCTTTGAAGTCACCCTGGGTTTTGAGACCGACGGCACCATCCGCTGCATGCGCATGCACGCGCTGGACGACATCGGGGCCTACTCGGGTCGGTCCCCGCTGCAACTGGGCAAGCCGGTGGGCGCCATTGTGGGTCCCTACCGGATTGCCAGCGTGCAGTACCGGGCCACCGCGGTGATGACCCACAAGACCCCGCAGGAGGCAGTGCGCGGCTTTGGCCAGTCGCCCACCAATTACGCGATCGAGACCGGCATTGACAAGGTCGCCCGCTTTCTCGGGATCGACCGCATCGCCCTGCGCCAGCGCAACCTGATTGGCCCCGAGGAGTTTCCCTACCTGATCCCCAGTGGCACCCAGTACGACTCGGGCGATTACACCACCGTGCTGGGCAAGGCCAGCGCGGCCATCGAACTCGACGACCTGCTCAAGGCGCGCGACCGGCTGCGCGCGCAGGGCCACTTTGCCGGGGTGGGCATTGCCACCTGCCTGGAGCCTTCGGGCGGCAACTCGTCCTTCGAGCCCCTGTTCAACCCCAAGAACGAGACCACCACCTGGATGGATTCCTGCCTGGTGCGGGTGGACCTCTCAGGCCATGTCACGGCGCTGATGCACACCTCCTCCTCGGGCCAGGCGCATGAGACCCTGGTCTCCACCGTGGTGGCTGAAATACTGCAGCGCGAACCCGATTCCATTCGGGTCCTGCACAGCGACTCGCTCAACGCCCTGCCCTCCAACAGCCCGGTGGGCAGCCGCATGGCCATCATGCTGGGCGGCGCAGCGGCCAATGCCGCCAAGAAGATTCGCAGCAAGCTGATCCGTCTGGCGGCGCACCAGCTGCAGTGCCAGGAAGAAGCGCTCACCTATGAAGGCGGCCATGTGTTTCTGAGCGACGAGCCGAGCCGGCGCCTGAGCTGGGACGCGCTGGTGGAAATTGCCCACCGCAAGTTTCATCAGCTGCCCGCCGGGATGGAGCCAGGCCTGCAGGAAAAGTTTGTCTGGGAAGTGCCCACCGGCGGCATGCTGCCCACACCGGATGGCCGGGTGCAGATGTACCCCTGCCACTCCTTTGAGGCTCACCTGCTGCTGCTCAGTATCGATGCGCAAACCTACAAGGTGCAGATCCACCGCTATGTGTGCGGCCACGACTGCGGGGTGATGATCAGCCCGGATGTGGTGCACGGCATGACTTATGGCGGCATTGCGCACGGCCTGGGTGCGGCGCTGATGGAAAAATTCACCTACTCGCCCGACGGCCAGCTGCTCTCAGGCACCTTCATGGACTACCTCATGCCCAGCGCGCTGGAGGTGCCGGCCATCACCATCGTTGACCACTGCACCCCCTCGCCGCTGACCGAGTTTGGTCAGAAGGGCTCGGGCGAGGCCGGCTATCTGGGCAGCCCGGCCGCCATTGCCAGCGCCATCAACGATGCCTTGAGCGTGCACGGTGCCTCGATCGATCATTTGCCCATGACACCACAAGCCCTCTGGCAGGCCGTACAGTTGGCAGCAGATTCCCAATCCAGCAAGGAGACAAGATGAAATTTCCGGTTGACGTTCAGCACCTGCGCGGCCCTGCCGGCTCGCTGGCGGTGCATGTGTGCGGCCCCAGTCAGGGCCAGGCCGTGCTGATGGCCCACTCGATCCTGGCTGCCAGCATGATGTGGGCCGAGCAGGCGCAACAGTTGGCCGCACTGGGCTATCGGGTGGTCGCCATGGACACCCGGGGGCACGGCCAGTCGGCCTCGGCACCCCCGCCCTACCGCATGCAGGATCTGGTGGCAGACACATTGGCGGTCATGGACGGCCTGGGCATTGCACAAGCCCATTACATCGGCCTGTCGCTAGGCGGCATGAGTGGTTTCGGGCTGGCCAGTGAGCATGGCAATCGCCTGCTCAGCGCCATCCTGTGCGATTGCCGGGCCGACATGCCCAGCGAGATGGGCGCCGTCTGGAACGAGCGCATGAGCCTGGCGCGCAGCCAGGGTTGTGGCGTGCTGGCTCAGCCCACGCTGGAGCGCTGGTTCGGGACAGCGTTTCTGGCGCAACACCCCGAAGTGCAACAGGCCTTTGGGCCCACCCTGGCGCACACCAGCGCCGATGGCTTCATCGGTTGCGCGCAGGCCATTCAGGGGCTGGACTACCTGGGCCAGGTCGATCGCATCACAGTCCCGGTGACCCTGATCGTGGGCGCCAACGATGGGCCCATGCCCAAAGCGATGGCCCACCTGCAGACACACATTGCCGGCAGCCAGCTGGTGGTGATCCCCAACGCCGGACACCTGCCCAACATTGATCAGCCCGAGGCCTTCAACCGGGCCATGCTGGCGCACTTTGCCGCCTGTGCCCGCCCCTAACCTTCAGCCCAAGCGAATCATGACCCGACACCCTCATCTCATTGTTGAACAAGACCAGCGCCTGCTGCGCATCCAGTTCAACCGCAGCGAAGACAACGGCGTTTCCGACAGCATGGCTGCGGCCCTGTCCGAGGCGGTGCTCAAGGCCCACGAAACCTCTGACGCGGTGCTGCTGAGCAGCACCGGGCCTGACTTCTGCACCGGCCGGGTGCGAGACGCAGGCGGGCCGCCCGCTGCCGAGGCCTATGCCCGACGCCCAGAATACGATGCAATCTTCAACAGCTACAAGGCGCTGCGCAGCTGCCAGGTGCCGGTGATCGGCGTGATCGAGGGGCGCTGCATGGGGTTTGGCACCGCGGTGGCCGCCTTGTGCGATGTCTGCTTTGCCAGCGACACGGCCACCTTCAACATTCCGGAAATTGCCCACCAGGTGATGCCCACCATGGTGATGTCTGCGCTGTACGACCGCATGAACCGCAACGCCATCCTGTGGATGGCCTACTCGGCCGATTTCATCTCGGCGACCCAGGCCCAGCAATACGGCATCGTCAGTAATGTCGTGGCGCACGGCCAACTGCAGGCCGAGGTCAGGCGCTTTTGCGACATTCTGCTCAGCCGCCCGCGCCCGGCCATCCTGGGCTTGAAGGAGTACCTGCGGGTGGCCCCGCGCATGGACGAGCAAGGCGCAATCGACTATGCCCGATCCCTGCACTCGATGGTCAATACAGCGGCCGAAATGAAACGCAAGCCGCACTGATTGAAACGCAAACCTGCTGCGTGAAACGTCAAGCGGCTGCAATAGGCGCAAACCGCAGGGGCTTGCAGCACTGAGACATCAGCGCCGGTACCAGTGCAGGGAGAGCCCTGCGGCCAGCAGCACCAGCACCAGCGCGGCGGCGGCAAAGAGGGCGGTGATTTCGGTGTCGCGAGTTTCCAGGGCAAATTTGCTGGTGAGATGCTGGTACACCTGCTTCAGGTCGTTGGCATTGGTGGCCCGAAAAAATTCAGCGCCGGTGATTTCGGCCACCCCCTGCAAGGCTTCTTCATCGACCCGGGCATAGAACGACCAGCCCTCGGCGCCCGGCACAAAGCCATTGACCGTGCCAAACGCCACGGTATAGACGCGCACCCCGCGTTCGGCGGCCAGCTTGGCCGCGGCCAGGGGATCGGGGCCGGTGGTCCGGCGTCCGTCTGACAACAGCACAATCGCCCCAGCGGTGTACGAGCCCACCGGCACCGGCTGCGATTCCTTTTTGGGGGCGCTGACCGATTCACGCCGTTCCAGCGATCGACCTGCCGAACTACCGTAACCGCCAGCACCCAGCCCGTAGCGGAACTCCTGGCCGTAAAGCAAAGATTCCAGGTCAATACCGGCGTCAGGCAACAGGGTGTTGAGCGCCACCAGCAGGCCGCTACCGGTCGCCGTGGCACGTTGCAGCTCGAAGCGATCGATGGCAGCGAGCAGGTCCTCCTTGCGATCGGTCACCTGTTGCACCAGTTGCGCGTTGCCGGCAAAGGTGACGATGCCCATGCGCACGTTGGCTGGCAGCTCTTGTACAAAATTGCGGGCCGCTGCCTGCGCCGCCTCGATACGGCTGGGCTCCACGTCCTGCGCCAGCATGCTGCGCGACACATCCATGGCCAGCACCAAGGTCATGTAATCAGCGGGCAAGGTGACGCGAGCGGTGGGGCGGGCCAGACCGATCAGGACGGCGGCCCAGGCCAGCAGCAGCAGCGCCGGCGGAATATGGCGGCGAATGCGCTGCCCTGGCCCCAGCGCCGGGCGCAACAGGGACAGGCTGGGGTAGGTCAGTGCCGTTCTGCGCTTGCGCTTCAAGAGCGCCAAGTAGGCCAGCACTGCCAGTGGCAAGCTCAGCAAGAACCACAGCAGTTCGGGCCAGTGAAAGTGCATCGCTATAAAAAAAGTTCCGGCGCGGGACCCAGTTCCCTTGCTGACATGCTATGTTACTACCGTAAACCAAAAGCCTGCTCATGAAACGCGCTGCGCTCTACAGTCGTCGCCCTGATGGTGTGCCTTCAGGCGCGCCGGTTGAGCCGCCTGCCAACATGCCCGTTACGGCGGCGCAGCCAAAGCCCGCCCTGCGGTGGCCCTGGCAGGCGTGGACCTATTTTGTGGCGGGCCTTGCCGTCGCCGCGCTTCTGGTGCTGGCGCGCGATGCCTGGCAGGGCACCCCCGCTTCCCTGACCCAACGCGATATCGACGCGGCTGTGCTGCACACCCTCAACACCCAGCAACTGCCCTCGCGCGCGGCCAAGGCCGCTGAACTGATCATGCCTTCGGTGGTGCGGGTGCGCGGCTTCGGACCGGATCCGAAAAACCCCAAAGGCGAGGACAAGGAACTGGGCGTGGGCTCGGGTGTAGTACTGAGCGAGGAGGGCGTGATCCTGACCAATCTGCATGTGGTGCAGGGCTCACCCAAGCTCAGGGTGACCTTCATGGACGACACCGAGTCCGACGCGGTGGTGGTGGCAGTGCAGCCGCACAACGACCTGGCCGTGATCAAGGCGCTCAAGCTGCCCGATGATTTGCAGCCCGCCACCCTGGCCAGCAGTGCCTCGCTGGTGCCGGGCGATGAGGTGGTGGCCGTAGGCTTTCCCTTTGGGATCGGGCCCTCGACATCCTCGGGGGTGGTGTCCGGGCTGAACCGGGGGTTTGTCGGTGAGGGCAAGGTGCCGATGACCGGGCTGATTCAGTTTGACGCGGCTGCCAATCCCGGCAATTCAGGCGGCCCGCTGGTCAACATGGCCGGCGAAGTGGTGGGGGTGGTGACGGCCATCCTCAACCCAACCTCGGCGCGCACCTTCATTGGCATTGGCTTTGCTGCCACCATTGAAAGTGCCGGCACGGCCGTTGGCATTCCACCGTTCTAAGTTTTTGAAAGCGAGCAAGTGATGAACGATCAGTCTGATAGCTGGAATCGGGGTGGCCCGGTCAACCTGGCGCACGACACAGCGGCGCTGATGGAGCAGGTGCTCTATGAAGTCAAGCGTGTGGTGGTGGGCCAGGATCATTTTCTGGAGCGCATTCTGGTGGCCATTCTGGCCCAGGGCCATCTGTTGATCGAAGGTGTGCCCGGGCTGGCCAAGACGCGCACGGTGAGCACGCTGGCCCAGGTGTTGCGGGGTCATTTCAAGCGGATCCAGTTCACCCCTGATCTGCTGCCGGCCGACCTGGTGGGCACCCGCGTGTTCAACCAGAAGACCAGTGAATTTGCAACCGTGCTTGGGCCGGTCTTCACCAACCTGCTGCTGGCCGATGAGATCAACCGCGCGCCGGCCAAGGTGCAGAGTGCGCTGCTGGAAGTGATGCAGGAGCGCCAGGTGACGATTGCCGGCGAGTCGCACCCGGTCCCCCAGCCCTTTCTGGTGATGGCCACCCAAAACCCGATCGAGACCGAGGGCACCTACCCACTGCCCGAAGCCCAGGTTGACCGCTTCATGATGAAGGTGCTGATTGGCTACCCCTCTGAAGATGAGGAGGTGGTCATCGTGCAGCGCGTCACCGGCGCACCGATCGCCGTGCGCGCGGTGGCCAGCACCGAACAGCTGATGGCGCTGCAGGCGCAGTGCCGTCAGGGTTATGTGGACCCGGCGCTGCTGCACTATGCAGTGCGACTGGTCAGCGCCACCCGCGAGCCAGCCCGCTACGGCCTACCCGAGCTGGCCCGTTTCATCAGCTTTGGCGCCAGCCCCCGGGCCACCATCAGCCTGATTGAGGGCGCCCGCGCGCTGGCCTTCCTGCGGGGTCGCAGCTACGCGCTGCCGCAGGATGTGATGGACCTGGTTTCTGATGTGCTGCGTCATCGGCTGGTGCTGTCTTACGAGGCGCTGGCCGAAGGCCACAACGCTGACGCACTGATTCAAAAGATCCTGCAGACTGTCACCCCGCCGGACAAACCGCTGGAGACCCATGTTCAAGTTTCGCAAGCGGCGAGCGCCTGAAGTCACGCCAGGCGCTGACGCCAGCACCACCGGGCCGTCTGGCGATCAGGCCGAGCGCCTGTTGCGCCGCCTCGAATGGACTGTGCTGCGCCGCCTCGATGGCCAGTTGCAGGGCGACTACCGCAGTCTGTTTCGGGGGGCCGGCCTGGTGCTGGCCGATCTGCGCGAGTACCAGACCCATGACGATGTGCGCCACATCGACTGGAACGTCACCGCCCGCATGGGCACCCCCTATGTGCGTGAGCACCAGGAAGACCGTGAAGTGGCTGCCTGGTTCCTGCTGGATGTTTCGGGTTCGATGGATTTTGGCGTCGGCCAGACCAAGCGCGAACTGGCGGCCCAGGCGGTGGGCACTTTGGCGCGACTGCTTAGCGGGCGTGGCAACCGGGTCGGCGCCTTGCTCTTTGGCGGCGCCGCCGGTAGAGCCGATCAGGTGATTCCGGCGCGCAGCGGGCGCCGCCATGTGCTGCATCTGTTGCACACCCTGCTCAAGCCCGCCCCGGCAAGCGGCGCAGCGCAGCCATCGCTTGTGACCGACCTGGGTGCCTTGCTGCGGCAGGCGCAGACGCTGATCCGCAGGCGCTCGCTGCTGTTTGTGGTGTCCGATTTCATCGCCCTGCCCGGGTGGGAGCAGGCCCTCAGCCAACTCGCCCGCCGGCATGAGGTGCTGGCTATCCGGCTGCGTGACCCGCTGGAGGCCAAGCTGCCCAGTGCCGGCCTGTTCTGGGTGCAGGATGCTGAAACCGGTGAGCAGTTGTTGCTGGACGCCAGTGATTCGGGCATGCGCCGGCGCTTTGAGGCGATGGCCCAGGCGCGTGAATCCGAGTTGCGCAATACGCTGGCGCAGGCCGGGGTGGATTGTTTGGAACTCGATACCCATGAACCACTTGATCAGGCCTTGCTGCGCTTTGCCAGACTGCGCAAATTGGCCAGCCGCCTGGCCAACGGCTCCGCGGCCACCTCAGCAGCCACCCTCAGGACGCACCATGCCTGAACTGCACTCGATCAGCTTCATCTGGCCGCGCCTGCTGTGGTTGCTGCTAGCCGTACCGGTGCTGGCGCTGATGTATGCCCTCTGGGTCTGGTACCAAAGCCGCCGGCCCAGTGGTTGGTCTGGTGCGACTCGAGCGGCGAGCGGGTCCGGCGCTGCCTCGGGTGTGTGGCAACGCACCCTGACGCTGAGCTTTGTAGCCATCGGGCTGAGTCTGCTGCTGCTGGCCCTGGCGCGTCCCCGCGCCATCTTGCTGCTGCCTGGCTGGTCCGACTCGGTCATGCTGGTGATGGACAGCTCGGGCAGCATGCGCGCTGATGACATCAAACCCAGCCGTATCGAAGCGGCCCAGGCGGCTGCACTGTCCTTCATCGATGCACAACCCCCCCAGGTGCGGGTGGGGGTGGTCAGCGCCGCCGGGGCTGCGGCCATTGTGCAAGCCCCAACCGATGACCGGGATGCCCTGCGCAAGGCGATCGAGGGCCTAAGCCTGCAGCGCGGCTCGGCCCTGGGCAGCGGCATTGTGATTGCCCTGTCTGCCCTGTTGCCCGGCGCAGGCATTGATGTGCAGGCCTTGCTCAACGAGGAGGAGCGGCCGCGGCCAGGATCAGGAGCGGGGGGAAGTACAGGTGCAGGTGCAGGCATGGCCGCGGGTGCGGCATCGGCCTTGCCCAGGGCACAAAAAAAGGAGCGCCCCCCGCCGGTGGCACCGGGCTCGAACAAGGCCACGGCCATCATTTTGCTGAGCGATGGTCAGAGCAATTTCGGCCCTGACATGATCAAGATGGCCGAGCTGGCCGCCAGCTATGGCGTGCGCGTCTTCACCGTGGGCATGGGAACCCCGCAAGGGGTGATCCTGAAGGCCAATGGCATGAGCATGCGGGTACGGCTGGATGAAGCCGCGCTGGAAAAAGTGGCGAGCATCACCCGCGCCGACTACTTTCGCGCCACCTCGCAGAATGAGCTGGCGCGCATCTACGGCACCCTGAGCAAAAGCATGAGCCTGCAAAAGCACCAGCTGACCGAGATCAGTGCCCTGGTGGCGCTGTTCGGCATGTTGTGGATCATCGCCGCCAGCGCGTGGTCCATCTGGCGGCACGGCCGGGTGATCTGATACCGCAAGCAACGCGCCCCTGGCCGGGCGCGACTACCCAAGCGGCCTGATCGCCGGGTGCCCAACCGCCTGTGCGGTGGCGTGCCCGTCACGAGTGCGCATACAGCCAGGGCTGGTCCAGCAGGCGCGAGCCCAACAAGCGCAGCCCCAGGTCACGTGCCAAGCGCAGCGGTCCCTGGGCATGAAAAATCGTGCTGTTGCGGCTGGCCTGGGCCTGCACGCGGGCGTTGCGCTGCCAGCGCTGCTGGGCATAACGGCTGAAGGCCGCGGCAATGTCTGGCGTGCTCTGGACCAAGCATTGCTCCAGCTGCGCAGCATCCTCGATGGCCATGCCCGCGCCCTGGGCCAGGTATGGCCGCATCGGGTGCGCCGCATCGCCCAGCAGGGCCACCCGCTCACGCGCCATCTCATGGGCCCCCTGGACCGGGGGGCGGTCGCACAAGACCCACATGCGCCACTGCGCAACCGCGGCAGTCAGATCTATCAACGCGGCACAGCCTGCTTGCAGATGCGCACCCAGATCGGCGGCATCAGCCGGCTGGTTCCAGCCCGCTAATTCCGGATGGTGACGACCCGGCACGATCACCACCAAGTTCATGGCCGAGCCGGCGCGCACCGGGTACTGCACCGCATGCAGGCCGGGCCCCAGCCAAAGCGTCACATCTGCTGAGCGCAGGTGGGCAGGCAGGTCCTGCTGGGGCAGCAGCGCGCGGTAGGCCAGATGGCCCACCAGCCGAGGCGGCCCATCGCCCAGCAACTGGGTGCGCACCCCACTCCACAACCCATCGGCACCCACCAGGCCTGCGCCCTCGACAGTCGTATTGGGTGCGCCAGGTCCCAGGTACAGGCGCACGCCCGCTGCCGCATCCTGGTAGCGCTGGATCACCGCATTGAGGTGTAACGCTGCACCGGGGGTGTTGCGCACAGCCTGCAGCAGCAGGGCATGCAAATCGGCGCGGTGCACGGTGGCGTAGGGTGCGCCATAGCGCTGTTCGATCGAGGGTCCCAGCGGTAGCATTGCCAGCAGGCGACCGTTGCCAGCCGATCGCACCCGCAGGGCAAGCGGGAAAGCGGCCACCGCCGCCAGCGCCGCCTGCAGACCCCAACGGTGCAGTCGGCGGGTGACATTGGGCCCCAACTGGATCCCGGCGCCGACCTCGGCAAACTCGCCGGCCTGTTCAAACAACTGGACCGGCCAGCCTGCCCGGGTGCAGGCCAGGGCGGCGGCCAATCCGCCAATGCCACCGCCTGCTATCAGCACTGGCGCTGACATGGGCTTATTCCACCCGCACGATGCTGTGTGGCTTGAAGCCCAGATCGGCCGCCTTGCCTTTGCGCGCACGCGCCGCACGGGCATTGTTGAGGCTGCGGATTTCCAGGGTCTCCTCTTTTTCCTTGCCGCCACGGCCCAGCCCCTCAAGCCGAACACTGCGGGTGTAGGCAGCGGCGCCGGCTAGGGTGTCCTTGGCTTGCAGATCCATCAGCATCAGGCCACGCCCGCCGTTGGCCATCGGTTTGAGCTCGGCGAGCTCAAAGGTGAGGATACGGCCGCCGGTGGAGGCGCAGGCTACATGGGTGGCGGCGGGTTGGTCAGCCAGCTGCACCAGGGAGGGCCGGCAGACCATCTCGCCGCTGTTGCAGGTAATGAAGGCCTTGCCACCTTTTTGGCGCGAGATCATGTTTTCCACCTTGGCCAGGAATCCATACCCGGCCGAGCTGGACAAGAGCAGCTGCGCTTGAGCAGGTCCAGCAAAGTAGTGGGCCAGCTGAGACCCGGCCTCCAGTTCGATCAGGGTGGTGACGGGCTGTCCGTCGCCGCGTGCGCCGGGCAGGGCTGCCACCGGTACCGAGTAGACCCGGCCGTTGCTGCCAAAGACCAGCAGGGTGTCCACCGTGCGGCATTCAAAGGTGCCATACAGTCCGTCGCCCGCCTTGAAGGCAAAGCTGGCCGCCTCGTGGCCGTGGCCATTGCGCGCCCGCACCCAGCCCTTTTGCGACACCACCACGGTGACTGGCTCATCGAGCACCTTCACTTCGGCCACCGTTCGCCTCTCGGCCTGGATCAAGGTGCGCCTTGCGTCGCCAAAGGTCTTGGCATCGGCCTCGATTTCCTTGACCATCAAGCGGCGCAGGGCTGCCGGGCTACCCAGGATTTCCTCCAGGGCTTTTTGCTGCTCGCGCAACTGCTTGAGCTCCTGCTCGATCTTGATCGCCTCCAGCCGCGCCAGCTGACGCAGGCGGATGTCGAGAATGTCCTCAGCTTGGCGCTCGGACAGTTGAAAGCGCTCGATCAGCGCGGCCTTGGGCTCGTCACTGTGGCGGATGATGGCAATCACCTCGTCGATATTGAGCAGCACCAGCTGGCGGCCTTCCAGGATATGGATGCGGTCCAGCACCTTGTCCAGGCGATGGCGCGAACGCCGCTCGATCGTGCCCTGGCGGAACTCGATCCACTCCTGCAACATCTGGCGCAAGGACTTCTGCACCGGCCGGCCATCCAGCCCCACCAGCGTGAGGTTGATCGGTGCCGAGGCCTCCAGGCTGGTGTGCGCCAGCAGGGTATTGATCAGGTCCTGCTGCTCAATGCGGCTGGTCTTGGGTTCGCACACCAGTCGCACCGGGGCATCCTTGGAGGACTCATCGCGCACCCCATCGAGCACCGACAGCAAGGTGGCCTTGAGCTGGTTTTGTTCCTGGCTCAGCGCCTTCTTGCCGGCCTTGACCTTGGGGTTGCTGAGCTCCTCGATCTCCTCCAGCACCTTCTGGGTGCTGACGCCGGGCGGCAGTTCGGTCACCACCAGCTGCCACTGACCACGGGCCAGCTCCTCGATCTTCCAGCGGGCGCGCACCTTGAGCGAACCACGCCCGCTGCGGTAGGCCTCGGCAATATCGGACTCGGTGCTGATGATCTGGCCCCCGCCCGGGTAGTCCGGCCCGGGAATCAGTTCAAACAGCGAGGCGTCGTCAAGCTTCGGGTTTTTCACCAGCGCCACACAGGCCTGCGCCACCTCGCCCAGGTTGTGGCTGGGAATCTCGGTGGCCATGCCCACCGCAATGCCGCTGGCACCATTGAGCAGATTGAAGGGCAGACGCGCCGGCAGTTGCCGGGGCTCTTCAGTGGAGCCATCGTAATTGGGCTGGAAATTGACGGTGGCTTCATCAATTTCATCGAGCAGCAGGCTGGTAATTTTGGCCAGCCGGGCCTCGGTGTAGCGCATCGCGGCGGCGCCATCGCCATCGCGGCTGCCAAAGTTGCCCTGGCCGTCGATCAGCGGGTAGCGTTGGGCAAAATCTTGCGCCATGCGCACCAGCGCGTCATAGGCAGCCTGGTCGCCATGGGGATGAAAGCGGCCCAGCACATCGCCCACCACCCGTGCGCTTTTCACTGGCTTGGCCGCGGTGGTGCCGTTGGCCCCGCCATAGCCCAAGCCCATGCGCGCCATGGCATACAGGATGCGGCGCTGCACCGGCTTCTGGCCGTCACTGACATCGGGCAGGGCACGGCCCTTGACCACTGACAGCGCGTACTCCAGATAGGCGCGCTGGGCATAGGTGGCCAGGCTCAGGTTGTCGTCGGTCTCACCACCGGAGAGGTCAAGCAGGGTCTGTTCTGTCATACATCGATCTCGATCGCATCGCCCAAGCGTTCCATCAGCTCGCGCCGCGCTGCGGCCTCGCCCTTGCCCATCAACTGGGTGATGAAGTGTTCGGTCTGCTGAAAGTCAAATTGCCCCAGTTGCACCGGCAGCAGCCGGCGGGTGTCGGGGTTGAGCGTGGTCTCCCACAACTGTTCGGCGTTCATTTCGCCCAGGCCCTTGAAGCGGCTGATGCTCCAGGCGCCTTCGCGCACGCCTTCCTTGCGCAGCTTGTCCAGAATGGCGGTGAGTTCGCCTTCGTCCAGCGCATAGGCCTTGGAGGCCGGCTTTTTGCCACGCGCCGGGGCATCGACCCGAAACAGCGGGGGCCGCGCCACATACACATGACCGGTTTCGATCAGCTTGGGAAAGTGACGGAAAAACAGCGTGAGCAACAGGACCTGAATATGCGAGCCATCGACATCGGCATCGCTCAGGATGCAGATCTTGCCGTAGCGCAGGTTGGACAGATCCGGGCTGTCGTTGGGGCCGTGCGGGTCCACTCCGATGGCCACCGCCATGTCATGCACCTCGGTGTTGGCAAAGAGACGGTCGCGCTCGACCTCCCAGGTGTTGAGCACCTTGCCGCGCAGCGGCAGGATGGCCTGGCATTCCTTGTCGCGCCCCATCTTGGCGCTGCCGCCGGCGGAGTCACCTTCGACCAGAAACAGTTCGTTGTGGCTGATATCGCGGCTTTCGCAATCGGTCAGCTTGCCCGGCAGCACCGCCACCCCCGAACCCTTGCGTTTTTCAACTTTCTGGCCCGCGCGCTGACGGCTCTGGGCCGCCCGGATCGCCAGTTCAGCCAGCTTCCTACCGTACTCGACATGCTGATTCAGCCACAGCTCCAGGCTTGGACGCACAAAGCTGGAGACCAGCCGCACCGCATCGCGCGAGTTCAGACGCTCCTTGATCTGGCCCTGAAACTGCGGATCGAGCACCTTGGCGCTGAGCACATAGCTGGCGCGGGCGAATACATCTTCCGGCAGCAACTTCACCCCCTTGGGCAACAGGCTGTGCAGATCCACAAAGCTCTTGACCGCATTGAACAGGCCATCGCGCAGGCCACTGTCATGGGTGCCGCCAGCTGAGGTCGGGATCAGGTTGACATAGCTTTCGCGCACCGGCGTGCCCTCTTCGGTGAAGGCCACCGCCCAGGCAGCCCCCTCGCCCTCGGCAAAGGTGTCGTTGTTGTCGGCAAAGCCCTCCCCCTCGAACATCGGGATCACCGGATCGGCGTTGAGGGTCTGCATCAGGTAGTCAGTCAAGCCGCCCTTGTACTGCCAGCTCTGGGTGTCGCGGCTTTTTTCGCTGACCAGGGTGACGGTGACGCCGGGCATCAGCACGGCCTTGCTGCGCAGCAAATGGGTCAGTTCGGTCAGCGGCAGGGCGCTGGATTCAAAATAGCGCGCATCGGGCCAGACCCGCACGGTGGTGCCCTGACGCCGGTCGCCCTCGCCGCTAGCACGGGTGTGCAGCGCCTGGGTCACGTCGCCCCCTTCAAACACCAGGTGGGCCACCTGTCCCTCACGAAAACTGGTCGCTTCCAACCGCTTGGCCAGTGCGTTGGTGACACTCACCCCCACCCCATGCAGGCCACCGGAGAAGCTGTAGGCGCCGCCCTTGCCCTTGTCAAACTTGCCCCCGGCGTGCAGGCGGGTGAACACCAGTTCGATCACCGGGGCCTTTTCCTGCGGATGCAGGCCAAACGGAATGCCGCGGCCGTCGTCTTCGACACTGACCGAGCCGTCGCTATGCAGGGTGACCTTGATTTTTTTTCCAAACCCGGCCAGGGCCTCGTCAGCCGCGTTGTCCAGTACTTCCTGGATGATGTGCAACGGGTTGTCGGTGCGGGTGTACATGCCCGGGCGCTGCTTGACGGGTTCAAGTCCCTTGAGAACGCGAATCGAACCCTCTGAATAATCGGTGAGAGGTTTGCTTGCCATGGTCGAATTCTAGACTGTATAAATTACCAGTGAGCAGACGGCTGCCCGTCCCGCTTGCCCGGGAAGCCGAAGAATTGGCTACAGTTCACCCCCATGACTCAATCCAACAAACTCCCTCTTGCGCAGATCCTGATCTGCGGTGCCCTGGTCGTCACCCTGTCCATGGGCACCCGCCATGCCTTCGGGCTCTGGCTGCAACCGATTGTTCAGGCACAAAGCTGGAGCCGCGAAACCTTTTCCTTTGCCATGGCCCTGCAGAACCTGATGTGGGGCGTATCTGGCATTTTTGCCGGGATGGTGGCCGACAGGTTCGGGGCTTTTCGGGTCATCTTCGTCTGCGGCCTGCTCTATGCCCTGGGTCTGGTGGGCATGGCCTACGCCGACACCCCGCTGATGTTTAACCTGACCTGTGGCGTGATGTTGGGGGTGGCACAGGGCGGCACGACCTATGCCGTCATCTATGGCGTGATTGGCCGCAATGTCACACCGCAGAAGCGCTCCTGGGCGCTGGGCCTGACGGCTGCCGCTGGCTCGTTTGGCCAGTTCCTTATGGTGCCCACTTCGGGCCACCTGATTGGCAGCATCGGCTGGCAGCAAGCCCTGCTGGTGCTGGGGGCAGCTGCCTTGCTGATGCTACCGCTGGCACGCGGCCTGCGCGAGCCCGGCTTCATCGGTGGTAAGGCACCGGTGCGCGAACAAACTATTTGGCAAGCCCTGCATGAGGCTTTTGGCTACCGCAGTTTTCAGCTGCTAATGGCGGGCTATTTTGTGTGCGGCTTTCAGGTGGTGTTCATCGGCGTGCACATGCCCAGCTACCTCAAGGACAAGGGGCTGACACCTGAGGTGGCCAGTTACGCTCTGGCCCTGATTGGGCTGTTCAATGTCTTTGGTACCTATGCCGCAGGCGTGCTGGGCCAACGCCTGGCCAAGAAAAATATTCTGGCTGTCATCTACCTGGCGCGCTCGCTGGCCATCACCGCCTTCTTGCTGCTGCCGCTCAGCCCGCTGAGCGTCTATATTTTCTCTGCCGTCATGGGCCTGCTATGGCTGTCCACCGTGCCGCCCACCAATGCGATCGTGGCCCAGATTTTTGGTGTGGCCCATCTGTCCATGCTGGGCGGCTTTGTCTTCTTCAGCCACCAGATTGGCTCCTTCATGGGGGTCTGGCTGGGCGGCTACCTGTTTGACCGAACCGGCAGCTATGACACGGTCTGGCTGATTGCCATCGCGCTGGGCGTCTTTGCCATGCTGGTCAATCTCAAAGTGCGCGAGACCGGCATCCAGCGCTCCCCCGTTCTCAAGCCGGTGGCGGCCGCATGAAATTTTCGCTGCGCCGCCCGCTGCTCTGGCTGGGCATCCTGCTGGGCTTGCTAGCTGTCTTTGCGCTCTACACCCGGCCAGACTTTTTGCGCAACCTGGCCGATCAGATGTGGGCCTGCTTCTAGGCCGCGCCATGGACCTGACCTGCGTTTGCGCGCACGCCCTGGATGCGCCCTCGGCCTGGGTACGTCGTTGGACCCACCTGCTGGCTGCGGGCGCCACAGTGCTGGATGTGGCGTGCGGTCACGGCCGTCATATGCGATGGCTGTCCGAGCAGGGCTGCCAGGTCACCGGCCTAGACCGGTCAGCCGATGCGCTGGCTGCTGCCAAAGCCTACGGCGAGGTGGTGCTGGCCGATATCGAAAACAATGACTGGCCGCTGCTGCACAACGGGGTGGCCCGGCAGTTCGATGGGGTAGTGGTCACCAACTATCTCTGGCGCGCCCTGCTGCCGATGATCGCTGCCTCGGTGCGGCCCGGCGGCGTGCTGATCTATGAAACCTTTGCCCAGGGCAATGAAACGGTGGGTAAGCCCTCGCGCCCTGACTTTTTGCTGGCGCATGGTGAACTGCTGGAGCACTTTGCCAACTGGCAGGTGGTGGCCTATGAGGATGGCTTTCTCGAGAGCCCGCCGCGCTTTGTGCAGCGCATCGCCGCCATCCGCCCAGCGCCGCGTCCACCCGAGTCGGGCGTGCCGCGTTACAGCCTGTAGTCAGGGCTGCGAACTGCCCTGCGCCAAGACCCTGTGATCCCTAGGTAAAATTCACCTTTGAGCCGAAATACTTCTCCACGGACATGACCTCTTCCTCCCCCTCCCTCACCGGCAGCATCGTCGCGCTGGTCACCCCGCTGCATCCGGATGGCAGCGTTGACTATGACACCCTGCGCAAGCTGATCGAATGGCATATTGCCGAGGGCACCGACTGCATTGGGGTGGTGGGCACCACCGGTGAATCACCCACCGTCGATGTGGAGGAGCATTGCGAGATCATCCGCGTATCGGTGGAACAGGCCCGTGGCCGGGTTCCGATCATGGCCGGCTGTGGCGCCAACTCCACGGCTGAAGCGATCGAACTGGCCCGCTTTGCCAAAAAAGTTGGCGCAGATACCCAGCTTCAGGTGGTGCCCTACTACAACAAGCCCACCCAGGAAGGTCAGTACCAGCACTTCAAGGCGATTGCCGAAGCGGTGGCTGATCTGCCCACGGTGCTCTACAACGTGCCCGGGCGCACGGTGGCCGATCTGGCCCATGACACAGTTCTGCGTCTGGCCCAGATCCCGGGCATCATCGGTATCAAGGAAGCCACCGGCAACATCGAGCGGGCTCAGTGGCTGATCCGCGAGGCCCCCAAGGGTTTTGGCATCTATTCGGGCGATGACCCTACCGCGGTGGCCCTCATGCTGTGCGGCGGTCACGGCAATGTCAGCGTCACCGCCAATGTGGCGCCCAAGCTGATGCACCAGTTGTGCATGGCGGCGATTGCCGGGGAGCGGCAACGCGCCATGGACATCCAGTTGCAGTTGCTGCCGGTGCACAAGCAGCTGTTCTGCGAACCCAACCCGATTCCGGTCAAGTGGGCGATGCAACGCATGGGGCTGTGCGGCGGCACCTTGCGCCTGCCGCTCACGCCGCTGTCACCCGCCAACGAGCCGGTGCTTGAGGGCGCCCTGCGCGCCAGCGGCCTGCTCTGACCCCTAGCTGTGAGGATTTTCTGGTGAACCCTTCTTTCAAATTGGTGCTGATCGCAATGACGGCAGCGCTCTCTCTCTCAGCCTGCTCAGTGCTGGAATCTGACAAGGTCAATTACAAAAGCGCCGGTGCATCCAAGGCCCCCGAGCTGGTGGTACCCCCTGACTTGAACCAGATGCAGCGCGACCCGCGCTATGTGGTGCCCGGCAGCACCGTAACCGCCAGCGGTTATCAGCAGGCGACCGGGATCAATGCGGCCATTCCCACGGCGGTCACCTCGGTGGCCGATGTGCGCATCGAACGCTCAGGCCGACAGCGCTGGCTGGTGGTGGACCGCCCGGCTGAAAAACTGTGGGACACGGTCAAGGACTTCTGGCAGGAAAACGGCTTCGTCCTGAACGTCAACCAGCCACAGATCGGCATCATGGAAACCGAGTGGGCGGAAAACCGCGCCAAGATTCCGATGGATGGCATTCGCCGCCTGTTGGGCAAGGTTCTGGACAGCGTGTACGACTCGGGTGAACGCGACAAATTCCGTACCCGCATGGAACGCAATGCCGCCGGCGGCACCGAGATTTATATCACCCACCGCGGGATGGAAGAGGTTTATATCGCGCAAGACAAGGCACAAGGAACCCGCTGGCAGTCGCGTGCCAATGACCCCGAACTGGAAAACGAATTCCTGCGCCGCCTGATGGTCAAGTTGGGCGTGGCCAAGGAAGTGGCCCAGAAGCAGGAGACTGGCGAGGTGCCCCGACAGAGCGCCCGCCTGATCAGTGTTGACGGGCAAACCGTGGTGCAACTGGATGAAGGTTTTGAGCGCGCCTGGCGTCGTGTTAGCCTGGTGCTGGATCGCACCGGTTTCACGGTGGAAGACCGTGACCGCAGCCAGGGTGTATTTTTTGTCCGCTATGTCGAGCCGGCCAAGAAGGAAGAGGAATCCAACTTCTTCAAGCGTATGTTCAGCAGCTCCAAGACCCGAGACACCACACCGCGCAAGTTCCGCATCCTGGTCAAGGCTGCCGACCAGGGCAGTACGGTGGCGGTGCTCAACTCCGAGGGACGCGCCGAAGTCTCTGAAGTGGTTCAGGGCATCGTCAAGCTGCTGGCCGACGAGCTCAAGTAAAACCCGGCTTCAGACCAGCTGACCACCCTCAAGGTGCAGCTGGCGCTGACAGCGGGCAGCCAGGTCGGGATCGTGCGTGACCAGCACAAACGATGTGCCCTGCTCACGGGCCAGATGCAACATCAGTTCGAACACACCGTCGGCCGTGCCGCGGTCCAGATTGCCGGTGGGTTCGTCGGCCAACACACAGGCGGGCTGGGTAACCAGGGCCCGGGCCAGAGCGACCCGCTGACGCTCGCCACCTGATAACTCGGCTGGGCGATGCAGAGCCCGCTGCGTCAGGCCAACTGCGGCGAGCATCTGGTAGGCCTGACGGGTTGCCGCCTCATGCGGCATTCGGCGAATCCACAAGGGCATGGCCACATTGTCCAGCGCCGAAAATTCAGGCAAGAGGTGATGAAACTGATAGACAAAGCCTAAGTGGCGATTGCGCAGGCTGCCCTGGGCCTGCGCGGACAGGGCCGAAAAATCCTGTCCCATCAGCTGGACCTCGCCCGCGCTGGGAGCCTCCAGGCCGCCCAGCAGATGCAGCAGGGTGCTCTTGCCCGAGCCGGAGGCACCCACGATAGCCAGCGTCTGTGCGCGCTTCACCTCAAGGTTGACACCCTTGAGCACCGTGACATCAAGCTCACCTTCGTGAAAGCGCTTGTGCAGGCCACGCGCACTCAGGACGATGCCGGGGTTGTTCTGCTGAAACTCACTCATAGCGCAGCGCCTGGGCCGGGTTGACGCGGCTGGCGCGCCAGCTCGGGTAGAGGGTGGCCACAAAGGCCAGCGCCAGTGAAATCAGCGCAATCGGGACGATATCGCCTTGCTGCGGATCACTGGGCATGCGGCTGATAAGGTAGATGTCGCGCGGCAGGAAGCTTGCCCCCAGCAGGCGCTCCAGGGCCGGCACCAGCACATCGATGTTGTAGGCCACACCCAGGCCCAGCAGAAGTCCGGCCAGCGTACCGATCACACCCACCAGCGCGCCCTGCACCACAAAGATTGCCATGACACTGGCCGGGCTGGCCCCCAGGGTACGCAGGATGGCAATGTCGGCACGCTTGTCGGTGACCGTCATCACCAGGGTGCTGACCAGATTGAAGGCCGCCACCGCCACGATCAGGGCCAGGATGATAAACATCATGCGCTTTTCCAATTGGACAGCGGCAAACCAGTTGCGGTTCTGTCGTGTCCAGTCCCTAATCAGCAAATCACCGCTGAGGCTGCGCGCCAGATCCATCGCCACATCACGCGCCTGGTGCAGGTCCTTGAGCCTGAGACGAATTCCGCTGGCGCCTTCGAGCCGAAAAATTTTTGCTCCATCCTCGATGTGCAGCAGTGCCAGGGTCGAGTCGTATTCGTAATGACCCGAGTCAAAGGTGCCCACCAGGGTCAGCTGCTTGAGGCGCGGTACCACGCCCGCTGGCGTGACCTGACCACCGGGTGCCACCAGCGTCACCTTGTCGCCCACGCGCAGCCCCAACGAACGGGCCAGGTCACCGCCAAGCACGACAGAAAATTCCCCCGGCCTCAATTGGGCCAGCACGCCCGCAGAGCGGGCGGCAAACAACTCACTGACCTGCGGCTCCAGCACCGGATCAATGCCCCGCACCAGGGCGCCCTTCATATCCTCGCCACGTGCCATCAGGGCCTGGGCGGCGATGAAAGGCGCGGCGCCCTGCACCTGCGGGTGCGTGCGCGCCTGTTGCAGGGTTTGGTTGGGATCAGCCAGAGCGGTGCCGCCGGGTGCGAAGATTTCGATATGCGCGATCACCCCCAGCATGCGGTCACGCACCTCTTTCTGAAACCCGTTCATCACGCTCAGCACAATGATCAGGGCCGCGACCCCCAGGGCGATGCCCAGCATCGACACCCCTGAGATGAAGGAGATGAAGCCGTTGCGTCGGCTGGCCCGACCAGCGCGGGTGTAGCGCCAGCCCAGGATGAGTTCGTAGGGAATTTGCATGGGACTTGCCTGATCCCCCGATTATTCGCCATGAATTGCCCCGCGCGATTTGTCCAGGCAATATTTGCCCGGACAATATCTGGCATGCATCTGCTGATCCCGTATGCCGCTGACCGTGACCCGGGCTGCCGCCAGGCCCTGCGCGACTTGCCGCTCACGCAATTGGCCAGCCTCCTTGGCCAGCTGCAGCCCGGGCCGATCCAGCGTCTGCCCACCGATTGCCTGGAACTGGCGCATGAGCGCGCCCTGGCCAGCAGCCTGGGCCTACCCGCTCCTGCCCCGTGGGCGGCGCTAGCAGCGCGGGCATTGGGTCTGAACAGCCGCTGGCCCTGGGCCTTTATTACGCCCTGTTACTGGGAGGTCGGCCAGGCCCAGGTCAGCCTGCACGACCCCCAGCAGCTCAAGCTGACTGACGACGAATCGCTGGCCTTGCTGGCTGCCATGCAGCCCTACTTTGCCGAAGATGGCCTCACTCTGCACTTTGAGCGCGCAGACCGCTGGCTGGTCAGTGGCGCACCGCTGGAGGGCTTGCACACAGCCAGCCTGGAGCGGGTGATCGGTCGCAATCTGGCACCCTGGCTGCCTGCCTCGCCCCTGCTGAAACGGCTGCAAAATGAAATGCAGATGCTACTCTACACCCACCCAGTCAATGACCAGCGCTTAAGCCGCGGCCAGTCTGCGGTCAACTCGTTCTGGGTCAGCGACATTGGACGGCACGAGGGCCTGCCGCCCAGTACACCCCCCGTGATGCCGATGGATTTGCGTTTGCCTGCCCTGCGGCAGGACTGGACCGCCTGGCGCAGCGCCTGGCAGGCGATTGATCGGGGGCCACTCAAAACCCTGCTGCTGCACTTGCAGCAGGGCCACCCCGTGCAACTGACCTTGTGCAGCGAAAATGCCAGTCAATGTTGGGCCTCTCAAACCGCGACCTCGGCACTGCGCCGACTGCTGGCGCGTCTGCGCTGGGTTGCACCGGCTAACCAGCTTCAAGCCTTGTGCGACTGAATTAATGCGAGCGAATTAATGCGACTGATTTTGTGCAACCCATCTTATGCAACTGATTGAACGCGATGTGCCTCCCCGGGCGGTCTGGGCGCTGGAACAGGCGGGCATCCACCCGTTGCTGGCGCGCCTTTACGCAGCACGCGGCGTGAGCCACCAGGACCAGCTCGATGACGCACTGGCCCGGCTGCTGCCACCCGACACTTTGCTGGGCAGCCAGCCCGCGGCCACCCTGCTGGCCGATGCAATCAAGCAGAACAAGAAGATCTGTATCGTGGCGGACTATGACTGCGATGGCGCCACAGCCTGCGCGGTCGGGCTGCGCGGCCTGCGTCTGCTGGGCGCCCAACAGGTAAGTTACCTGGTGC
>Ga0075472_10000129_pt1 | contig 29330 bp, 40 predicted proteins | sample DEB19_08_DNA_3_FD_77014 | JGI IMG/M metagenome (GOLD analysis project Ga0075472, IMG submission 77014) | Aqueous microbial communities from the Delaware River and Bay under freshwater to marine salinity gradient to study organic matter... | ecosystem: Environmental > Aquatic > Marine > Coastal ...
GACGTGCCCTGAGTGTGGAGAAATCCTGCACGCTGCTGTCACCCACTGTACTGCGTGCGGTCATGAATTCCCGCGCAAGCCGATCAAGCATGAATTATCAGATGCCGACATCATGGGCAATGCTACCCTGAAGATGCGCGTTACGAAGTGGATGTGGCGGGCTGAAATCAGCAGGGCATCAGGCAAGCCGATGCTTTCATGCACGTACTATGGTGGTCTGACAGATAATCCGGTGCGGGAATACTACGTCATTTGGCACGAAGGTTACGCAGGAGAAAAAGCAAGGGCGGCGCTTGCGCGGATTGTCTCTCAAATAGACGGCTACGCAACATTTTCAGGTGAAATCATTTTCAAGTGGGCGCTGAATTATAAAAGCGAAATGCTTGCATCAAGGCTCACAAATTTTAGATCACCGAGTTATATCGAATACAAGATGGACGGGAAATTTCATCGAGTGACAGCGAGGATATGGAGCAACAACGATGAACGAAAGACCGCCTGAACCAAAATTCCTGATCGAGTGGCGGCGCATTGCGCTCACCACTCCGAAGTGCTGCCACACCTGCGACCACTTCACGCTGGATGGCGATTGCCTGGAGTTTGACAGTCGCCCGCCTGATGAATTCATTCAGACGCAAGGGCAATGTCTTTCGTGGCAACGCTCAGTCCCTTTTTAAGGGCATCATACATATCCGGTCGCAGCTCCTCCGGCCTGACGCCGACCAGGCGGGCGAAGCGGATGACACTCGCCGCGCCCACTTTACCCCGCTGTGCCCACAAAAAAACAGCCTGCTTGGTGACGCCAAGCTGCCTGGCGACTTCGGTGTAGCCGCCCGCCTGCTCGACCAGTTCCGCGATTTTGCGATCCATTCTGCAATCCCCGATCAAAAGGTGTTGACATGAGCAATGTTAACATGATTTGATATCAGTACGCAAAACAGGGGATGAAAATGGAGAAACAAACCAAAGTAAAAATACCCTTCTCCACGAAGGAGAAGTGGGCGATTGCCTACGCCATCTTCATGGCTGTAGCGGTCCTCGCTGCCGTCGTGGTTTCCTTCGGAAGGGCTTTCTGATGATGGACATCAAAACAGCCCTCCGCCTCATGCGTGAGGCCCACGAATGGCCCCGAGGTGGCCAGGACTTCGCTACGCCCGAAAGCGGCCTGCCTGCCCGCGTTGTGCGGCAGGAGCGGGCTGCAAAAGCCCTTCTCCAGAGTCTCGGACTCTGGGAAGACGCTGCCAGCTCGATCGGAGTGTTCCCGCGATGAAGACCATGACCCTTTTCCACCCGGCGTGGAATCGCCGGGTTCAATTCGTGTGCGAGCGCGACACCGGATTGAAGTGCTTCAGATGGTACGTCAAGCCGTCTGTCGAGGATGCGAAATACACCCTGTCTGCGCTCTCGTTGATCCCGCTTGGCGGGGTCGAATTCCCTCGCTCCGCCGCGACCGAACGGGAGCTGATTTCCCGAACTGTGGCGTGGGCGAAAAAACATCCCGAACTTCAACCCAGAGCACGGTGGATACCATGACCGATAACACATTTAGAAAGGTCTCCAGAGAAGAAATCAGTCAAATCGGGGAAGGAGAACTGGGCGTAGCGGCTTCGTTGTTAGAAGACGCTGCGAGAATTCTGCGAAAAATCGAAGACGGGCGATACCCACTTCGGAAATTTGACTCGGTTTTTTGGAGAATCGCCGATGCGTTGAAGACGATCAGGGATGAAGCCGCCCGACAAATCAACAACGATGATTTGGTCGAAAACATCCCCGACAACGAGGAGGATTGAAATGACCGACTACAAAGATTTACATCAGCGCCTCGTGCGCGAGGATCACGATTTCCGCGCCGGCTGGCGGCGGGAACAGCGCGATGGGCTGTGGTTTTTTTTCGGCCTCGCCATCGGCCTGGGCGTCTGCGTAATCTTGGTGGTCGCCTGAAAGCGACAACCAGATACCAGAAGTTTGAGTCTTACATTGTGACCGTAACTTTCAATGTGCGGGCAATGCGGGACGAGTGGGCGGACGAAGGCTGGCTGGACCAAAGAGCCGTGCTGGACGCCTTCAATGAGGAGTTCAACACCAACGACATTTTCGGCGACGGGTTCGTCGCCAACGTCGAGAGTGTAGCGATCTCGAGGGATTTATGATTCATTACCACGGTTGCCCATTGTCTGGAGACACCGTGACGCAGATGGCGTTGCGTGGACGGCACGCGATGGTGTCTTACGCCGCTCCCGATACACTCCAGCTCGCGGCGGAAATCTGCCAGTCTTTTGCCCTCGACAATGGAGCATTCAGCGCATGGACGAGGGGGGAGGCGCTGGACGCGCCGGGGTACTGGAGATGGGCCTCAGACTGGAGCAGGCACCCTGGATTTGACTGGTGCCTGATCCCCGACGTGATCGACGGGTCTGAGTCAGATAACGATGCACTGCTAGTGGACGCGCCATCAGTGCACTGGTGTGTCCCCGTGTGGCACTTGCACGAGTCCATAGAGAGACTGGAGCGACTTGCCGCCGATTGGCCGAGGGTCGCCTTTGGGTCGTCGGGGCAATTCGCAACGCCAGGCTCCCCGTCGTGGTGGGAGCGGATGTCTCAGGCGATGCACGTCGTGTGCGACTCCGAGGGTCGTCCGGCGGTCAAGCTGCACGGACTGCGGATGCTCGACACTGCGATTACCAGTGAAGTGCCTTTGTCTTCGGCGGACTCAACGAATGTCGCACGAAACATCGGAATCGATAAACGATGGACAGGACCGTATGTCCCGCCGAGCAAAGATGCTCGTGCCATCATCCTGATGGATCGAATCGAGTCACATGCGGTCGCATCAAGATGGACGGGACATCGCGGGAGGAATTTTGAGTTATTTGGTTAAAGAAATTTTCTATACCCTGCAAGGCGAAGGCATCAATGCAGGTCGCCCAGCCGTCTTTTGCCGTTTTGCCGGATGCAATCTGTGGTCTGGAAGAGAACAAGATCGGGCAAGTGCTCAGTGCAAATTTTGCGATACGGACTTTATCGGAACGGATGGTTCGCTTGGTGGCAAATACCGAGATGCGGAGGCGCTCGCCGAAGTTGTCTCCGGTAGGTGGGTCTCCGATTACAAAAAAAAGTTTGTTGTTTTGACAGGGGGAGAACCTTTACTTCAAGTTGATAAAGATTTAATTGATGCACTGCATCGAGAACAATTTGAAATTGCCGTTGAAACAAATGGGACAGTGGTCGCTCCCGATGGAATTGACTGGCTCTGCGTCAGTCCGAAAGCTGACACAAAATGGATTCAACGAACCGGAAATGAGTTGAAACTCGTTTTTCCACAAATGAATCTCAATCCTGAAGATATTCATGGCGTTGTTTTTAACCATCTTCTTCTTCAGCCAATGAACAATTCTGAAAAAAACACAATGAAAGCCATTGCGTTTTGCATGAAAAATCCAGAATGGAGAATTTCATTTCAATGGCAAAAGATATGGGGCATACGATGAACATCGAACAGGCCCGAGAGTGGGCGCGATCACGGGCGACAAACATCGCTCAACTGGCTGATGCCGGCGACTACCAGTCGGGGGCGCAGATCGAGTTGATGGCCCAGGCCTACTTGCTGGGCTGGATGAAACGCGACATTGCCTGCAAAGACCTCGAGATCGAGGGGCTTCGCGGCCAGGTGCAGCGTCTCAGGTTTCTGATCAATGAGGAGGTGGGGAAATGAGCGACACACCAGAGAGGGAACGCATGCGCGACCGGGCCACAACACACTCCAGCGAATGCTGGAAGTGGCACCATGCGTGTGCCGCAGCCCGCATCCGCGAGCTGGAGGCGCAGATCGCTGCCATCGAGCGCCGGACGATTCTTCGCTGTGCCGACGCCTGCGAGCAGCGCGGTGCTGAATTCCGAGGTGAGGAACAATTCGCTGAGGCTTTCGGTTGCGATGACTGCGCGGCGATGTTTCGTCAGGAGGTGATGTTTGGGAAGGAGGAGAGGTAATGGCCGGTTATGCCTACAAGTACGTCAGAGACCTGCTTCCGCCGTACCTGACAACGGAGACGGAAGGATACGAGGGCGACGCGGATCAAGACGGCGATCAATGGTACGCGGCGGCGAAGTACATTGAAGAGCTGGAAAACGAACTTGCGCTGCAACACGAAGCATCCGGCAAATTCACGAATAAACGGCTTCTCGATTGGCTGAAGACCCGCACGAAGACGATCTATAACAAGCGGCCTGCGATTGTTGGAGGCGCGTCATGACCCTCAAACCATGCCCGTGCGGGCAAACCCCCGCCAGCCTCGTCACAATCTCGCTGACCTGCCGAGACGAGTGGACGAACGACGGCAAAGCCCTTGACCTCTGGACAATCGCTGGTGACTGTTGTGGGAAATGGATGGTGTCGCTCCATCTCCCCGAATTGTGTCCTAACGCCGAAACGTATTTCCCAGAAGCGTGGAACGCCGCGCCGAGGGCGGAGGTGAGGGGATGATTATTTTCGCTGAATCACCCCAAACACCACCACGCTCAACTCCTCATCATCCGCCGGAGTCGCAATAGGCGACTCGCACAGGATGTTGACCGAGCTGGTCGCACCGCCTGACGCCTTTCGAACAAATCGGTTTCCCGTCGCGATCACCACGGCATCGGTCATGTCGAACGTGTTGGCGAAGGTCACGGTGTAGTCACCGGTTCCGTTTTTTGTGACGCTGGTGACGCCGTATTTGTCATTGACCGTATCGCTCGATCCATTGTACTGCAACCATGCCTTCGCCATTCCCAGGAAGCCTGACCCAGCAAGCACGTTCTGGTAAGACGTGTCCGCAAAGTGGTCGATGCCGCCATTCTCCATGACGTTCCCCGCGCCGAACTTGATGCCATAAGTCGCAGAAGCTGGCGCAGAGATCGACCAGGGAATAGACGATGCCGGAAGCCCTGCAATTGTGTTGTCATCGACAACGCATAGTGTGGTGTCACTGAAACTGAATCCTGTTTTGATGCTGTTCGCCTCAGTCAGCCCCTTGATTGAATTGCCAATCATCTGACCATCAATGCAAATTCCCTCAGTCCTGTAAGCCCACTGATAACCGTTGATAACCGAGCAATTCATCACCTTAAACGTATCGCACGCCTCGACCTTGATGCCGGCTGCGTTCGTTCCGGTTTGTTTCCCGCCCATGTCCCGAATGGAAACGCCGGAGATGATGAGATTCTTGCCCCTTGTCGTGGCGTTACCCATGTTCGCCGAAATGCCACCCCCCGTATCAAACGTGGTCGAATCGCGAGTGGTCGAGCCATAACCATCATGCGTCCCGCCGATGATCTGCACATCAAACGATTCGTAACCCGACGCCGTGGATTGAATGGCTACGCCTTCAGCGCAATTCCTCGATGAGCAATTTATGAATCGAACTTGCTGCCCGCCATGCGTGTCATATGCCGACCATCCCGTCACGTAATCGACCATGCCATTTGCCACGGTGCAATCAGTGCAGGCCGGGTCAGTCGATGAATAGGTGAAGGTGATTCCGTAGGCATTGAGGTAAGGGGCTGACCCGCCGTTACCTGGGAACACGTCATAAATGTCCGGCGATTCAACCCAGACGTTAGAGCACGAAAGGCAATATATTCCGTACTGACCACATCGGTCGATGTCAACGTGATCGAGCCTTGCGCGATCCACGTATTTGAGCTTGATGCCCGCCTCTCCGCAGTTCTTGACCTGGACTTTCAGGTAGACGTTGGCAATGTATGTGCCGACAAGCCCGTACACGTAGATGCCATTGCGAGATGCCACATAGCCAGCGGCTATCGTGTTGGCGGTATTGTTCAGATCAACGGTGAGGTCGCTGATTGAGATATTGCCAACGCTGGACGTTATCAGGTTGAGTGATCCCGCAGACGAAGATGCTTTTAGAACAGTTTTGCCGTAGCCGTCACCCTCGATGGAAAGCGCGCTTGAGATCGTCAAAGCACCCGTAAGGTAAGTGCCTTCTGAGATGTACAGTTTCCCACCTGCCGCTGCTGTAATCGCCGCCTGTAATGCTGCGGTGTCGTCTGTCGATCCATCCCCGGTTGCGCCGTAATCTTTGGCATTGATGATGTCGCCCAGCTTACTGGCAAGCGTGCGTTCCGTTGCGCCAGTGCCGGTTGCGGTATAGTCACTTTCATCCCACCCGAATACATCATCACGGCTGAATACCTGCACAGCGTCAGAGTCTTTGACCAGGATGGTGTAAACGCCTGAGCCGTAGATGTTGACCGCGAGCCTGCCGGCGGAGTTGAGGCTGTACGGGTTCGCGACTGCGACCGTCATCGCTGAATCGGAATACGCATCTTTGTCGTTGGTCGTCCCGGTGTCGTAAAAGTTGATCGTACCCGATGCCAGCGGGGCACCGTTGCTATCGAAAAATTGATAACCGGCGGGGAAAAGAAGTGCCATAATCGGTCCCTATGGAAAGAACAGCCCTAGCCATAGCCTTGCTGCCGTTCGTGATGTTTACGCTTTCAGTCGTCCTGCTGAACCCCGCAAAACGCGCCGTTCAGCGATGGATGCCAGAAGGCAAGATTAAGACCCTGTTATTGTTCCGAGTTAATTAACGCAGCGGCGGCCACCGGAGCGGCGCGATTCTGGATGATTCGCGGTATAACCCGCTGACCAATCGTCGGTCCATAATTCGGTATTACCATGTGGCGTTGATAACCTGGTGATGTGATTGTGGCGCGAATCAATGGTCTTGCCGCCATAACAGCAAATCCCGCTGGATTTTGTGATGCTGATGCGGAAATTGCTCCTGTTGCAACATCAAGAGGACTTATCCCTGGCATTGAAGATGTAACTTCTTGAACCGACTTTTTGAATGCGGCAGCAAATCTTGCAGCATCCAAAAGCTCCCCGCTCAGTGGTTTCCCTTTGCTCATTTGCGCCGCGAGCTTTTGTGCAACAATGTTCCCCGACCCCTGATTCAATGCTGCTTCAAGCGTATACGTGCGAGCGATTAACTGACGAGCCTGCCTGAATTCGTCAACCAACTGCGGGTTGCCGATACGCTGAACATGACGTTCAAGCAAATCCTCGAAAGCATCGGCAAGGGCGCGGTTTGCTCTTGCAAGATCAAGCTGTTCAGGGTGTTCCGCCCTTCTAAAAAGCATGGTTGCCGCATCTCGCCGCCTTCTGATCAGATCAACTACATTACTTGAGTCAAAAGAGTTGCGGCTGTATTGACGAACAAGTCCCTCTATTTCATCTCCAGCTTCTTCCGGTACATCTCTGGCTAATCGCCTGAATGGAGCAACAATGTCGTCCAACGCATCGCGAAATGTTGAATCTGTTCTGACTCGTAAATGTGTCCCAGGCGGTTGATTTGGGAGAGACAGATTTCTCAACCGTTGATAAATACCGCTAGCCTGTTGCCTTACTTGCCGCAAAACATCAACAGAAAGAGGAACATCATCTGCAACGCCGATAGACCTTCTGGCGATAGAATTTGTAACTGATTGGTTGTGAATTGCCGCCTGTTGAGCAGTGGTCAATTTCCCGGCTATGCCTTCAAGTGCGCGGTTTGTATATGTTGGGTTTGCAAGGGTAGGCTCGACAACATAACCAAGTTGCTGCCCGCGTTGAAGAACTGCCGTTCTTCCAGAATTTTGCAACCCCTCAAGGTTTCTGCGGGCAACATTGTCAGCAACCCTTCCACCAATAAATTGTCCGAATTGAAATGCTCCGCGTGCAACACCCGCGCCGATTGCTGCGTTTTTAGCCTTTCCTGCTATGACATTCCCTTCAGCAACTGGAGCGGCAAGCCCAGCAGCACCGCCGAGCAGGGTTGCTCCTGTGGCAGTGTTCGCCCCTGGAATAAAGGACATCGGCGCAAATGCCGCAATTTGACCACCTACAGACCCAATAGTGCCCGCCGCAGTATCAAGCAGTGGCTTGTCTCGTTCCGCTTTTGCGCGGATTTCGTCCTGGCTGACCGCTCCGACAAGCTGCCCCGTGCCATAACCAATATCGGCTACACCCTGGCCTGCCCCGGCCAACAATCGCCCGCCAGTGCCCATGCCTTCGACCATTTCCGCTTGAGCCTTCGCAACAGCAGGGCGCGGATTGAATTCTTCAGCCGGTCCCGGGTCGCGGTACTTCGTCCACGGGCCTTTTTCTTGATACTTTTCCCAAGGCTTAGTCATTGCACCTTCTTCCAGCTTTCAGGTTTTGACGGATCGCCACCAAGGAATTCATAACCGCCATCAACAGTGCCCACCGGAAGATCAATAGACGTGGACAGTTTGTCGCCAAGGTTTTTTTGCAAGGACGATAGTTGATCTTTAGGCATGGCTGACTTTTTGGCTCTTTCAAGCCCAGCCGCGATGACCTCCCGCAATTCGATAAGCCCCTGTACGTAGGCTTCTTTGTCTTGACGGCGCGACATTCGGATCAGTGCGTTTGTGGCCTTCTCCCCTTCAATCTGCGTAATCTGACCGGTTCCTTTCAACGAGGCGTAGGCTTCTAGGAACGCTTGACCTTCGATCTGCTTCATGTACGCATCGGCAGCAGCCTGATCTGTACCGGGTACGATAGGTGCCATCGAGTACATGCCAACAAGGTACGGCAGGCCCGGATGCGATGCTAGGCTATCAATAACCTTCATCGCGGCTTCTGCCTTGTCTATGGCAGCAGGCAAAGCCCGTACTGCGTCTTGCTGTGCCAATGCAGAAGCCCTTTCGATTGCCCCATCAATTTCCACACGATTCCTCGCAGGGATTTCCGCCGTCTTCGCCGCCTCCTGAGAGGATACGACAGCCCCGGCCCGCGTCGCATCTCTTGTCGTGGCAATTTCTGGAGTTACTAAAACCTCTTGTTGACCTCCTGCGCCGAGATAACCTTTACCACCACCACCAAGGTCAAACAGTTTCCCGCCGCGCTTCATCTCAAGGAAACGCTGCTGGTCAGCCTCAGAAAGACTGTTGTAATACCGCCACTCTTGCACATTCGACGGCAGTGAATTTTCGCCTTTAAGAAACACATTTGCTCGACTTTTGAGAATTGGCATATGCGTATCCGCATTGAACGGGCTGCCGATGTCGTTACCCACATCCGTTAGAAACGCCGCAACCTGACCTTCATCTGCACCGCCAGCCAGTGCCTCGATAGCCATCTCCGCAGCCTTCTGGGCCTGTTCCTGCTGATACGCACGGTTGTTTATTGCGTCTTGACGATCAGTCCTCTGCCGGGTGTAGGCGTCCTGCTGCTCAATCCGCCTCCGGTTGTAGGCGTTGGCCTCTCGGGCATCTTGAGCAGCCATGTTGCGGAAGTAACCTTCCGCTGCGATGTCTGAAGGATCGGCGTAGTAATTTGGCATGATGTCCTCAGAACGCCTTCACGCGGCGCAGGTAATCGTCAGTGGCGTTGTTGGCACTGTTGTTCCGGCTTCGTAAATACGCATCCCCGAACACATTGCCCAGGTTCGCCGCCGTCCGGCCCCACATATCGTAACCAGATTGCCGGGTCGCACCTATGTTCGCCATTGCGTTGCCGATGTTTGCGGCACCCTGTATGCCGATATTTACACCTTGGCTGGTGGCGTTTCCACCAAGGCCGGCGATCTGTGCAAGCCTGTTGGTGTAGTTGCCGAACTCCTCACTTGCCAGACCCTGACCGTATCGGGTTAGCGCCTTGTTCTGTGCTCCAGACCGCAATCGACCACGAGCTGCTGCGGATTTATCAAGGGCGTTGATGCCTTCGTCCATCCTGAACTGATAACCAGGGGAAGCGTAGAACCCGCCGTAGCGGTCATCACCCGTGACCGGCTGGCCTGATTCGGCGTAGGCAGGTCCAACCATCTCATCGGGGATGTTGTAACCCTGATCTCGCAGGTATTGCTGGACCTCTGCCGTCATCCTCGCCGGAGCGTACTGCGGCGGTGCGCCCATGCTTCCATACTGGCCGGAGTAGATTTGCTGCACCGACAGGTTCTGATCCTGAGGTACTGCTTGCTGTTGCAGGCCCATCGCACGGTTCAGCGCATTGAGCGCCCCATAGCCAGATTGCCGAAAAGGCGCAAGGTCATTGCGAGCCTGTTGATCTGCGAAAATCTGGTATTGCAGTGCTTTTTTCTGGAGCTTTGCGGATTTCTTGCTGCCTTTGCTTTTCAACAGCCCGCCGACAATCGACCCCGCTGCGCTTATCGCCGCCGCCCAACCAGCCATGTTTACCTCCAGATACCGTAGTTGTCCGGCGTGAAATCGTTTGTCACAACGATCAGATGCCGGAAAATGTCGTGCTTCTCTCGGCGATACGGGAGTCCGATGTGATTGCAGATGTCTGCTAACTGCCGGTCTAGGTTGTCGAACTCGACACGCATACCATTCAATCCCGCGATGCGTTCCTGCATGTCAACCAGCCACCGCATCTCGATCGGAATTCCGATGTCGTGCAGCGAACGATACACATCCTCGATGTCCCGCTCGATGATGACCGTGGGCGCGTCAGGAAACACCCGCTGGAACTCGGTCAGTGGCAGACCTGAATCGGAGTTGCCAATCCTGACTTTCGGATGCCGGAATGCCTGATAAAAACACTCCCGCGTCGGGCAGAACTTCATCAATTCGTGATGACAAAGAACATCACCACCCGTCAGGAACGCCGCCATCCACGCCGTGCGTGATCGAGGCAGGCCGGTGATGAAAAACGGATTCAACGAATCTCCGAAAAATTCAGCACCGCCCGACTCGCCGATGTGCCACCGATGCCGGTCACGCACAACGTAAGCGTCCCGTTAGCCCGCACCGCAGCCGCCCGCGACAAAGTCAACGGATATCGAGATGCGATGCGCGAGGTAATGGCTCCACGGTTCGTGGCGCTCGCGCTTACATACCCGCTCGCAATGATCGTCCCCACGCCGCTTAACGTACCTGCCGTGCTGGTGTACTCCGTCGATGATCCTGTGCCAATAGCCGTCCACGTCGGCGCAGCCGACCAAGTCGCCCCGATAGAAAGCGTCCAGAGCACCGGGTTTGTGCCGGTAACAAGAATTTCGACGTTAGCCGGCTTAATCAAAGCCCGGTTGGTAATGCTGTTAAACGTGGTCGCAGGCCGGATCGATAGCAGATGCGTTGCCGCGCCGCTCGCCGCCGTAACGGTCGCCTCTGGCGTTGATCGCTGGTACGCGAGGTCTTCTTCCAGGCCGCCTTCGCTCGACACGCTCGCGCACTTGAAATACGCAGTTTTCGTTGTCGCCGTCGATGTTGCCGTCATCGCCAGCGCAACCGGAAGACTCAACGTCTGCGTATAAGGCAAAGTCAAACTGTTGGCATTCAGGAATTCATGAGCGTAGATAATCGCCCCGCCGATATCGAATCCGACACGCACCCGGCCCATGCCGAGGAACTGAGCGTCGATGACAAGGATTTGCGCCTTTTCGATGTCGAGCGTTACCCCGCTTGATCCCGTCCCGTCCAGCTTGTCGAGATTCCAGGAGGATTGACTTACAGCCGTATCGACCGGCGAACCTGACGTATTCGTTCTGCGGACAATCTGCAATCCACTAGTGCCGTTCTGCCGGAACATGATCCCGTTATCAGAGTCGAACAGACCGACATTGACTACAGCACTTGCAACAGCAGCCCCGAGGACAAAAGTGACAAACACCAGTTGAGACTTGCCCGGCTGATATGGGATGTACTCGTGGCTCTGGAAAATCGATGTGCCCGTGCCCGTAGTGCAAGACACTGCGACCATGCGCGTTGCAGCACTGTGCGATGCAGCGACACCCGTTCCTGTGACAACAGATTCCATTAAAAACGGTTCCGCATCGTACTGGCATTGAACCGTAAAAAGAGTCGTCGGGTCACTCACGCGCAGGCGCGAGAACGCATCGAGGTTAGGACTGTCGTCAATCGTGACGGCGCGTAATGGTGTCGATATGCCCTGGCTCATGCTGGATCGGCCTGCCGACCAAAAGCGTTGAATGATACGTTAGCACTTCCCGCGTAGCCCCTCAGTACATCCGTTTCCGCCATCGTCACGCCCATCGTCGCCACAAAAGTCCTGTTGCCAGGCAATGGCTCATCGTAATACAAATAGTCCTTCGTCGCCGTCGCACCGCCCCCAACAGAAACGCTCAGGCGAAACGTGGTCGCTGACGCCCCTCGATTGCATACCGTGATCGTGTTGACGATAGCGTCCTTGTCAGTCGGGCATGTGTAAATGGTGCCCTCTGTGGTGGCAGCCGCAGCGAGCTGGCCGAGTATTTTTATGGTGACCGTCATTGCCCCCCCAGAAGCATCGACATATCCTCCGCGATGTGTTTTGCGTACTCGGTCAATTCGGTCTCCAGGCGGATCAACTCGCTGGTGTGGAAATCAGTCTGGGTGTCGATGTTACGCAAATACTCCACTTGCTCAAGATTGAGTCCGAGTGCCGACCAGTTCCTGGCTGAAAAATACCTGACCGTCATTTGTCCGCGCTCACTTCACCGTAGCCATTGTACAAAGCCCGCTTGCAAGGATCAGAGATGAGAAACTTCAAATGCAGGTAACGATGCTGGCCGAGTCTACGCCACACAACTCTCGCCTGGCGATGCCCGAGATCGCCCAGGGTTTGAGTGCCGACCGTGAACCAGTCCGACCCGTCTTCAGACAGGTCCAGCCTGATTTCCGGCGCATCCGCCTCGCCCACTTCCATGTCCAGCATGATCTTGTGGAGCCGGAATCGGTCGCCCTCGTTGTGTATTACGGGGAACACAAACTCACTCGTCAGCGGGTCGCCGCCTTCGGTGTAGACATCATCGTCCAACTCGTAGATGTTGCCGTTTTCGTAATCCCCAACGAAGTGTTTGCCGTAGCAGTATGCATATCCTCGAGCGCGCCAACGGGTTTCATCGAATGACTTGCGCTCGTGCCACAACTGGGTCGCGGCGTCGAATATCCAGGTGATCGTCGGGAGACTCATCACGAAGAATTCATGCCCTTGCCAAACGAAGGCAAAGCACTCGGCATTTTCAGGGCTGGTTATCGTTCGCTCGACTTCATGTGTCGAGATACGCTGCGGGGAGTAGCCGTTTGCCATCCGCCGGACAACGCCATCGTTGTCCAGCCAGAACACCGTGTTGTCGATTTTGGCAACGGCATTCCCGCCGGCAATACCCTTTTCCGTGATGCCTCCAGCCACACGCTCAAAGGGGAAATCGGGATCACCCGTGTTGACCCATGTCTCGACCGTATCCGTGCCGAAAAGCAGCAACTCCCGGTGATCGACAAACGGGCGGATGATGTTGTCAGGGTTCGACTCGGCAGAAGCAAAGTCCAATGCATCAATGCTGCCGCCGGCATACAAAGCGGAGATGTAAAACGATTCCGTACCATCACCAAAGATGAAGTAACCATCGAGGTACGTGACAGACGTTGCGGCAGGGAAATCAGAATCAGTGATCTGCGTCAGTGTCGAACCGTCGTAGATGTATCCCCATCCCTCAGACACAACGCACAACTCAAGCCCAGACGATGCGCCCTGGGCGATGCCGACACCCGCAACCGTTCCCAAAGCCGTGACGCTGTAGTTCTCTTCGATCTTGTAGAGCATCTGCCCAACAACGGCATACAACTTATCGTTGTGAACGAACAATCCGCGCCCGCTGCCGCCGCCTGTGGTTGTCGCAAGTCGCATGCCTGGGACGGAAATTACCTGTACGTTCGCCCGTCCTTCTCCGGCTTCAGCGTAACAATTTACCAGGCGCTCTGCGCTCAGTTGCCCATCACGCGCAGACTTGACAGGGATGTTCAGCTTCATCAGGTGGCAGTTCCACGCCCAACGATGAATGCTGTGTTTGGGTTGAAGACTGCGCGAATCGCAGGGTCAACCGTCAACTCTCGGATTTGAAGATACTTGTTCTGAATCTGCCGGTATCCGGTAGTCGAGTGCATTGCCAGTTCAGGCGATACCTTCACCCCGAACTGCGCAGCAAGCGCAACCGCCAGGTTGTACACAATCGGCCCCTCGTCCTCCTCGCCATACGGCAAGGCATCGCTTACCGAGGATTCAGACAGATACTCGAGATCGATACCGGAAAGACGCCACGAATTGAGCATCCTGTTAAGCGCACGCAACCCGTCCTGGATTTCATCGGCATCGGCACTCTCGCCTTTGTGAAGTATGCCGATTTCTCGCATCGCATCTTCGATGATTACTCTGTAGGTCGTCATTTCTTCCTCAACACGAAGTACATGCGTTCCTCTTTTTCCATCGCGCCCTCGACCTCGAAATCGACTTTATACAGGTGTCGATAGTCGGTCATGGGATTTTTCTTCTGCCCGTAATTCTTCTGCTCAAGAAACAGTAACGTGCCCGGTGTGATAACCCTGGTATGCCCAGGATCGCCCCACGCCCACTCACTATCCCACGCGGGCACCGATGCAAACACCTGCCCGTCTTTGCGAAGAATGCGGTGGAGCTCAGTGAACAAGGCGAAAAACGAAACGTAGTCGCCTTGTCTCCCGACATGCTCCAGCACTTCGTAGGCGTGGATTTCGTTGAACGATTCATCAGGGAAAGGCAGCGGCAGCACGTTCAGATCATGTACGTAATCCGGGTTCAGCGACGGGTCGATGTCGAGCGTATACAGGTTTTTCCACTCGCTGCCGCCATCTTTCGGCGACAGTTGCTTCCTGCGATCCGTACCGCAACCAATCAACAGCTCACAGTGATCGGTCAGCGGCTTGTGCTCCACTTCTCCGTGAAGCGTGGCGATCTGATTAGCCATTCGCCACCTCCCTGGCTTCCTGCTCTTCGATTTCCCGCACCTTCTTGTCGATGAACTTCCACCAGTTGCACTCGTATCCGCCATGCGTGAAATCGGCATCACCCCATACCCAGATGGGTTCCTTGTACCGCTCGACGTAATCGTCGCACCAGACGAAATCCTCGCCCATAAACGCATTGTCTTCCGTGAGCTTGGTGTAAAACAGACGCGGAACCGGATCGAGATTCGCCTGCTTCAACTTGATCGCGTCCGCAGCCATCTCCTCGATGATGCGCCGCTCGATGCACAAAAATCCAGTCGGGACACGGTTGCACGCAATCCAACCACCATCGACCGTCTGAATTCCACCACGCTCATCCTCGACATACCGCACCGGGTACTCTTCCGGTTCCTGGCGGCGGCGATACACAGCAGCACATGCTGGTCTGCCTGCCGTCAACAGGCCGACAAACATGCGAGGCTCCCATCGAAGGTCAGCGTCGATAAAGAACAAGTGGGTGCAGTCCGTTTTGAGAAACATATGGACAAAGTTACAGCGTGCCAGGTCGATGAATGCACCATTGCCCATCACTGCTGCGGTAACGTGAATCCCCGCAGCCGTAGCCATCATGCAGGACTCAGCAAGGGAAACGGCATAGTCCGTATCCACCTTTCCGTCGTATGCCGGCGTTGCGACATAGGCGCGAATCTGCGGATGATCTTTCTGTTTGTGTTTTTTCCAACGTGCAAATGCCATGACGATTCTCTCCAGAATTTGGCGCACCGAATCAGGCCGCAATCGGTGCCACTTGCGGGAGAGGGATGTCTGTCCCCGCCTGAATTGATCTCCGTCAGTTGCGTTATGCCAGAAGACCCAGTGCCTGCAATTTTGTCTCCAGCTCGCCGAGGCGAGTCTGGAGGTTTGCAATCACTTTCAACACCGAGTCGCCCTCGTCAGCCGTCACGAACCCATACGGGGATGAGTTCGTTACAGCCTGGATGGCGTAGTCGGGCGTTGAAGGCGCGTTGTGGGTGATCGTGGTCAGTTGCGTGGTCAGTGCGGTCGGTTTCGTCACCGGGGCGGTGCCGAAAAATCCCGCTTTCCCACCAGACTTCCCGATGATCGCACCATCGAGTTGCGGGTCTTCGTAGGCTGCGCCTGCTGCGATAGAGTTTGCCATTTCAAACCCCCTTATCAGGTCAGTGCGTGGAAACCGCGAACTGCGAGTTCCGGGTACAGGCCAGCGAAGCCGTACAGCACGTCGATCCGACACGGAACCGCGTCGTTGGTGATGTCGTACTGTTTTGCCAGTCTCATGCTGATGCCGTCCATCGTGTCGCGTGCGCCCCACGATCCGAACTCCGACACATCCACGAGGTCAGCGGTTGCGAAGACAAACGCATCCTTGTGGAATTGCAGGTTCTGACCGTATGCGGTCGAGGCAACACCGAACGCGGTCACCGTCAGACCATCCGTATCGGATACGCCAGACAGGACGCAGTTCTTGTAGGCATTGCCCGTTCCGTAGATCAGGCCGGGTTTGACCGTCACGGTGTAGGCAGTGGCCTGGGTCGTCAGAGTGACGTTCGACTGCACAACGAACTTCTTCAGTCGCCCGAGGTTCTGCTTGGTTTCCGGGTGCACGTCATACACGCCGGAGAACGTAACGATGTCGCCCGCCAGCAGGGTCGTGCCCGAGGTCGCACCGTCCACGCTCATGTCAGTCTGGCTGACCCAGGCGTTTGCAGTGGTTGACGTGCCGAGTGTCGCGCCCGTGGTCAGTGCAGAACCAGCCAGCGTGCCACGGGTGTGCGACGGCAGGAACGTGTTTTCCATCACGTCGAACCCGCCAGTGCGGCCCATCATACCCTCGCGGTACTGCGCGCCGATGTTGGTCTGCGCCTGGAACAGACCCTTAACAGCGTCATTGAACTCGACAATCGAAGCCGGGTTCATCAGTGCAGTTCGATTGTCCGGCGGTGCCAGATTCTCGGAGAGGTACTGACCGCCCTGCTGGAACTGCTTGAAGGTCATTTGCGTCGAGGTGGTGCCAGTGTAGTTGGCGACCAGTTTGTACGCTCGTCCCAGGCAGTCGTTTTCCAGGTACGCAGCGAGTTGAGTCATCGCAGGCGTCAGGATGCGATTGCCGAAGTCGTCCAGGCTCATCGTCAGTTCAACCGAGGTGAACGAAACGTCCACGCCGATCTGACTGGTGACGTACAGGGGAGTTGAACGCTCGACGTGATCCTGAGTGCTCAGGGTCGCGCCAGTCCTAACCTTGTACTGCGAAGGCATGCGGATGTTGAGCTGCGTGCCGATCTTCGCGCCGGATTTTGCGAACTGCGAATCGTAGTCGCGCCGGACGGACGAAAGGAACGACAGTTTGCCGTGGAGAATCCGAAGCGCCTCACGAGTGATTTGCAACGGGGTGAGAATGGAGTTTGCCATGATTACCTTTTCCTGAGTTGATCTTCACGCCATTTTCGCCATTCGTCCGAAGTCATCTTGTCAGGATCAACAGAAAGTGACCCCTGACCACCAGACAACGGATTAATCGGTGGTGGCGCTTTGGTTACGGTACGCGGCTGGGGAAGCGATAGCTTCGCCTCAAGCCTTCCAATTTCGAGGGCCGATTGAACAGGTGACAACCTGGAAATGCGTGCAGCTTCATCGGGATGTTTCCCGAGGTAGTACAGGATTTCCGGGCCTTTGTCCGACAGATTGAGAGCATCAGCCATGACATCCGTCACGGGCAACGATGGATTGAATGCCACCTCGTCAAAGTCCGGCGTTGTCATCGCAAACTCTTCAGCTTTCGCCTGGAAGGTGCTGCGTTGTTCCGCTTTCTGCCTTTCGGCTTCTTGCTTCTGACGCTGTTCTTCCTGCTGTGCTGCGAGTTGCCTGTACTCTTGCCGTGCTTCGTATCGCCCGACAGCCTTGACGTATTCCTCATACGTCTTGAACTGTTCAAGCGTAGGCTCACTTTCTTCGGTGACAGTCTGCGGCGGTGCTGCTTTAGGCGTAACCTCTTTCGAGATCATGCTTTCGAGCATCGCCTCTAACTTCTGTCGTGTCCTCTGCTCCTCACGCCAGTTGGCAGTGAGTTCGTCAATGCGCTTTTGAACGCCCCGAGATTTCGGCTTGTCTTGCGCGCCCTCGTCTTCGGAGTTGGTCGCTTCCTCCGGCTTTTCGACCTCTTGCACCGCTTGCTGTTCATCAAGGGTTTCGGTGATCCCTTCTGGCGTTACTTCGCCCTCAACCGTTACGGGTTGCTCTGACATTTGCGAGTCTCCACTCGATTTTTGCCCGGTGAACCTCACCGGTAAGGTTTACATCTGAGGCTGCATTGTCCCTTGAAGAACGCGCATCACCTCTTGTTGTACCATAGCCTGAAGCTCTCCTGTCATCGCGGACAACTCCACTTTCTTCTGTACGTTGTCCAGGGTTTTGGATTCAACTTCGGCTAACGCATTTTCTACGGCAATCTCCTGCATCGGATCGGGCGGTGGCGGCGGGGCATCATCGTCAGGGATGCCGGATGCCTTTTTCAACCGCTCCGCAATTTCTTCAGCACCAGGCCAATCCATAGACTTGGCAACCAGGTCGCCTGCAACCGCACCGGCATTTGGGAATGCCTGGATAAATGCCATCATGGATTCAGCCGCTTCAATCCTTCTGGTCTTGTAAGACGGCCCGACAGTCACTTCAACATCGTACTTGCCAACCGACAAATCGTTGACGGTTTCCATGCCCTCAACCCAGTTGATTTGCACCATGTCCTGGGAGCCATCTTCCCCGAGAACCCGCACAACGCGCTGGGTGTCGTAAATTTTCGGGATCAAATCCACCAGAATCCGCCCCGTGTGCTGCATGGAACGCGCAAGGTTGTCGATCCATGCGAAGGTCGCGTTATCACCCTCCCTCTGCCTTGCGATGATTGCGCGGCCTGACGTTTCATTTCCTTGTGCCCCCAGAGAAGCATCGTAGATGCCCATTGTGGCCTTCAAGTCTTCGACAGCCTGCGCGGACTGCTGAATCTCAGCCGCGTTGACCGTAGCCGGAGCCTCGCGGGTCGGCCTTGCGCCTTGATCGAGATTGTACGGCAGGTATGGCAGGTTCTTCGTATTCGCCATCTCCCAGTAACGCTCAAGACCAGCCACCATCGGCGGCGTAACGAGCCAAGGAGATTTCGGCGCAGAGGCGATCTTCTCGGCAATGCTCGATTGCCAGAAGTTATACATCCGCATCGGGTCTTTCGCATACCTGATGAGCGATACGTGCCGAACCCTATCGTCTATCCATTCTTCAGGCCCATAGACAGGAACAATCGGGATGTACTTGCCGGGGAAGATGGATGGCCCCTCAAGGATGTCGTGACCTGAAACAAGGTAACGGCAGACTTCAAACGCATCGACTTCCCGAGTCATCTCAAACGGGTATTGCTTCAGCGCATCCGTCACTTCGATGACCTTGCCACCGATCAGGCCGATGGTCTTCTTGACTGCTTTCTTAACCCAATACTCTGCGAGTCTCACCCGATCATCGTTGACCCATGCCCTCGTCATCTCGGAGCGGTATTCGATCTCCCAGTCGGTCGGTGTGAATTTCGGGAACCGCGACTCAAACTGTTCCTTCGTCACCCACTCAGAAACAAAACACCATGTCGCGTCAGACTTATCGAACTCCTTTGCGCCTGGGTCCCACCAGATTGCAAACGGATTATTAATGCGGCGAAGCCGGATATCCTGGTCAAACGAATCATCGTTGGTGTATTCCGTCACCACGCGCCAGCCGCCGCCGATCCCGCCCGTTACCGCATTTTCAATGGCAGTGATGTACACCTCATCCGCACGGCTTTGATTCTCGATGTTGCGAATGAGTCCGGTGTAAATCTCGGCAAGCTCGATGTCTGAACCGTCATCGACGGGAACAACCTTAATAGCTGGCTTGTTCTGCCGCGCATCGCCGGTAACCTGGCGGATGAACTGTGGCAGCCTGTTGAACGTCAGACAAGGGCGATTCTCACGTTCGCGTTCTTGTTTAACCGCAAGCGGCCATTGTTCCCCAGCGGCAAAACGGAAGTCCTCTGCGGCAAATTCTCGGTCCTCACGCTCAAATTCCTGAGCTTTTTTGAACCGGGCGAGGGCTTCGGACAATATGTCTTCTTTCTTCATCGCATCCAGCCGCCTGCCATTGCCGGTAGGGACATCTTGAATTCGGGTTTGCTCACAGGCTTGTATCCTTGTGCGAACTGGCGGAATGCGTCCGCACCGTTCGATGCCCAGTTGTGCACGGGGCGCTCGCTGTATGTGTCGCGTTCTTCATCGTATCCCCGTGAATAGTTTGCCAAGGCTTTGAACCCTTCTTCGCATCGCGTCTCGTCAATCCAGACGTTATCGAATACCTGTTTGGTCATCTCGATCCCATCCATCAAATCCTGTACCCGTGGCACAACCTGGATCGGCCTTACACCAGCCGACTCAAACATCGACTTCCTGGTGGTCTTCATTCCGAGAGACTGAGCTTCAACGTCATGCGGCATCCAGTGGGTGCCGTAGTTGTAGCCCTTCGACTTTATGACCCGCGCGTAATGGTCGATGTCCTCAAACCTCGCGGCGTAGTAGTCGATGAAATGATACTCGCGCCCAACATGCTGCATGAACCAGATGGCCGTTTCGTCATCACGCCCCAAGTCCCAGAACGTATGCACTTCGATGCCAGACTCGACCGGGACACTGCACAATCGACCCTCTGCTCGCAGTTTGTTGAGCTGTTTCTTGTAGATCGCTCCGTCTGCAAAGACTTTTAGCTCGCCTTCCCAGATGTGGCGGTATTCTTCCTCGTCTTTCGACTTCAGATAGTCGCGTTCCTTGGCAAGAACCTCGGGAAACCAAGGGTTATCTCGCCAACTCACCTTCTGAACCCATGCTTCAGGCGGCGGATTCAGCACAAACCGCTGATAAGTCGCATCCGTAATCAGATTTGGGTTAAAACTGATCCAGATTTCACTTTCAGGCTTACGAATCGTCGGGATCAACGTCTTCCACGAGCCGTCCGTAACCTTTTCAGCCTCTTCCACCCAGCAAATATCGACACCTTCAGTCGATTTGATCTCGGTGATGTTGTGCTTCAACCCGGCGAAGATAAATCGAGAGCCGTTCCCGCATTTTATCTCGGTTTGCAGTATTTCAAATTCACTCGTAAGCCCTAACGCTTCGATTCTGTCGCTGATAAGTTTGTGGACTGACTCTTTAATCGACTTTTGAAGTTCCCGAGTACACAGAATCAACGTGGTTTGCTGCCACGCCTTGACGATCAGCGCATCAGCAATCGCCCAACTCTTCGCTCCCCCTCTCCCCCCGTAGAGCACCTTGTACCGGTAAGGCTCGTACAGTGGCAGAAAGACGCTGGGGGTTTGTAGCTGCAATTCCATTGATGACCACCGTTCTCACGCCGAGTTCGCCGCCAATAGTCTGGTTCACTTCGGTCTGATCTTTCCAGCCAAAGTTGTTCTTCAAAGAAAAAATCATGCCCGCCGCAGAACCATCTCCGGCCTGCAATCGCTCTTCAACATCAGCCTCGATCATCAGTTTCGCTTGAGCAATGACCGAGGAGAACCCTGGACGATCAGCGTATGCCGAAATAGAACTTCGATGCATTCCCAAGACCGCAGCGAGTCTCGTCACAGTCAGCGGCTTGTTGTTTTTCTCGCAATATTCGTAAAATTCGTCAACCTTCGCTTGCAATTCTTCAGGGGTTTTAATCTGAAATGGTTTCCCCGGCTTCTTGTTCATTTGCTGACGATCCTCACCAAAACGCTTTTCTCAACCACCTGGTAATCCTCGAGCGTGACCGTGTTTGTGATTTGGTACGTTGTCCCCAGCGTACCGCCGTCCACGATAACCTCAGTCTCTTTGCCGCTGTAATCCGCCCTTGATTGCGTCAACGAACCGACAGACCACGAGGACGAGCTGACATGATGGTCATACTGCAACGTGACCTTGAGGTCTTCTGTCGCAGTCTTTCGCAGCGTTTTCATTCCACCAAATCTACCACGTCAGACTGGATCACATAGTCCAGATCAGGTGATGTCGAGCTGGCGAGATTCAGCCGGATGTTGCACGGGACCGGCGTCTCAATCCGCAACACGTTCGCTGCCGTCATGGTTTCCTGCGAGTTGTACCATGCTCCATCAGAACCCTGGAACTGAATGGTCACCGTCCCGCCGCCGAAATCAGTGCCGCCAGAGCCGCCGACATGCACGATGGCACCCGACTTGATGTTGCACTCCGAACTGTTGCCGTTTGCCGCAAACGTTCCGGTTACGCTTTTCAATTTGCTCATGCTGGAATGTCCTGTGCAATGTTGTACACGATGTCTTTCACCAGGCCGCTGACAACGCCGCTAATTGCCCCGCCAGCCCCTCCGCCCACGGCGACGTTATACGTCGCCTCGAAATACGGCAACCACGCCGCGCCAGTTACGTCGTAGACACGTTTTTTCACCGTGGAGTCAGACGATGCCGTGAAATCAACCTGGGATGGTATCGCAGTTCCAGTGCCGCTGATGACCTGTATATAGCAATCATCACCTTCAGCCGTCCCTGTCGGCGAAGATGCCGAGAAAGATGCCGCCACCGTCCCAAACTGATCCTCGTAATACGGTTCAAACGTCAGCGTACCCGTATCGTCCGTGACCCCGTCTCCGAACACCACGTCCTGAGCCGTAGACCATCGGGTCGCGGCGTGAGTTCCCGCGTCATCGAACTCGTCAATGTCAGGCAGCGCCAGCACGCAGGCGATGCGGTTGGCGTCGGATACCGATGCTGCCACGCCGTTGATGGTAGCGGCATTGATCGTCCCGGCAAACGGCTGTGTTGCTGTCGTGGTTTCCTCGTAGTCGGGCAGGGTATACCCGCTCACGATCTGAACCTTACCGATGTAGATTCCGTTAGAACCTGTTCCGTTGTAGCTGGTGCTTGTGCCGTTGTGATTGTAGAACTCAACCTGATAAATCGCAGTGTCTGATGTCGTCGTGGGCCACCCGCGCATGATGACTTCATAAACCGGACGCGACGATACCGTGTCGATCAGCGTTGCTTCCATCGAGTGATACGATCCCGTGCCGCCGACCGCGCTCCCCTCATCAGAGGCGTCAGATAGGTCGATGGTCGCCTCGAAATAGTTGCTGTTGCTGTCACCATACACGCGGGCAGTTACCCAATTCCTCGTGCCATCGCCTTGAGCCAGGAAGCGGAGAGATACCAGGTCAGCCGGATTCCCCGTCATGCCGTCGGCAGTATTGGCAACGAAGTGCGTGCTCGATGCAGTGGCATCCTCAAGCAAGCGGTAGAGCGACTCACCCTGATACCCGTTAAGTGCGGCAGCAGTCAGTGCGATACTTCCGCTGATGCTGCTACGGGTCTTAGTCCACGCGGCGTTGCTCATGTCGTTGCTGTAAGCGACGAGGTTGTACTCCATCTGCGACCGAACGTAGACCTGAGCCGATGTCAGCGAGATGCGCTCGTTGTGGATGTAATCGTTACAGGTGTCGCCGGTCTCGATCTGTGCGTCAGCGACGAAAATGCTCTCCTGCGATGCGCCAGAGAAGGTCACCGATCCAGAGTCTGCGGCGTAGACCCTGATGCCCATCGCTGCGGTTGACGATGTCGTCCAGTACGCCGCGATACGATACCAGCCCGATGATGCCTCCATTTCGGTTATGGAATACCCGGTCGGCGCAACGCCACTGGTCGCGACAAACGCACCTGTGGACAGATCGAATATCGTGATCGAGTCAGAATTGCCAGCGCCGGTCAGGCCGATAGCAGCTTGGGTACGGTTGCTCGCCTTTACCACGGCATACGCGGTGTAGACCGTGGATGCGGCTGGCGTGATCGTCTTCTCAAAGTAATGAGTGTTGCTCGCCGTCCCGTCTTCAACCAGCGTCCAAACGCCCGTCGTCCGGTGCGTCTCGGTGGCTGAATCGAATACCGCAGAACACCGCGTCTTCGTCCACGATACATGCCCGAACTCGTTGCTCCACGTCAGCAGGTTCTGATACGTGGTCTGGTCGAGGACGTGTGTTGATTTACTCAACCATGGCGTGAGCGGGTTGGCGTTGAAGAAGTCGGTGTACGCCAGTGCCTGCCACGCTGGCGTGCCAAGGGAAACATCAAACCATCGTATCTGACCACGAGCCGGGAGGATGTCAGGCAGAAAATACGAACCGGCAGCAGACAACACGCCGCCACCCTGGTGCCAAGTAACGTAAATCTCGTCGCCATCGGCAGACCCGGCTGGCGCGTAATACTGCGTTCCTGCCCTCGTGTCGAAGTCGTTTTCTCGCGCAGTCAGCGCAGGGTTAGCAGTCTGAACCGTGTAATTAGCAGACTCACTTCCGTTGCCAAGTGTCAGCGTGTAGTTGGTGTTCCACCGTGTTGTCGCGTGCGTGCCGCCATCGACAAACGTAGACAACGCAGGCCACGTTAACGTAACGGTTGATGTGTCAGCAGAATCGAGCGTCTGCGCGACACTGTGGTACGTCGAGTTTGCGCTGTTGGGGGCCGATCCGAAGCCACTGATTGAAACCGTTACCTCTTGTCCCGGCACAGGAGATGCATCGTCAATGCTGTCGATGGTCGGGACTGAGGCGATGACGCCAAAGGTCACACCGCAAGCACCAATCGCGCTAGAAATTGTAAACGCACTAGGATCTTCTGATGAAACGCTTGTTGCTGTTTTCGTCCCCCATGCAAGCGTGCAATCATCGCCCGCCAGAACATTGGGACGGAAAACACCCGTATTTGAGTACCCTGTCGGATAAACACTGACATTGTTGTTTGTTTTATGCGCATCGACAGCAATCCAGTGGTAATCCCCGGAACCGCCAGCAGGCGTCAAACTAGGGGGGTTTGGATTCGCTGTAGATGAGATAGACCCGGCTGTCGCGTATACCGTGCCCGCTCCACTAAAGCACCATGATTTACCGGAAACCTTCTCTGTCGATGTGCTTGTTACCGTTACGGTTGTTCCGCCTTCAGTTCCGTCTGCAATTTTCCATGCCGCACTGACGCTAAGATCAAGTGAAACTTGATCAAACAATTCCGTCCATCCGGCGGGCCATGAAAACGTATTAGCATTTGCCGGGTTATCGTTCATTCCGACAATACAAACCAGCCTGTTCCCGGCGCTCACTGTCGCAGGCAGATTTATCGCGTGAGATGTCCCAGCCGAAGTCTGGTTGGCGGTCGATGCGGCGACAAGAGTAGGCGCTGCCATTTACTCAACCGATCCCTTCGACGGGCTACCAGAGCGTGTTGCGCCCGTCGCGTCAACGCATAACGCACATTCCCAGTTCGCTTCGGTGAGCGTTGCCGCCCGAACTTCTGCGATCTGCTCCCACGCCCATCCGAAGTTGGTTATATCGAGTATGGCTGACGTAAGAGGAGTGCCGGTGTCTCGGATGTTTTGTCCAGAAGTTCCATTCGGGGTAACGTCTGAAAACGTCGGCCAGCTCACCGGATATGTGCCTTGCTGGGCGGCAGTGGTTTGCCATGTCGCGTAATTGTTTTGAGAAATGATGGGCGCAGCGAAACTTGCCTGCGGGTTTGAATCCTGACATTCGGGATCAGTCTGAGAAACATACCAATGGTTGTAATTGACTGTACGGTTTGTCAACGTCGGTATCGTACATGCGCCAGCCCCCAAACCTTGATCCCAAATGATGTTGTTTCGGAGGTCAAATTCTAAAACCGCATCAGGACTGGTTTGCTTGTTGTAAATCTGGATCGCTTTTGTGTTCCCATAAATCAATGTGTTCCCGTAGAACTTTCCGCCGACTCCGGTTGTTGGTAGTTCAATTTGATCCATTTTTATAAAGTTGTTCGCGCCGACGAACAGATTATTTCTTACAACATTGCCGATATTCGCTGGACTATTTGATCTTTCTTGTCCGACGTTAATTGAATTGAAGGCTGAAGCTGTTCTTGAAACTCCAACAACATTGGTCGTCCCGCCGAGAACAATGTTGTTTTCAACAACACTTCCCGGACACCCATCTAAATAAAGTTGGGTGGACCATGTGTTCACAACTCGGTTCGCTCGAAAAATCATTTTTCCGTCAGACGATGATATGGTGTTGTTGCAATTTATCCCTTCACCATACGTGTCCCGCACTTCGTTGTTTTCAACAAGCCCCCTGCGAACTCGGCCTTCGATTGCTACAGAAGCCCCCCAAGTATTCTTAGTTCCGCAACTGAAATTGGTTGCGTTGCTCAGTTTCTGAAATACCCGGCACAATGAATGCTGGTAATAATCACCGTTTCTCACAACAAAGTCAGCCACGCCCCGCGTGAAGACAACATTGTTGTAACCATTTTGACGGCTATCAATACCATCGAGGATGACATAACGATGGGACTCATTCGTGTTGTTCCCTTGCACGGTCATGCCTCGGGCCACGCTCCACATAATCGAGATATTTTCAAATTTGTTATACCAAGCGGTCGTTTTGACATCGACAATGGAGTCATACTGGCTGGTAAGTTCGTCCTGTGTCGCGTTGGCCCCGGAAAATACAGGGAACAAACAAGATTTGGCCTGAATACACTCTGCCGTCAGTCCGCCACGAATGGCCGCTTTTGCATCAGTTGTATCAATTCCGTCAACACCATCCACCGCTTTTTTCTCGGTGCTGCCATCCATGACATATGTTCCCATTTCGGCCCAGTTGACCAGATCGGGGTCAACCGGAGTCCCTGCACCAGTGGTGTCTCCTGGCCTCGATATATCAATGGTCTGCCCGGTCCACACGCCGCCTGAGCAAAGCCACATATCATCGCCATCATCAAGTCCGCTGTCAGTGCCTGGTAGACTCTTTCGGCGTTGTGCGTGCGATCTGCCGGTATTCGCGTCGGATGCGGAAGCGTCGTTGCAATAGAACCAATCATCCCCACCAGTGATCGCATCGCCAGCACCACCACCGCCACCACCACCGCCAGACGCCTCGGTGTTGAAAGCTACAACCTCATACTGTGATGGTTTGTTGAGGTACGTGTTAACCACATGCGCAAAATACGGAGTGCTGTTCGCAAGGCCCGTAACAGCAATAGAAACGGTGGACGTTGAATGAGCAGCCGACGCACTTGCCTCATCACCAGTGCCGTTGATCACTGTGCGCCAATGCACCCGCGTTGCTGTCGTGCGGATGCTGACGTATGTGGTGCCAGTTGTGGCTGTGCTGGTGACAGAGATGGTTGCGCCTGTCGCAGATGGCGCGGTGTCAATCGTGGTCAGTTTGTTTGGACACCAATCCGGGTAGTTCGCAGTCGGCACGTACCCGCCGCCAGTACACTGCGACATCGGGACTGCGTTGGCGATACCAGCGCAAACGAGCAGGATCAGCGGCAGCAGGCGAATCACATTGGTTCCCCATCGTCAGCAGTCTGCCCAGAATCTCGATGGAAAAGGTACTCATCTGCAATGGTCGCCATGCGCGTCGCCACATCATTCACGTTGACCATCGTGTCCGGCGATACCGTGCCTACGGTATATCCAAGATTCAGTTCGTCCTGTATTTTTTGAGACTCGACAACCAGCCACTCCTGCCATCGTGGATCGTCGGTGCGAAGCCGTCCAAAGAATTCTCCAACCAAGTCCTTCAGCGGCACTTCGATGTCGTCGCCCTGCATGTCAGAGGCCAGCAGGATGACTTGCTCCGCGTATACCGTAACGAGTCGAGGATCAGCAGCTTGCGTCACAATGGCTCGCGTCCAGTTCTCGATGTGGCCGTCAACACCTGGCTTATCGACACCCAGCTCATCGAGCACGGCGCGGACCTCGACGGTCTCCTGCCGAGCATCGTCAATCGCATCCTGTTGAACAACGCCGACACCGCCGCCTCCGGCGGCAAGGCCGAGAGCGAACGCTGCGCCGATGCTGGTCTTTTTTGCTTCACTCACACAAACGCTCCCATGTCTCGTTGTGCCGCAGTATCTCTGCCGCAGTCTCATCAGTCATCATGTCGCCGCCGCTGATCATGATCGGTTTCGCCACCAGGCAGTAGTCGGTCACGGTTCCACCTCGAGTCACGCAGCCGGTCAGCAGCACCAGCGACAGGAGTATTACGCTCGACCTCATTACGAGTCTGCACATTGCGTATTGCCTCGGCCTGCGAATCAACGACAACATCATTGCGTCCAGCCTTGACGCTGCGGTTGCTTGCCCACACGACAAAGCCGACCAGCGCGCCGAGGATGCCGACGATGAGCGCAAGCTCGATCACTTTCTGCCGATCGGCGAATCAGTCAGCGACCGCAGGACCAGCATCAGCGGCGGCAGAATGTAGGTGTTGTAAATGAGCGCCCAGTCCGGCGGTAAAACATCACCAGTCGCCAGACCGTTGACGAGTGCCGTTGCGACGGCCAGTGCGATTGTTCTCCAGCCTTTCAGGTTGTCGAGCATGTCATTCTCCTGGTTGGAAGATGCCACGCCAGGCGAGGGGGAAGGACGAGGGGAGAGTGTGCCTGGCGTGGCGAAACCTGACGATCAGAGTAAGGCGCGCTTGCTGGTGATGGTCAGCGCCCCTTGGTTACCTTGTTTAGTAAACTGCTCCATCAATTTTGTCATGGCGTCACGCGAGTTGAGCACGGACGGAGAGAGCGAAACCATGTAGTGCATTCCTGGCGCAATGCACCCTCGTAACTCGGATGCCTTGTTGGCAATGTGGAAAAGGATCGCGAACCTGTCGCGGACGCCAGCGATAAGGATCGCCGGCTGGACGTTGCCGGTGTGAGGCTTCAGTCCGTATTCGCCCTCGGGGATGCAGCTCTCACCTTTTCGGTTTCCCTCCCAGGGGCGCTCGACCGTCCAGATTTTCGGCAGACCCTCGATGCGTAGTTCACCCAGCGTTCCGCCAGGGAGGTAGGCGAACCGCTCGAGGTGCCAGGTTGTCGTCATTCTCGACATCCGTTGAGCTGGTCGAGACGCCGTTTGCTGCTATCGAGAATGATGCGCTCAAGCGATGCGTCCTCTCCAGAGCGGGCCTTAAAAGCAATGGTTTGCTCCAGGCGTTGAATGTCGTCAAAGAGGTTCTCGCATCGAATTTGGCGCGCACTGTCTTCGATGCTTTGTTTGATGTCCTCAGTAAACCGCTGCATATCCTCTCGCAGCACATACCGGTCATCCATCGCCCAAGTCAGGATCGCCCACAGACCCAGGGTCAACGTCGCGCCGAGACTGAGCGTAGCCTTCGCAAAACTGAGCCAGTCAGTGAACCCGGACAGGTTGGTTTTCGGCGGCGGCATCATGTGCGGAACTCCTGCATCCGCATCTGTTGCGCGGTTTTTGTCGTTTTGGTACGAAAATCAGCCTCCCCTGAAAGAAAAAAACCCGCATAAGCGGGTTGACAAGTGGGACGAATCCCACTATGGGGTTTCAGCCTACATTTCCGCGCCGCGACGGTCAAGCCCTACGCCGACCATCTGAATTTCCCCCCGATCAGATCATTTCCCACCGGCTCAACGCGCCTTCCGTCTCGACTGTGCCAGTGGCGGGCTGGTTTGCCCGCCTCGCCATCACATCTCCAGCCAGATGCTCGCAATGACGCCC
>Ga0075472_10000131_pt1 | contig 29249 bp, 34 predicted proteins | sample DEB19_08_DNA_3_FD_77014 | JGI IMG/M metagenome (GOLD analysis project Ga0075472, IMG submission 77014) | Aqueous microbial communities from the Delaware River and Bay under freshwater to marine salinity gradient to study organic matter... | ecosystem: Environmental > Aquatic > Marine > Coastal ...
AATACCCGCCTGTTGCGACGGCGTGAGAGCCGCCACAAACGCGTTCGGGTCCTGAGAGTACGCCATAAACGGGCGAGAAGCGACATCCTCTGCGCGGGCGTTCACCGCGTTGTATCGAGCCATAACCTCTGGCGGAATGGATACCGACTGCTGTGAGGTTGTCGTCTTCTTGCCCATACTAGCTACTCCGCAGCGTCTTTCCACCCGCCCGTGCGAGCGTTGTATAAGAAATACGCGCCAGTCGGTTTACCAAATTGGCGCTCGTAGAGGCGAACCTTAGCTTCCGTTCGATTATTGGAAAGCACGCCGATAATCAAGGGGATGCCCAACGTGTCGGCCACCTGCTTAGAGAATTCGCATAAACGACGCGCCCTTCCCCCTTTAGCGCTTCGATATTCTGGATGAATGAAGATGGCCTTCTCTTCAAGCACCTCGTTATCACTATACCACATAGTGCCGATCCGAAGAAGTATTGCCCCTTCCGGCTTACCGCCGTCGGGCCCAATAACCCCTACCAGACCAAAGTGCAAGTTGAGTGCAGGCCATATTTCATTCAACAATTTCGCCGGGTTTGGCTCTACGAACCCGTTTTCGTCGCAAGCCGACAGAGCCAAATCCATAATGTCGTGTACGTCTTCCGGTTTTCCGATCCTCACGGATAGGTCAGACATGTTTAGTCCTTCTTGGGGCCGGGTAACTTCCGAAGAGTCTGGACCGTTTTGGCCCTCATCTTCTTCACAAAGGCGTCAAGGATCTTGTGCCCCTCATCAAGATCGCCGTCGCCCAAGTTACGCACGTCGTCCGGATGGACAACGTATTCGCCGCCAGCAGCGATGATAGGAACTGGCGGAATGGTAGAACCACCCCTAGCCATGGCCTCACTACCAACGTCACCGAAAATCTCTTTCGCGATGCGGAACCCCGCCATCGTATTGCCTTCGCCCATTGCCGAAATGATGTCGGCTGGGATGACGTACGACCCCGATGGAACGTGCATCGGCAAGTGATCAGTACGACCTGCTACCATACTGTGAATCGGCCCGCAATGCTGCTTAGTGGCCTCGCCGCCTTTGGCAAGCTCTAACGGAACGCCACCATCAGCGTGCTTGCTACGGGCTTTGCGGGCCACGTTCAACGCCGCAGCAATCGCCTGTTTCTGCGGATGCCCAGCGTGCACCATCTCCGAAATATTTTTAGAGACGGCCTCTTTAGACGCGCTTTTGATCAGAGGCATGGCGTTATCCCAGCGAGTACGTAACGTTGATTGATTGGCCAGTGCCCGGCACGATTACTAGACCGTTGGTAAACACTAACCCCGCCGGTTGAACACCAAGGGTGGTACCAGTCGGGCAAAGAGCGTTTGCGGCTGAGTACCCGCTTGCAGCACTGTAATTGTAAATCATTCCAGAACCAGTGCCAGCTACCACAACTGTCCAAGACACTAAGTAACCACGGCCCGGCACAACCAATGTAGCTCCGGTTACGGTTGCAGACGTGTAATAACCCTGACCACGCAACAGGGCATTGGTGTACCCGTTGATGGCAACCACGCCGTTCTTCTGAGTGGTAAGGATGTCGTCCAGCGAAGCCATTAGAATTTCCCGTCCGGTTGAAACCGGTATCGAATATTACCGATACGCCAGAATGTTCCGATGTCGCTACTTTCTAGCTTAATGGACGTCAATCGACCACGGAAACGAGGAGTAACGTACTTTTGCGACTGCGTTAGTGGGAAAGTCGCGGAGTAGTTAGGCGGTTCGCCAGCATAGTCCGTGTAATAGAAAGTGAGGTTAACCGTGGCGTTTTGATCACCGCCATAGTACCCCCACTTCATATCGGGCCAGACCTGATCGACGAACATTTTAACGTCGGCTTCACTCATTGTGAAGTAACCAGTCTGAAAGCTTGAGTACATTGCCGCACCGTCGGCGTCTGTCGACGTTTCGTGCTGATAAATGTACTCATTAAGACCGGCACCGATCGGCGGTCCAAGAACGCTCTCGTTAATCCACGCGGTACGCGCCACGTATGGGTTTTGCGCAGTGTCTTGCCCGAAATCCCACGTGTCCAGCAGGATATTGTACTTGATGTAGTGGCTAACTTCGCCGTTATTTCCCTTAGTCGGAAATTCCCAACGAATCTCACCGAACCGTGAATTAGCGCCAAAACGGATCTTATTAAGAGCGTCGGGAGACGTATCGAGGTCTTGGAAAACGACGTCCCAGATCGGGCAACGAATGGGCTCAACGCCAGCCCCGGAGAGCTTGAAGAACTGGCTTTGGCCCATCCAGTACACGACACCGTTCATCGAACCGGCAGCTTTGTGCCCAATAAGGCCGCAACCATTGCCCAGCTCGTTGAACTGATAAACGTAGGGAGGACCGGCATACTGCATAGCCCAGACGCCAAGGTCGGTCCACACCAGACCCTGTTGCGGGCCTTGAATCGCTTGCACGATTTTCGACCCCTTGGGGATGCGGTATGAACCCGCTTGATTAGACACCGTTCCATACCAGACGGTGAAATCGTTAACGTCTGACCAACGAATAAGTAGCGGGTCCAAAATACCGGTAAACGTGGACCCAAATGCCACAATCTGGCGTTGTGGCATCGCCACGAACATACCACTGTTGATCGGAGGGGCACCCGCAATAATCGAAGCCACGGGGTCGTTTACCGACGGCGACCATTGGTAGATGGGGCCGTTGTGCGGGCAGGCAATCAGGATCTCGCCCCAATTGTCTAACGTCCAGTCAGTCGCGGTGATTGGAATACCCGCGCCCGAAGGCGCTGGGGCGGGACCCGCACCATAACCGCCCTCACCATAGCCACCGGTGCCATAACCGGAGTTAGGAGGAAGAGGGCCGATGTTGTTGTAATACTCGAACAGGACGTCGCCGCCGTTCATATAAACGCTGGCGGAAGACGTTGCAGTGTTGGCGGCTCGAATTGTAAATTCGTCCGGAAGAGAGACGGCAACCACGGTATAGTTACCGTAAAGTGTAATGCCACCAACCGTTACCGGCACAAGAATCGGGAAAGTAGCACCCACAAAATAGTTGTGGTCGGGCAAAGTAACCACTACTTCCGCACTGTCAGTCGTGGTGTCGAACAACGGAACAACGCCGCCGCTAGTGACCGCGGAAGACGGGTAATCGGGCTCACCGATAACATTGTACGCTTTAATGCTGTAGTTGCTGGTGCCGACGCCGCTACACGGATAGAGCCCGAATAGAATCAACCCGCCAACACTAACTTGCGTTTTGATATACACAACGTCGTATTGGTCGACCAAAGTCCCCGAATCGTCAACCACATTGACCGTGTTGTTCGGCGGAGTAGTTACTGTAGTGGTAAAGTCAGGAGTAGCGCTAACCGTCGTGGTTTGCGGGGTGATGTCGTTAAGGGCGGAGTCTTTGATGACTCCCAACGTCTCTTCCGCACCAACGGCCAAGTACGAGTTGGCGTTGGTGTCTTCCCAAGCCCACAGACAACGAATGATCGAACCAATCGGGTCAGTATAGTACTTCTGCCACCCACCTAATTTCTGGATAAGCCCGCCCAGAGTCTTGTCCGGGATGAATCGAACAAGCTGAGACGACGAAATACCCGCCTCGTTGAGGGCCGGTGTTTTGTTCTGATCGACGCCGGGAAGAAGCTTAACACTAGCGTGGGGCATTCATTAACCCCTCGAAGGCGTGGCGATCGGGGACGGCGACTGAGAAGTCCAACCAGTGGACTCGAATTTCTTGCGGGCTTCTTCGACAGCCGCACCCTTGAGCAGCGTCTGGTACTGCCCCTCGTAGGACTGCGCCATCTGCGGGTCATCGGACTGACGACCAAAGTTACGCTGATAAGCCGACACGTACACCATGCTAGCCATGATAAACACGTCCGGCAGATATAAGCTGATGAACGTCGTCTTATTAGTATCCGACAAGCTTGCCGGGCGGTACGTGGCTACGATCTCGACATAATACTGCTGATCGGGATAAGGTCCCACCAAGAACAGATTGTCGTTGTACGGAGCAAAATACTTAGGCATTCCGGTATATGACGAACTGCCATATACCGCGTCGAGGAATTCTTTCGACGTTGGAAGCAGCGGATTGCGGGTGCCCGCATCGGGATTACTCTGCCCCACCGGAGTGATGACGTTGATCTGCTCGCTAACGACGATCGTTCCTTCCGGAATCGTGATCTGTCGACTTCCTGTATTAAACCGATACCCCGTCACCGACGTGGAAGTGAACAAAAAGTCCAAATCGCGGTAAATGCGATTTTCCGCATACGTGATCATTTGCGGAAGAATAGTCAAAAATGCCGGATCAGTCTCTTCTACGACGGCCATGGTGGCGATTTGCGCCTTGTAGCTAGTCGTGTCGGCCACGGTGCCGTCGTAACTGAGGCCAGTAGTCATGGTTTAACTCCGAGATCCGGAAGATTTTACACTACTCTGAACCGTGGCACCAGCCATCCCGGCGAGCGTTATTCACTTTAACTCGTACAATCGTCTCATCGGTGTCGTGTACAGACCATCGAATAGGTTGCCACACTTCACACACCGCCTGATTAGTCGCGACGGTAGCCGTCGGACTTGCGCAAGCCGTCAGGAGAGACATCGACAGAATCGCCAGCATGAATCGCATCTTGAGTCCTCTTCAGAACGTCAACGGCCCCTTTGACTATAACGTCAGACGCGCCATCGGAGCGAATCTTCCAGTACAACCCGCCACCAAGCACTATTACCACGACGGCAATAGCCAAGTACTTCGCGATTGGGGTCAGTAGGAAGGGTGGTATCATGCGCCTTCTTCCTCAAGACGCTTCCTGCGCCAGTACCAGATACACAAACCCGCGACGACGATGAGAACCGGTATAAGAAAGCTAGGAGACATAAGCATTTGAGTGAGGCTCTGAAGGCTGTCACCCGTCTGCTTAATAGTGTTAGCAGCGTCATTAGCCGCTTGAGCACCCGCAAGAGTGGAAGTAATGAGGGCTGCGTTACCCTCTTTAGACTTGGCCATAGTCTTAGACGGTTTCGGTAAATCCGGCTCAACGCGGGCATCTTCATCAACCGGGGCGCTATCATCAACACCGCGCCACATTGCGGATTCCGCGCGACGACGGCGTACCAGACCGGGCAACTCTTTACCACCGCCCTTGGTCCACTTCATCAATTCCGCAGGAACGGCGTCGTACTGACCGGCGTTGAGCTTCTTAAGGAGTGTAGACTTTTCGAAATTACCAGTACCAACATTATAAACGAAGCTGGTCAGCGCATCGAACTGGTTCTGGCTGAGAGGGACCTTAACGTTGTTATTTACGCTCTGCTCATACTTGAGAAGATCGTCGTGCAGAATAGCGTTGGCTTCATCTTGGGTAATGGTCATGCCGGGGGTAACGATAGGGGAGCCCGCCATGGCAGTGTGCCCGTACCCTATTGTCCACACGTTTGCCGGACACCTATACGCCTTAAGCTTAAGGCCCTCGAACTGCTTGATTAGGTTAATACCCGCGTTGGAGACTCTCATTTGTCCACCTTTTTGTCGCGGAGGTCATCGATCTTTCGAAAGATCTCAGTGCATATCTGTTTGATTTCTTGAATTTCGTATCGGAACTCGTCTTTAGCAAGATAGACTCGCGGCAATTCCGCTTCAATCTTGTGGAGGTCCGCACGCAGCTCTTTCATGGCATCCCACAATTGTCGCCCGAACCAGCCAAGCCCTGTTAGTATCGCTCCGAAAGCCAAATTGATGAGAGCTTGGTGGTCCATTGCGGGGCCTCACGGGGGAATACTTTTGGCGTATTTTACACTACCGAAGCGCTTTTTGCCATTTCGTTTTCGATAAACGACAAATTAGCCGCCAAGCGTTCATCCGTGGGCGTTTTTTCAAGAGCTAGCTTTGCCTGAGTGTGTGCGATTTCTTTAAGGCCAAGGTGCCATGCGGAAATGCTAGCCAAGTCGTGCGGCCAATGGCCCCATACTTCCGGGTCGCATGTATAGACCAAGGCGCGATCCACGATGCGAAGGGCCCGCATAGAAGCCGCAAAACACTCTTCCCAGCGACTCTGGCGGTACATGATCATTGCCAACTCGCACCAAGGCTCACGCGTGTTCGGAGCTTCACCAGCGGCCATGTAGTACCATTTCTCTGCCGTAACCGGGTCGCCAGTCTCCGCATACGACTTGCCCATCAAGCGCATAGCGTAGCAACGCTCGTTCTGCGCGCTCATGGCGTTCATATCTAAATACTTTTGAAGAGCCACCTTGGCCTCGTCCCAGCGACGATAGAAGGTCAGCTCGCGGGCGTAATAGAAGAAATGGTGCGGGTCTTTGTCGTCCTCATCCACCGCCACCTGCAACAGATCCATGTACTGGCCACGACTCTTCGTCGGGTCCGGGTGATGCGACACCAGAAGCTCACCACACCACGATCGGTGTTCTTCGACTCGCCCATCGATACGAAGGTCCTCATGGCACGGGTGGTGCCAATGGTATCCGTGGCGGGAGTGGATTTTCCGGTAAGGGAAACGAATATTGTGGCCCCAATCGAAGTAGTACCACAAATTGGTGGTCTTACCGGGAATCCACGCTTTCTCGATGTGCTCTTTCCAGCCGGGTTCTAGTAGCTCGTCCAGATCAAGAGAAATGCAAATATCCACAGACCGGGGAACAAGAGCGAGAGCAGCATTACGAGCCACATCAAATCGCCAAGGAGCGACATAGATCTCTTGAACAATCGCCCCACATTCTCGACCCAGCTCTGCTGTGCGATCAGTGCTTCCAGTGTCAGCGATAAGGATATAGTCAGCCTCTTTAGAGGACTCGCAGAACCTACGAACAAACTGTTCCTCATTCTTGCTAATAGCGTACACGCAGTACGTCAGACGGATCTCGTGCTTGGAGTAAACATACACCCCGATCTCGTTGTCAACCACGGACCAAGTGGGGACGCCGAACGTCTCCTTAAACTTCTCGTCGGTCCAATTGTCTGTGATATGTATCTCGTAGGGATTGCCCTTATATTCATCCTGCGGGTAATGACCGATCGGGATACTAACGATTATTGTATCCGCAAGGCGGCGGCACTTGTCTAGAAGTTCGCGCGCCTCTTCGACGGTCATGTGCTCAAGAACGTCACCTAGGAAGCAAACGTCGAAATGATCATCGGAGTCCCAAGACTTGACGTCTTGAATAAAGAGATGATCGTAGTGAGCGCTAAGATTATACTCTTCGATATAGGGCTCCCACACCTCCACGCCGGTCCACTTGAACTGTGGAAACATCTTGGCGTATGTACCCGCCCCGCACCCAATGTCTAGTGCGGTCGTAACGTTGGGCAGCTTTGACATAACCCAACGGATGCTGGCTTTGCCAGACTCTGAACTAAACGGCATAGGACCCCTCTCTTATGCGTATCACCAAGACCAGATAAAGGCGGCTCCGTCCCCACCGCGACCACCAGCGCCACCAGCATTTGACCCACGAGCGCCACCACCACCGCCACACCCTATTCCACCACGACCGCCAGCGCCACCAATACCACTACCACCCGCAGCCGAAGAACCACCCCCACCACCTCCTCCACGAGTACCCACCAAAACTGGTTCGGTAAAAAACAACCCGTCGCCACCCTGACCACCACTGGTGCCACCACCGGTACTTGGAGTACCACCGGCAGCAGTGTATCCATATATACCAGAAGCAGCTCCACCAGACGTGGTGGCACTACTAGCGCCACCACCGCCACCACCCAAGAACCGGGTTGTTGCCGTAAAGCTAACACCCGCCACAGCACCAGTGGCACCAGCTAATGACAGGAAAATCCCAGATGCACCAAAATAATTGTTAGTCATGGCAGCGCCGCCAGTACCAGAAGCACCGCCAGTTGCGGTGAGGAGTGTGTACGACTGGTATGTCAAAGTCGTATCCGTGCCCGCAGAATCAGCCGCGCCACCAACCCCAATGGATACCGTCAAAATGTCAGGAACAAAAATGGCTGGACCAATCCAACGAACAATCGCACCCGACCCGCCACCCTGACCGGCAGTACCAGTGCTACCCGTGCGGCCCCCAGCACCCGCACCGATTAGAAGAATCATTGTCATAGCCGCACCACGCGGCTTCACCCAATCTTTTTGGGTGCCACCGCCGTAGAATTCTTGGTAATTAACGCCGGTCGGAAGCTGGATGTTAAAAAAGTCTAACATTGCATCACCACGCGATAATCACAGCCATGCCGGGACCACCCCTGCCATTAACAGTTGATCCCGTTACGTATCCCCCACCACCACAACCAACGCCGCCGTAACCACCACCAGCAGTGGAATCAGAAGCCCCACCAACACCAACTATAATCGGTTGCATAGCAGAGAAGCCCTGAAAAGTAGTTGAATTCCCGTAGTTTGCTGCTACTGTTCCGGGTGTAGCACCATTGAACCCAGCTCCACCAGACAAGAAAGTGGTCGCGCTTGCCGTAACGGACCCACCAGTAACACCAGCCTGACCAGCGATTGATTGATACAGCCCTGCCGCGCCAAGTCTCTTTAAGTTGGCCGCGCCACCACCCGCCCCAGAGTTACTTGATGTTCCCGAACTACCATTGGCGGCATCTAGGACAAGGTAAACCGTTGTGGACTTTTGCTGATAGCAGATACTGGTGTTGATGGCTGACCCAACACCCCCGACCATGACGATTAATTCGTCGGGTAAAAGAAATGCTGGAACGAGGCAGTTAGTAACCGCGCCAGACCCACCACCGCCGGGCTTTTGTGCACCAGACCCTGCACCACCGTTTCCACCCGAACCAATAAGCGTGAACCACACGAATGAGCAACCCGTGGGCTTTACCCAAGTGTAATTGTAGTTCGTACCCTGCTCCTGCCCCGTATAGATGTTAACGGTGGCGTTAGTCGGTGTTGGGTAATTGAAAGGATACGACATGTTACCAACTCGCAATCACGGCCATGCCGGGCCCACCGATGTTTCCATTAACGTACGAACCACAACCATAGGCCGTAGTTACGTTAGCAGTAAAATTAGACGGTGCGACGGCATTGATGATTGGGCTCAATTGAAACATACCAGTTCTAGTATTTACAGTATAACCGTAATTGCCAACAGATGGGGAGGCAGCGCCTCCGGGATTAAGAAATGTAGTCGTTTGTGCGGTAGAAGCAGTCGTCACACCCGCAACACCAGCAGTGAAACCGTACATACCGGCGGCAAAATACCCGTTTACCGTTGTGGCGGCAGCACCAGCAGTGCCAGTTGAAGCAGCCGCTGACATCATAGTAACGAAACTTCCGCCACTATTGCCAATTAGAAGAGTTTGACCAGACTCAATTTGGACCGCTAAAGAGTTTGGTATGCTCTTAGCCGGACCAATCCAAGTACTTACAGCGCCAGTTCCGCCGCCCTGTGTTGCGCCATCCCCCACACCCCCGGCACCCACCAAAAGGATATAAACAAACGTTGTTCCAACCGGTTTGTTCCAAGCAAACTTAGACGTTGTGCCATTAGCACCGTAGTACTGCTGAACGTCAGCGTTACTAATCCTAAACTGGCTCTGGTTGTCGCGGACAAACATTATCTGCCTTTAGGAGACGTACCAAGGCGGCACCGGGGCGTTGTCATTGACGCAAGTATACACGACCGAAGTACCGTCAGGAATTAGGGTACCATTTTCCGTGTACAACCCAATGTTGTCACCGGCGGTGTTTAGATGCACGTACCCATACGTTCCGTCTTCGAACTGAACGTAGAACCACGAGTCAGTACTACGCCACATGTTAGTAGTCCCCACCAATCGCCACTACCGAATACCCCGTACCAGCGGAGCCCGTCGACGTACCAAAGGTAACGTACAACAGGTAACTAGCGGGAAGAGCAAAGTTAAGGGGAATTTCGAGAATGCTCGTCGCCGCAGTCTGGGACAGCGTAACGGCAGTGAGCGTGATTTCGTCATAGAGCCACGTATTCGTAGCGCTGGTAGACGTGCTCGATGAAATAAAGACGCGGCACACCGTGGCGGCAGGAGAACCTACCGGACGAAAGCGAATTTTCTGCATAAACGAGCCGTTCGTGCCAGCCGTGAACAGTTTATAAAGCGTTCCCGTGCCGTCCAGTGCCGTGTTAGCAGTGGGACCCACAATAAGACCGGCATTGTTGGCCGCAACAGAGTCCGTGCGGCCAGCGATCGAGTAAATCGGGTTGGTATTCGCGGGCATTGAGTTATCCCCTTATGGCAGGATGACGTTGGTTGAAATGGCCCTCGTCAGGCCAAGCGGAGTTGTAGCAGTTCCAGTTGGCCCCGTAGCGCCAGTCGCGCCGGTGGGCCCAGCAACGGTCGACGCTGCACCAGTGGGGCCCGTAGGCCCGGTCAAGCCCGTGCTTCCGGTCAGGCCTGTGGGGCCAACAGCGCCCGTGTCGCCCGTCGGGCCCGTAGGCCCGGTCAAGCCCGTACTTCCAGTGGGGCCCGTAGGTCCGGCAGCACCCGTGTCGCCCGTGGGGCCCGTAGGTCCTGTTAGGCCCGTACTTCCGGTAGGTCCTGTGGGGCCAACAGCCCCCGTTGTTCCGGTAGGTCCAGTGGGCCCGGTCAAGCCCGTGCTTCCGGTCGGGCCTGTGGGGCCAACAGCGCCCGTGTCGCCCGTCGGGCCCGTAGGTCCAGTTAGGCCCGTGCTTCCGGTCGGTCCGGTCGGCCCAACAGCGCCCGTGTCGCCGGTCGGTCCGGTGGGTCCGGTCAAGCCTGTAGCGCCGGTCGGCCCAACGCTTCCAGTTGGTCCTGTGGGGCCCGCAACCGTAGTGATCGGTCCGTTATCTACCCATGTGGACCCATTCCACACCCACAAGTGATTATTGTCTAGCGTGATATACGCGTCACCAGTTGCCCCGCCGTAAGACGACGGGTACCCCGGAAGGGCGCTGGCGGTGGACACAGTGCCTTTGTAGGTGATGCCAGCACCAGCCGGGCCTGTGCTTCCGGTCGGTCCCGTGGGACCCGCAACGGTGGAAGCGGCACCCGTCGGGCCCGTCGGGCCGGTAGAGCCGGTAGGTCCACTTGCGCCGGTCGGGCCAAGCTGCGTATACATAACCTGCTGCAGATTGGCAATGACGCCGGGCGTAACTGGCGTGGTCGGGGACGTGCCAGCGGGCAGCGTCTCAATCGACACCAAAGTGCTGTCGGCGGACCACCAAATTTCCACGTAGTCATTCGGGGCAACAGACGTACCCAAGAAGCTTAGTGTGGCTACGGCGTAACCATATTCAGTAGCACTTTTGCGAGCAGGAATGTAGTAACGAGTAGTGCTGTCCGGGTAATCTGAACCATTAAACCGAAGCCAAATGTCGGCGTAATGAATCGCATTGTCGGTGTTGCGAAGTTGCAGCGAGAATATAAGGTTATACGTGCCGGGGTTGGCAATAACCACCCTCCCCGTGCCCGACAACGAAATACCACTGGCACTAACAGTACTACCGATAGCAACCACTTGGGCAGTACCGACGGATGCGAACGCCTGATCAGTAGTGTCGTAAAACGACCCAAAGTACCCAAGAGCGCCGCCGGTGCCCGTCGCTCCGGTAGGTCCGGTCGGCCCCGTAGGTCCAGTTAGTCCCGTGCTTCCGGTCGGCCCAGTGGGACCCGCAACAGTGGACGAAGGCCCCGTGGCTCCGGTGGGTCCTGTGGCCCCCGTGGGACCCGTCGGGCCGGGTACGGTGGACGAAGCACCAGTGGCACCGGTCGGGCCCGTGGGGCCTGTTCCAGACGGTCCCGTGGGTCCGGGGATGGTCGATGACGGTCCCGTGGCCCCAATAGGTCCCGTGGGGCCCGTGGGTCCGGGGATGGTCGATGACGGTCCCGTGGCTCCGGTGGGTCCCGTGGCCCCGGTAGGTCCGGTGGACCCCGTAGGCCCGATCGGTCCGACATCGCCCGTAGGCCCGGTTGGACCAACGCCCTTAAGGTCTGCGATTTCCTGCGTCGTGGCGCGACGAGACACACCCGCCTGTACGACTTCAACCTGTTCGGTGCCGTTAAGAGACGTAGCGACGGGTAGGTTAGGAATCTGAATGTTAGTCGCCATTTAGTGGCCCCGTCTTTGGCACTTGGTTCATATTGTATGGCAAACCGGGGTCATTGTTACCCGGAGCGTTCGGGTCGGTACCGGGCTCCTGATTAAGACCATTCGGCGGTTCACCGGTCTGCTGCGTGACGCGAACCTCGTCATCCTGCGTGATACGCGTGTCGCCATTGATAATCGGCAGACCCGTAATCGGATCCACAGCATTTTGCCCCGACGTCGCGCGAGTGTTAGTTTCAGCAGTAGGAAAGTTCTGAATGCGCGGGTTCACGATAGGCATCGGGTCCGGAGGAATCACGATAGCCCGCAACTGCTGCTGCGGTTCATCATAACACGGACCACATACTAACAGACGCTTGTTAATGAGGGAAGCACCTGCCCAATCAAACTGCCAACGCAGATCGACGTGGTTATAGCGAAACCCACACCGATCGCATATAGCATGCGCTTGCGGATTACTGGAGCTAGTTCTAGCCCTACCAGATTGGGAAGCGTATCCCATAACGCCTCCTTATCTGAAGTATCCAGCGATTGTGGGAGAGATGTACTGCTGCGCAGTTTCGATGTTCTGATCCGCCGCGATCTGATAAGCTTCGTCCGCAAGCGGCTTTAGCGACACCAGAAGCTCCGGACGCCAAATCTGCGCAAGACGCGCCGCCAAACCATAAGCGAAGGCGTCAAGCCAAAGATAGGGAATCTCGACGTTTTCAGCGCTTTGCAAATTAGCGTCTTGAATGCGACGAACCCGGTAGTACTTGAGATACTGAGCACTCTGCCCATCCGGCACCGGCCAGAGAGTGACGGTCGGAGAAATCAGGCGATCGAACCAATAGGTGGTCGTAAAGCCCTGCTGATCTTTGTTAGGGTATGACGCATACTCAGTACGCGAAATTGGAAGAATAATACGATCGATGGGGTCGCCGGACCCATCATCAATGCGCATATAGGCGTCAAGAATCACCACGGTGTCGGAAGGAACGCTGTAGGTAGCCTGACCTTCAACCAGAGGAACGGTGATCAGATCAACCGCCCAAAGATTCACACCTTGGTTCGACCAACGCGACAGGAGCAGATTGGTAGCCATGCGGGCGGCTTCCATGTGCTCCTGCACGATAGACGTGTTGCGGATGCCGACCAGATTATAGGCATACAACGTCAACTCGCCAAGCGACGGATTGAACGTGTATGTGTTGCTGGTCGTCATTGGCTATCCTTAGTACGGAGCGTTGCTGAACTGCGCGACCGTCATCGTGGCCGAACCGCTGCCCGCCGTCTGCTTGAGACGGATAAACACCGGGGTGGCCGCAAGAGCGCCGGAAGCTGCCGCCGACTTGGCGACCACGTTGCTGTCTGCAGCGTTCAGCCACGTCATGCTGCCAACAGCGACGGGGTTTGTCGGGCTGTTCGGATCGTCCATCGAAGTTTCGACGGTAAAGGTAGCGGAGCCCGACACGTTGACTTGAATAACCGTCTGGGCGTTGGCCCAAGTGTCCATGCGAACCGGACGGCTGTATTTCGTCGCTGAAGAAGCGTCGGTTGTGGAAACAGTGATCGGTTGCATGTCAGCAATCCCACTTTCTGAGTGACTTGTTGATGCGGCTGTCTGGGTCGTTCGCAGTCTTGGCACCAGTGAGGCTCTTTTTCATGCCTTCCATCCTAGCGCAAAAGGAACGACGGCGAGCCGCCGACATTTCGGATTTCTGAGCCTGCTCTTTGGAAACTGGCGGTTTAAGGTTGTGGCCCTCAGACCTAGCCGACGCGCGACCCCGCTCGTTAAGACCACCTTCGGGGTTCTTACCCTCTTTGCGTGTCCACGCGCCTGCCATAACCGTCTCCCAAGAGAAAAGTGGGGGCGCAAGGCCCCCACCACTATTAGAGCGAACCGTCGGTCTTGCGACCTTTGGCAGGCGTGCCGTGCTGAGCGGCAGTCCAGTCAGCGATCTTCAAGCGACCACCCGACTTACGCGGCTTGCGGCCAGCGTGAGCCATGGCGGCAGCGCCGTGAAGGCCAACCGTCTTACCACCGCGCTTACGCTCCTGAGCCTCGTCATTGACGTTGGACTGGTACGTGTAGCGCATGTTCTTCTTGCCAAGATCTTCGGCAGCTGCGTTAACGCCACCGGTAGCGCGAGTTTTACGACCCTTCATGATAGCCTCCTAGTGGCTTACGCAGTCAGATTGATTGCTTGAATGTAAGTGACAGTGACGACGCCAACGCCCGTTCCAGTATTCGTGGACTTCACGAAAATCTGGACGTCAGAACCGCCAACGTCAATCCAGTTGCCAGCGCGCGTGGCATCACTTCCGCAAACGATGTCTTGGGGGCCAAGAGTCGTCGAAAGATCGTTGTCCGCCGCGACGGCAAGCTGAGTAGCCGTGGAGTTCGTACCAACGTTAACCGTCTTAGCCGCACCACTCCAAGCAGCAGTCTTGTTGACGCTGATCGAGAGGATCTGGCTGTTAGCCGGAATAACGATGTTGGTTTTGTAAACGCCAGCAGAGCCGACATTGGTGGCCTGTGTGACCGGCGCGGACTGCGCCATCACAACGTAGCCGACGTTCGCAATCGAACCGACGGTATCGCCGGTCGTGTTGAGAACGTCACCTGCCCGAACCGGGCCGGTAAACGTAGTAACGCCCATAAGAGCCTCCTGCACGATACGATCACACTGTCTGTGCAGAGTCCGCTAGGCCGGTCAGTGTGATCTATACACCTAGAGTGAAGGCGGGGGTCGAAACCCCCGCCCTTAGCATTACGACGTCGGGAACGAGCCGTAGATCGAACGCCAGTTGTAGTAGCCGAACGAGTAACGCTCGTAGCCCTTGACCAACAGGTTGTCCGTCACGAAATCGACCTGCATGTCCGTCTCGAACTTGATGCGCTCCATGTAGGAGAGGCCATCGATGTTCGTGAGAAGGAACCACGCGTACTGCGACGTGAGGAAGTCGTTGACCATGTACGACTCCGGCAGACCGCCAGCAGTCGTCATGATCGCGTTCACGTCGTTGTCGGCGGTGCCCGGACGAAGCTCCGTCTTCAAGAGACGAATGGCGACCGGCTCAAGCTGGGGAGGAACGATCAGCTTGCGAGCACGCGCAAACACCTTCAGACCGGCCTGATCCTTGAAGTTCGTACGAACCGCGATCATGGCGTTCAGAAGGGTCGCTTCGTTAAGGTCGACGTCCACGGACGGCTTGTTCGCAACCGTGCCACCGTCGATCGGATGGTCGGTGGCGCAGAGAGCCTTGCCGTCACCACCAACAGCCGCGTTGTACGTCGTCGCGGTGTTGAGGATGTTAGCGCCGTAGATTTCCTTGGTCTGCTGGAAAGACTCGATCAGGCCAAGGTTGGACGGGTGGAACTGGGTCTTGTAGAGGTTATCGTCGATCGCCTTGCGGGTGATCGCGTAACCAAGACCGATTTCCGTATGCTCTTGGTTATAGACATAACGCTCACCGGCGTTATTGTCGAAAGCAGTCTGACCGCCTTCAGTCTTGAGCTGAGCAAGACCCAAGAAGCGCATTTCCGCCGTGCGCTCAAGCGCCATCTTGGAATCATGCTTCGTGAAGATCTTGTCGTACTGAGACGGGATCTGCTCGTACTTGCCTTCAATTCCACGGAGTCCGGGGAGGAGAAGGTCTTTGATGGCACTAAGATTAACAGCCATTGGTCCTTACTCCTCTTAGACGCCAAGGGTACCAGCGCGGGTCGTAACATTGTTGAAAGCAACAATGATGCGATTGTAAGCGCCGGGGGCCGCTGCAGTGTCGGGTGCGATCGGCGTACCGGGCGAGCCCGGCGGATCCGTGAGGATACCGACCACTTTGAACGGAAGGGTGGCCGTGTCGGCAACGCTGTTGTAAACAATGTACGCGCCAGAGATGCCGTTGGCGGTGTTACCCGTGCCGTAGGCGAACTGGACGTTGTTGTTCACAGCATCCGTACCGATGCCGGTCGACGTGGAACCACTGACCTGAGCGACGAAACGAGCGTTCGGGTCATTGATAATGTAACCCTCAACGGTGTTGCCCGAAGCAACATCCGAACCCGGCCAATAGTTCGACCAGACAGTGCGCTTCTGCGCGACCGAGAGATACTTGCAACCGACGAACACACCCGCGATCGGATCAGTGCCCGGCGTGCCCTTCTCGACACCACCAGCGGCAGTCGGGAACACGGGGTCACCATAGAAGATGGCGGAAGCGTTGTAGGCGATAGCGACAGGAACTTGTTCGTACGTCGGCGCGTACGCAAGGCCCCTGTACTGACTGAAACCGAAAGGCGCATCAACATTCGCCATGACGGAATCTCCTTCTAACAGGAGGTTCATCATCGCGCGCCGGGGCGATTAAGAACCGGGAAGTATTAAGTCCTCCACACCGGGGGAGAACAATTCCACAGTAGCAGAATTAGGAAAGCGTGTCAAGGGAAGCGGCGGGCCAACCACCGCTTCCCCCGATACACCGTCAATCGTCCGACGGGATTTCGATGGGCTCGTAGCCCTTCTTGATGCGCGGCTTGACGCGCTCGTGGTCGCGCGTGAACTGGCCGTCGGGGGCGTTGGTGAGCTGCTGCTCTTTCACTCGCACCTGATCGCGTGCACGCTTGCGCTCGATACCACGAACGTCGTCCGTGATTTCCTTCGGGCGCTCCATGAGGATCATGCCTTTGCGCTCGATGGTTTCGTATTTACCACCGCCCGGCATCATTTCCGGATGACGAGACGTGGGCACAGGCGTCCAACCCATGCGGGCCAACTGCACCTGATAAGCCGGATCTTCCTGTCCGACGATGGTGTGACGCTTCCACTCGTACGTCCAGCCATCCGGGATGACCGACATGTCGATATAGAATTCGTCGACGCTATCTTCGATGCCGCCAAGGTGGCCTCGAATTTCCTCAGCACGGCGGCGGGCGGCTTCACGAGGATCATCGCGAAGTTCCGGACGCATCGGAGGACGTTCAACTTTAGCCGCTACGGGCTTCTTGGGTACGGTCTGCATTTTCTACCCCTCAATGTTTGGTCAAACGACCTTCTTGGATGAGTTTGAGCTTGTTTTCGGCGTATTGCTTGTCGGTCATGCCCATCATCTGGGCCATTTCGCGCTCTTCAGAGGTCAAACGGACCACGTTGGGGCGCGACCCGTCGCCGGTACCACTGCGCGAAACTGGCGCTGCGGGCGGAGAAGAACGCCTCTGGACCGGTTTGGCGGCTGCGGAGGTAGCGTCGTCGTCCTGATTGCGCACGGGTTCACTCTTCTTGATGCGAAGAACACCTTCGACATAATCGAAATAGTCATCGGTGTCCGGAGCCATGCTATCTGCAACCGCCAGACGGTGCGCTGCGATCATCTTCTCGCGCAGGACCGGGTTCGTGGCGTACTCCGGGTGCGAGCGAACCCACTGAGCGGACCTTGGGCTAAGTTGAGACGCCAGAGCTTCAACCGGGTCGGTTTCCACGGGTGTCCGGGGAACTTCGACGCGAGGCTTAGACTCCATTGCGGCTTTACCACGCTCCAGCTCAGACAGCTTGTGCGAGTTGTTGGCCATTTCCTGCTGGATTTCGGCCACCCGATCGTAGTCTCCAGCTTCCATCGCAGACTTATAGTGGTCCTTGAGGATTGCCGCATTTTGCTTAAGAGTGCCGATCGCATTCGTAACGAGGTGGAGATTGGTGTCTTCAGCCTCATTGCGTGCCTGCGCCGCGATATTAGCGGCCTCTTGAGCGCGCCGTTCGGCGTCCAGACGGGCCGCTCGTTCGGACTCAAGCCGCTTGCGAAGCTCGTCGAGGGTTTCAGTAACCTCGTCCTTGGTACTTTCGGCCTCAGCAGCAACCACTTCCACTTCTGGAGCAGCGTCTTCGACTTTTTCGATTTCTACTTCGATCTGGTCGTCTTTTTCGTTAGCCATATCAGCCTCCCTCACCACACTCTATCTGGATGGTCGATTTTGCCCCGGACGATCGTATCGTCCAGAAGACGGCAATCGACACCATTAATAGTGAGAGGCCATCCGTCCGACACGCGGAAAAACACCCAATCACCCTCTTGCACGTCGCACCCTTCAAACCAGTCACCGTCGTCCTTGAACGCACGGGGACCCTTTTTCAGCACCAGACCCACTTTGCCTTGGAACTTGTCCTCAGCACGCGTGTTGTCGGTGAGGATAATGCCGGACTTGGTTTTCGTCGGGCGGACGTAGATGGCGCAAAGCACCTGATTGTTGAAAATGTCGACCGTCGAAAGATCGCCAATACGGTCGATGATTTCTTTTTCGGGCTCCACTTCGTGAAGCATCGTCATTGGTGGCATTATGAGATCCCCTCTCTTTACCTAGCTTGGTTTGCTTTCTGCCTAGCTTCGTCCATAAGGTCGATGCATTGGCGTAGTCCTGCGATCTGGCCGACCATTAGTCTGTACTCCGACATATCTTCCGGAGAACCCGCTGCCAAGAAGTCCTTAAGACGTTCTATCTGAGCGTCGATCAGCTTTCTCAGTTCGTGTTCGTACCTTTCCATGTGGCTATTCTCCCCTCTCGTTGCAAGTATTAGTGGTGGGTGGAGCGCGGAGAGAGGGGGTCCGAACGCGCTCCACCCTGTCTTAACGGGTACCCGTTAAGAACCCTTTTTGCGAGACTGAATTTCAGTCTTCTCCAGACGGCCAAGGCCGGAACCGGCACCAGCGTCCATGTCTTTGTAAGACCGATAGATCTTGCCACCCGCCTTGTGGGCAGTACGCTTGGCAATTTCGGTCTTCTCAAGGCGACCCATGCCCGAACCAGCACCGGCGTCCATGTCCTTATAGGAACGGTACGCACGGCCACCGCGCATCATCGGGCCCGGACCACCCATCGGGGGCGGCGGGGGCATCGGAGGCATGCCCGGAGCGCCGCCCATGGGCGGAGGAGCGCCGGGGCCACCCGGAGGCGGAGCGGGCGGCATCGGCTGCTGCATGCCCGTCTGGTCGCCCGGAGCCTTGCTGGCAATGACGATGTTAATGTTCGTCTTGCCAGCTTTGGTCTTACCACCCGACTTGCGGGCAACACGACCGCCCGTGTTGAACTGCGGCTGGGTACCCATGAACCCGCCCTGCGCAATAGGTGAGTAACCCTGCGAAGCCAGATAACCACCTGACGGCGGAGGCGGAGTCTGGCCCATGGCTTGCTGAACCGCGTAGCTACCAATCCCCATCGGGGATTGCTGTCTCATCAGAGAATTATAGGCATCCATCTGCGGCTGATACTGCTGAGCGATAGCCTGCTGCTGTTTTTGCAAATCAGACATCCAAGAAGGCTGATTCTGCATCATTTGCTGAAGCTGATCAAATCCGGGCGAACCCGGAGTCGGGGCATAGTTACCGAACATCGCCTGCATCTGATCATTATAAGCCTGCATTTGCGGCTGATACTGCTGCTGAAGGGCCTCCTGCTGCTGCATCATCTGCTGTTGCCAAGGCTGTAACTGCGGCTGCTGAATTTGTGGTTGGTTAAACCCACTCGTCACACCGTTAACGGGCTGACCGTTATACGGTTGAACAGACGTGTCCTGCGTCGGCAAACCACCACCCGGCTGATAAGGGCTGGTCGGCGGCGGAGGCGAAACTTGCGGCTGACCGACACCAGACTGCTTTGGACGAGACTGGTTAGGCATGCGTTGAGCGTTACCCATAGAGGCTTGCGGACGAGCTTGCTGTCCACCCATCCCCGGCTTACCACCTTCAGCGTATCCAAGAGCGCCACCACCGAATTTCTGGATGCGACCACCCTTCTTAGCCGGGAGCATCAGCGCCGAACCGTAGCGATTCGAGTGCTTGAACTTCGACTCAGCATCCGCCGTCTTAGTAGTGGCGTCCGTAGCGGTCGCAGTGGTGCCAGTCGCTGATTTACCACTGGTACGGCGTTCCATACGCGCAGCTTTGCGAGCTTCGCGACGATCCGTGGCCTCCTTTTTAGCAGCGTTACGACGTTCCAGTCTCTGCTGATTAGGATTGGTAGCCGCCGTAGTCGTCGCAGTAGTAGCTGTCGTAGCCACTGGATTCGCCGGTTTATTGGTAGTCGTAGCTGTCGTCGCTGTCGTAGGTGCAGCCGTATTGGTCGTTGTAGGTGCAGCCGTGTTTGCCGTTGCAGTCGTCGGCATCACCCCACCATCGGCGCGTTTAATACGACCACCCTTCTTGGCCTTAGGAGCGCCCTGCATGGAGCCCTGAGGAGCGCCCTGCATCGGTCCACGCTGGCCCTGAGGGTTACCGGCTCTTCCTCTAGCTGCATCCGGGCCACGACCCGCCATCGTATTAAAGTACTGCTTTACATCACGTCCCGTGGCGTTGGGATTCTTGGTAAGATAATCCATCTGGCTCTTCAGAGCGGACATCTTATCAGACTGCGCCATCACAGCAGGGTTCTGCATCCGCTGCTGCAAATGAGACATGAACTGAGAACGGTTTCTCGCATCCGCCGCCGCCTGACCGGTGGTACCACCTTCAGCGCGAGCGAGACGACCACCCGTCGGGCGAGTGCCCTGCATCTGGCCACTGAGAGCCTTGCCGCCAGCCTTGCGACCAGAGGTGCGCTGGTGCATCTGTGACATACCAGCCATCAGTGCCGGGTCCGAAAGGACGCCACCACCAGCCTTGCTGCGGCCACCCTTCTTGAGGCCCTTCGTCGACTGCTGCTTGTCGTGCTTGGCGTCCATTTCGGACTTTTCCCAAGCCTCCATGCTCATGCCATGCTTCTTAGCGAGCTTCTTGTCCTGCGCAAGATCCTTTTTGGAGTGTTCCCACTCCATGTGGCTGACCTTGCCGCCCTTCTTAAGGCCAAGGAACTTCTTGATACCCTGCGAAGGCATGGCCGGAGCGAACGAGAGAGCGTCCTGCGGGACACCCGCCGCCATGGCCGAATTCTGAAGAATCGCGTTGCCCGCCGTGCGCGGATCGTTGAGCAACCCGCCGTCAGCGCGCTTCGTGCGGCCACCCGACTTGCGCTTGTTGCGACCACCGTAGCACTTCTTGTCCTTGTCGTCTTCGCCAAGACTGGCGAGCATCGCGACCGGGCTGAGAAGCTTAAGAACGTCGCCACCGGAGAACTTCTTCGGGCGACCACCTTTCTTATAACCACGCTCCAGACGCTCAAGCTGCTCTTTGGTGTACAGATCGGAAGCCTGAGGCTCGCCACCCTGCGTCGACTGACGCTTTTCCAGCAAGCGACGATATTCTTCCGTCGTGATCTGGTTCGGCATATCCGGATCGGCTTCCGCGTTCGGTGCCTTTCCGCCCTTCTTAAACCCGCCAACGTGCTTCTTGCCTTCGCGCAGCTGGTTAGCGTTCTTAAGGTTACGATTCACTTTAGCGTTCGCAAAGGCTTCGGCCTCACCGACCTCACCACCGGCCTTACGACGCTTACGGTCGGCGCGCATCGGGGCGTTCTTGCCCGCAACCTTACCGACGACTTTGCCACCTTTCTTGTAGGCGCGGCGCGACAGCGGGCGCATGCCCGTCTTAACGTCGGCTTCCAGCATTTCCGGCGGCGTCCAAGACGAAGAGTCGACCTTCTGCTTGGGATCACCGGATGCAAGGCGCTTGGCCTTGGCTTTCATCATTTCCCTGAGCTTAGCAGCTTCAGACATGAGTGTCTCTCCTAGGAGTTACGGGCGTCCCCGTTTGCTGCCATGAGGGGTTTTTGGATAGGGCAGCGCTAGCCTACGTTGTAAGGTAACACATCCGAAAAGTCGAGACTAGCATATTCGTTGCTGTCTCCTACTGTTCCGCCGTCTGCGTAATTCGTCAAACGCTGACCCGGACCCTTCAAGATGTACTTTTTCGCGTCGGGCGAGAAATTGATCTCGTAATAATCGCCGCCGATCTTCTTCACTTCGACACCCGGAATCTTCTCAAGCGGCTTGAGGCCGTGCTTGATGATTTCCTTGTCGTAGATCGGTTCGAAAGGCTTCGCGTCTTTGTACCCACGAGCAGCAGCAATGGTGCGGGCCGTCGGGTAATACACCGTCTCGAAACCTTTTTCCAGCGCGTCTTGAATCGCTGCCTTAAAGACCGTGGCGTGAATGTTGCGAAGATGGCCGGTCTGCTCGACGCCTTTTTGCGCGTCCGACTGAATTTCTTCGATCAGATACGAGTTGGGCTTGGCTTCAATCAGAGACGGAGGACGAACTCTGACTGCTTCTTCACCGGGCAGACGATCTTCAACCAAGAACGTCTTCGCAGTCATAAGAGGACCACCATGCGGCATGACGGTTCCACGAACGTGACCGGCAAGACCAAAACCCTGTGGGTGCTCGAAACTTTGATAATGTCCGTACGCCGTCTTCTGGTCGGGATGAGCCACACCAATCTCAAAATAATTTTCGGGGTGGTCGTTCTTGAAGCTTTGCGGAACCAAGCGCTGATAATCCTCGTATGTGTAACCAGACTCGCCAACGAAGTCGCCCCAATGGTTGGCTTGAAAATCGTCCATGAGCCGCTCAATGTACCTATCACGAGCCTTATCGTACGCCTTATCTAGTTCGCGCAAGTCGGTAATACCAGCTTCTACCAAGGTGTCACGAAGTGGCGTAGGCAACGAATCAATAGGACGACGAGAATTGAACAGAATCTCCATCACTTCATCGACGTCGCGACTGATTTCTGGTCGCCACGGCACGCCAGCCTCCAACAGCAACTCTCCAACCGAAATGTTGGGCTCATCGTCGGCTACGCGTATAGCTTCTTCTCGCCAATGGGCCATGGCGTTATCGGCGGACTCTTTGAGGTCCACTTTTTCGTACTTGGACGACGGGAAGAGCTTCTCAAATTCGGCCTTGGAGATCGGCTGCTTGAGATCCATCGTGGGAGAATTCTTATGGAACTGCAACGCCAAATCGTCAAGCGTCTCCTGCGTAATCCCCGGAGCGCCCTTGATCTGGTTCAAGAAGCTCTCGACCGTTTGCACGTCCGGTCCTTTAAGGTCGTGCTGCGAGATCGACGGGCGCAGTTTAACGTTGCCCTCCGGTCCCATCGGGTTGACCTTCTGCATGGCCTCGAACACGTCAAAGGGCTTCGGAGCGCTGCGGATAGCCTCCAACGTACTTTCATAAGCTTCTAGCTGCGCAACTTTCGAGGCGTCCAGAGGTGCCGCCACTGCTGGTGCGGCCTCAGTTGCACCATGCAGAAGTGCTCCAGCGGCCCTTTCGGGCATTGCGGCGGCTGCTACAGTAGCCCCAGCACCCTGCAGGAACCCTCGACGAGACATGTCGGGCAATTCACCGGCGGTGTTGGCGACCTCTTTGGCCGTCTGAACGGCAGTCTGAACCTCCGGAGCCATTTTCGCGGGCATTTCGAATGGTGCGACAGACCGCGCGGCACCCTTCAAAAACGCTCCAGTATGCGTCGGATCCATTGCACCCGCCGTGAGGGCGGCTCTGTTGCCTATTTCGCGGTTTCCGGTGGCCTGAGTGACCCCTTCGCCAAATGTCTCGTACACTCCGGTGAGCGGAGAGAGTACCGTTCCCAATGCTCCAAGCGGATACTGCCACACCGCGTTGATCGGAAGACGTCCTTCCTGCATCGTGAGCGATTTTCCGGCCTCCGACATCATTTCGGAACCGTGGTGAGCGGCCTCTTTGGTCTTCTCAGCATATGTCCGGAATGGCGAAGCCAGTACGTCCATCACCCGATCGTACGTCGACGGCGGCTTGTAATCGCCCGGAACTTGGTAGAGCTGCGCCGCAGGGAGGTTCTGCTGTTGCTGAGGATCCGCGCGGGCGTAGTCGATGATGTCCTGCTTGGTCACGGGTGGCTGCGTCGACGCGTTCGGGCCCAACCATAACTCTCTCGCAGTGCTTACAGCGTTGTCCTCAGGTGTTCCTTTGGCCTGTTGAGCGATCTGCAGCGCCTGCTCGAGAGAATCGTCTTCCATTAGCCCGGCTCCTCAAGTCCCCGACGCAGTTGTGGCGATATCAGGCTCTCCGCCAAGAGGCCACCGCCGGGGTTCTTCACGGATTCCTTGGCGATGTTCGCCAGTGCGATGCGCTCGCGCGATTCGCGCTCATTGTGGCGGTTGACTGCGTCCATCTCGACATCGCGCTGCTTGATTTCGAGATCTTTCATCTTCATCTCAGCATCAAGCAGCTTGAGCTGCATTTCGGCCTCTTGCTGCGGGTCGTTTTGCATTTTGGCCCGTTCCAGCTCGAGCCTTGCCTGCTCAATACCAAGCTTGGCCTGATCGTAGAGCATCTTGGCATCGATCTGCTTGTTCTTGAGGTCGATCTCTTCCTTCTTGAGGTAGAGTTCGCCAATCTTGCCAAGGTCCAACCCGCCCGGAAGGCCACCACCACCCTCGCCCATCGTCTTCTGGGCTTCGAGTTGCAGCTTGGCTTGGCCTTCTGCGATCTTGGCGTCGACGGCCTTGGCCCGCGTTGCGGCGTCCTGCTGCATAATCTGCACTTCCGCCATGCCCTTCTGAACTTCCGGCGGCGTCTGATTGCGCGCTTCCTCCGACGCGAAGAACTGCTCCGGATTGCTCCAACCCATCTCCTTGAGCGCCACCTCGTCGATCTTCAGAATGTCGTAGAGGTTCGGGTTTGACTGCGCCATCTGCTTGAGCGCGTAAACCTTCATGAGACGCTGGCCGTGGCTCGCCGTGTTGGGGTCTGCCTGCGGCACGATGTCGCAGTCTTCCAGCGCCTTGAGGAACTGTTCCTCGCTCCACTGGCGGGTCATCTTCTTGCAGTTGCGCCAGAAGCTCTCCGGGTTCTCTTTGAAGCACCGAACGAGCAGCTGGAACTCTTCTGCCTGCGCCGCATGCATGCGCTTGTGCACCGCGTTCAGCACCTTTTCGGCCTGCTCGATCATCGCGAGCGTAGTGCCCACCGGTGCGTCCGGTCGACCCTCACCGACCTGCTGCTCAGATGTTCCGCCGACTCGCATGCCGGTCTGCGCCATATTGTCGACCAGCGACATCAGCGCGCCGGACGGCTCTTTGTAGGGCAGGGGCGAAATCGCGTCCGACAGCTTCATGCCGCCGGTCTTCACCAGCGCTCCGCCGCCCGGAGGCACGCGGAAAATGTTGGTGTTCTGACGCGCTCCCGTGTCGGCCATAAGGAATCCCGGAAAGTTCGCGTACATACCGGCGTCGAGCAGCTCGCGCCATGCGGCAGTGAGCGCGTTCGTCGTGTTGCCCAGAATGTGCAACAGGCCGATGTCGTAGAACCCCATGCCCGGCACGAAGGTGTACTTCACGAAATTCGTACGGGCTTCGGGCAACTCCGCCGTCTCTTCGTCGTAGTTCCGAACAATCGACAGGATCTCCTTGGTCGAGACGTCGATGGTCACGCGGTACGGAATTTCCAACCCCGTCGCCTTGCCCTTCCACTTGTGCTCAAACCCCTTGATGTCGAGTTCGCAATAACACTCGTAAATCTCGCGGTCGCGGTCGTCCGGATTCATCGAACCGGCGGCGAGGCCCTGCTGCTCGTTCTTGGCGCGCTGCACGGCGTCGAGGTCCACCGCCTTCGGGGTCGCGAGATCGACGTCGCGGTACACGCCCAGAATCTGCAAGCGCTTGACGGTCGAGGGCCGCATATAGACGCGGTGAGTGATGCGCTTGGCGTTCTTCAGATCCGTCGCAGCGTTGTTTACGATCAGATCGTCAGCGTCCACCGACTCCGACACCGGGCGGTTGCGCAACGGGCAGTTGTACACCTTCTTGAACGACGACCCACCAAATCCCAGCATGAGCAGCATCCGGTCGGTGTCGGGGTAGTATTCCGACGCGCGGGTCGTCAGGTAGTGATTCAGATCCTTCTCGAGGTCGTTCGCCAAGAGGTCGCTGTTCAGCACGTCCTCCGTGCCGTCGTTGCGCGCCTTGACCGGACCGTCGGTCGGCAGCAGCTCTGAACGGGCGTTGGCTTGGAACCGCAACACTGCTTCGAGCAGGAGCGGATGGCGGACCTTCGACATGCCCTCGACCGGCGCGCCGTCGGCAGCTCCCTGCACGCCCGGAACCTCGATCTTAAGGCCCAACAGCTTGAGGCCCTGCGCGCGATCCTCGATCCATTCCTTGCGGGACTGAAGATCGTCTCTGATGCCGGTCAGCAGATCGTTCGAGATGCGCGACAGTTCGGTGTTCTCGATCTTGTGAACGAGGTTATCGAACCATCCCTCCGGGTTGCCCTCGTCCTCCGCCCGTTCCAGCGGCTCGTCCGTCATCGAGATGGTGATCGACCCGTCCGGGTGCTCGATCTGAATGACGTTGCCGCCCTCGTCCGTCACCTTCTGGTCGACGTTCTCGTCGGCGTCCTCGATCAAGACTTCTGAGCCGTCGTCGAAGATCGGCTCCTCTTCCGGGGCTTCTTGGCGGATGTTCGGCATGAGGCCGGGAGTTAGGGGCATGCGAAATCACCTTGGCCGATGGACGAGTGGCTGCATTCTAACACGTGGATGCGTCGTCAGGAAGCTCGAGCGCTTCCATCTCCTCAACGAACCGGTCGATGCCCTCGCGGGCCGCGTGGTCCTCGCTGCGCGCCTGAATCTTGTAGACCCGCGCGAAATCGTGCGGCGGTTGGCCCCAGACCTCGACATGGAACTGCCCCATGCTTGGCGGTTTTGCCGGTCGGAGCACATCGACCGTGGCGGAAGCTAGGACTCGTCCCATTGCTGAATCTCCGATAGCGGAACCATGTAAGTCTGCGATATGAAAAGCTGCCAGTCGCGCTTGGCCTCGATAGTCGGCCATGCTCGCCAATGGTCACCGGCCACGTTCACCAGCAGGTTCGACAGGAGGCCGTCCCAGACGCTGAATGGCAGATCCGCAATGTCGCATGGGTGCCACCGCACACCGTTCCACGCCTCGATTATCATTTTCATATCGGATAGAGCGGCGGCGGAGCGCCCCCTTTGAAGCGCATCGAGTCTTCGATGGCGGCGACGTTCTCCGTCGGGCGGATGATCAGGCCGGTTGTGCGCAGGTACCGGAGCGCTTGGCTCGTGGTGTCCACGAGGTCGTCGTGCTTGGCCTTGGGGAACTGCGTGCATTGCGTGATGACCATATCGGCCCATGTTCGGTCAGGCGCGAAGATCAGCCCTTCCGCGAACAGGTGCTGCACCGAATAGAGCCGCGCTAGCTTGTCCTGAGACTTGGGGTCGATGATCTGAACCGCGAAGTTCTCGTGGCCGTACAAGCGCCGAATCTCCTGCGCTACCGACAGGCCGGACGCCTTGCCTTCGACTAGCAGCTTGTCCACCTTCATCGACCGGCAGGTGGAGGCGATCTTGTTCACGAGCTGGTGCAGCGGCAAGCGTTCTTGCCATGCGTTCATCAGCATGACCTTGGGATGTTGCTCTGAATAATCGCGCACCGTGGCCATCACCGCGTCGTATGTCGTGCCGTCGCGGGAGATGATCTTCGTGGCTTTGGCGATCACCTCCGACGAGAAGACGCCCCAAACGGTCATGGCCGAATAGTCGTTTTCGGTCTTTTCGGTGTAGGCGGTGTCGACTGAAGCGATCACGTAGTCGAATGGCGGAAACGTCGCGTCGTCCCAAAGCTGCCACCAGTCGCGCTTGATTACGCCGCCACCTCGCGGCTCCGGGCTCTGCTGGAATTGCCCTGCCGTGGCGTACGGGCCCATGGCGCGCTCGTCGCGTTCCACCACATCCAGCGGAAACCGTTCGGGGAATAGCAGCTCGTCGGGTTCGGTGCGCGGGTCGACAGCGCCTAGCATCGTCGGTGCCGCCCGGAGGGGGTCGAAGCGCATCGGCAGCATGATGTGGTCGTAACCTAGCTGCTTGTCCAGAATGACGCCCGAAACGTCCTCCTCGTGGAGGCGCTGCATGACCACGACGATCGCGGAAGTCGTCGGGTTGTTCAAGCGTGACGGAATGGCTTCGAGGAACGTGGTGACCTCCGACTCGCGCTGTGTGTCGCTGGACGCCGAATCCACAGAGTGCGGATCGTCGATGATGACCCGGTCGCCACGAATACCGGTGAGCGAGGTGATGGCCGTTGCGATGCGGAAGCCGGTCGCGTTGTTCACGAAGTTCAGCTTCTCGTTCTGGTCGCGCGCCAAGGAGACGCGATCGCCCCATCGCGCCTTGTACCAGTCGGAGGTGATGAGTTGCCGCATGCGGCGCGAATCGCGGGCGCTAAGGTTCTCGACCTTATGCGCGGCGCAGACATAGCGCAGATGTGGCATGTTGCGCGGGCCCCATTCCCACGACGGCCAGAACACGTTGACGATCAGCGACTTCATCGTGCCCGGCGGAACGTTAATCAGCAGGCGGTTATAGGGCCGGTCGCCGTCGAGCGTCAGGCCGTCGGTAATCGCTTCGAGATGGTCGCAGATGAAGTCGATGTGCCACCCGTGGACGTAAGGCTGCGAGGGCTCGACCACGTGCCACGCCTGCCGAATGAATTCAGCCAGCGACTCCTCCGCCTCGAGCTTCTCGATGTCGAATAAAGCGCGTTCGGTGTCGATCGCTTCGAGGTCGAGCGTCTGAATGTCAAGCATCTTCGTCGTACTCGATCATTCGGGGGTTGACTGTCCGCATGCCTGCTTCGCGTTCCGCCTTGCGTTCGGCAATGGCGAGCAGCATCTGCTTGAGCATGTCGCGCTCTTCGCGGTCGAGCAGCGACACCTCGAGCTTGTTCTTCACCTCGATCGCACCACCGTCTTTGCCGGTCAGCTCGATCTTTTCGCGGAACATACCAAGATGCTTGCCTATGTCCATCAGCGCGCCGCGTTTGTCGTGCAGCTTCACCTTCACACGCTGCTTTCCTTTTTTGTCGGTGTCGATCTGAATTTCCGCAATGGCAGCTTTCTGATCTTTGGTAAGCTTCGACAGGTCGACGGTCGTTTTTCCGTCAGCGTCGAGTTCGATCATGTCGCCCGCGTTGGCGAAGCCGATCTTAGCTAGCTCCTCCAGAACGCGCTGCTGCGTGATGTTTGTCCGAACAGCGAGCGACTCTTTGATTTCGACAATACGCGTCTGAATAGTCGACTGTCGATGTAGCTTCGTGGCCTTCGTTGCGATCGTCGAAGGTGCTTTATCGCCGGGGTAAAGCTCCGCGTAAGCTTGGCCGATTGGCATGCCACGAGCCACCGCTAGGGCGAAAGCTTCTCTTCTTGCGTCTTTTAAAGCTGGCATGGATCCCTCTTTAGATAACCTACCACAACGCCCTG
>Ga0075472_10000133_pt1 | contig 29111 bp, 17 predicted proteins | sample DEB19_08_DNA_3_FD_77014 | JGI IMG/M metagenome (GOLD analysis project Ga0075472, IMG submission 77014) | Aqueous microbial communities from the Delaware River and Bay under freshwater to marine salinity gradient to study organic matter... | ecosystem: Environmental > Aquatic > Marine > Coastal ...
AGCGTCTCGACCCCCCCTGTGTTCCAGCCGCCGTTCTTTCTGCCTGCCAACACGAGCAGCTTTCTGCTCGCAGGGGACGCTACGAACAGGATCGCGGCAGGGCAAATGCTGCGGCTGGGGGCCTCGACCTTCTACGTCCAATCTGTCACCTACGACCCGACGACCAAGACGATCCCCTCGATTGAAGCTCCCTATCAGACCTACCCCAACACCACTGGTGCGACCACCGTGGACATCTTCCCGCCGACGGTTGCAGAGGCGGGTCTGCGTTCGCCTTCACAGCAGGCGCTGACGCTGATCACAGCACAGCCCGTGACGGCTACGGTCAACACCCAGACGGTTTCGACCGCCCCCGCCGGGTTGTTCTTGAGCGTCACGACTCCCTACGAGCCAGTCGTTCGGGGTCAGACGACTATCACTTTCCTCGGCCCTGTCGAGTTTTCGGTCAGTGCCCCCCGCGTTATCGTGCAAGCGGGCATGATCCTTGAGATTGGCGGGCATCCCTATACGGTGGCCGACAGCCAGCTTTCCGATGATGGCTCTCAGCAGCGGATTACCGTCACGGCACCTTTCATCTACTTCTACGAGGTCACCAACGGCGACCTCGTGCGCTTGAGCGCACGCCCTGTGTACCCGCAAGGTGCCAAGCAGTTTCTGCCTCTCGGCCCTCTGGTGTCCTCGGAGGACATCGAGGTCGTCTACTTCCCCTCGGGAAAGCCCGGTCAGTTGCTGATCCGCGACCTCGAATGGAAGGTCGATCCTGCCGTGGGGGCGATCCAGATTATCACCCCCGCCGCTTACTCAAGCGGCATGGCCTCGGGATTGCAAAGCGGCGACCGCTTGCTCGCTCGCTACACGGCCCAAGAGGTTCTGGGCATCACCTTTGACAGCGGCATCCCTCAGCTTCCGCGCTATCTCGCGGAGTACCGCTTTAGGACAATCCCTTCTGAGGACAACGGCTACCTCGGCTCGACCGTCCAAGGCCGCTATTCCTTCCGCTTCCCAGACTCGTTCTACTGCCGCGACTTGCCCTTGCTGGCTTACCAAGGCGAGTTCGCCAAGACCATCTCCTCGCTGACCAAACAGCTCTCGGGTCAGTCGGGAGGGCCTGTGTTCAGCAGCAGTTCCCTCAGCTTGTCCGACCAAGGGCAGCAGAGCCTACTGTCACAGCGCACGACGCTGGCGAACCAAGACCGTGCCGCTCGTACCTACCTCGCCTTCTACAACGACTGCGTGGTTGCCTTCGAGCAAGTGCTGGAAGCCATCGACGGCAGGATTATTGGCGACCGCAACGGCAAGTTCCGCTTCTACAACGCGACCTCGGCTTTCCTACCGACGCCGGGCTTGACTGACCCCATCACGAGCCTGCTCGTCACCCGCAATGTGTTTAGCGACGTGTGGAACGCCAACTCGACCTACGACATCCCGATCCTGACCAGCGACCGCATCGTCGATCCTGCCGAAACCGTCACGCTGTCGAACGGCGTTCTCGACGGCGACATGATGGACGCCGACCGCCTCGGACGGCTGTTGAGCGAGCAACCCAGCCGCATCCGCAATGACATCGACGACCTCCTGCTCTCGCAACAGGGCGAGAGCCACTACGAGTTGCTCTTTCACTCCTACACCTTCGGCGTCTACCGCCGCATGGCCGCTCCTAGCCAGTTCAGCCGCTTGTTCCCCGAGGCCACTCGGGGTCTCATGCTCACCAACCCCGGTATCGACGCCAACTTGGCTAATGGGTACAAGGGCTTCTACTCGTTTGCGGACTACAGTTGGGAGGAGGGTCTGCGTTCGACCTTCCTCAAGCAAGCAGCACAGGTGGCCAATCCTGTGCTGGGGCCGATTGGCAATCTCACGAGCATCTCTGTCGAACTCCGCACGCCTCGCGCATGGGTCTGGGGCTTCTTTCCTACAGGTATCCCTGCCAACTCTTTGTTCGTCGGACAGGCTGCGGTCGTTGTGCCTTGCCTCATCGCGACCGTGCTGCCGCTCGGACAAGTGCCGATCAACCCGCTAACTGGCTTCCCCGATGTGCAGCAGTTCGCCTATTCCGCTGGAGCTAGTGGCCTGATCGACCTGACGACAGGCGACCCGTCGATCCTTCTGCCCTACTGGAAAAGCCAATCCCTCGGGGCCTTCTGGCCGCTTATGCAACTCATGGGCGGCACACCCAACGGCAGCACTTTGGCCCTGACGGCACCCGCCCTCAACGACGGCGAACCCGGAGGCTTGTTCGTCTCGGATGTCCTGTACGGCTGCGTGGTGACCTTCAAGGACTACAACGACAACCCGGTCATCAACGCGGGGCAGTTGATCAACCTCACGGCATCCTCTCTCTGGGTTCCCGTGCAGGGCGACTCGCTCTACGTTCGCGTCCGTCCTGACACGAGCAGCAACACGCTCTATCAGAGCCTCCGCTTCCGCGACACGGACGAGATCGATACTCGGTTCGCAACAGGCGTAATCGAGGACTACACGGTGTTTCGCCTCACCGACAACCAGACGCTCAACTCGCCCGGCCCCCTTCAGTTCTGGCAGGCAGAGGTTGGCTTTTCCAACCCCAACACGACCCCTGCACGAGTCCCGGCTCTGCTCGGCTTGGACAAGCTCGATAGCGGTGACTACGGCTTCCCCTTCCTGCGCTCTCGCAATACGGAACTTGAGCGGTTCGGGCAAATCACCAATGCCATGGCTGAGGTGCTAACAGCTCGCAGCCCCCTGCCCAACCAGTACTACGTCTACCCTGACGAGATCCTGTTCAATGGCAGCGTGCAGCCTGCCTTCGCTGGCGGTCTGCCCCCTTCGACGCTGTTCACCACGACTAGCCTTACCCCCGTGGGTGTCGGCAAGGGCAGTGCCACTCCGTTTGACCTCGTGCTGGTGCAGACGGTGACAGGAACCCCGCTGTTGCCTGCCAGTGCTGAGGGCTTCCAATCGCTGGCGGTTTCGTCCGTCAGCGGCGGCGAGACACTGGTCGAGGTGCCTCGGTTCTACTCGGAGACGGTCAAAGGCGCACCCATGAGCTACGCCTTCGAGAACGTCTGGTCGAACGACACGCTGACAGGAACGCTGACGCTCATCGAGGATCAGTCGGGACTGCCCCCCAATGGCATCGCAGGCCAATGGGCAACCCTGCTTGACTTCAGCCTCCTCGGCTCTGGCTATCTCGACGATGGGCAGAACGCTGGCGTAGGTTTGCCCAGCGCAGGAGGCTTCAATAGCATCCTCGCGGCTTCGCCAACCAACGCGGTCGTGATCACCATCTACACGACTCAGAACACGGCGCAGGGCGGCATCAACTACGACGCAGGCGATTACGTCGAGCAGCTACTAATCAGCGCGAACGGCATCCAGCGGATTGTCGCTGGCGGTTTCGTCAACGGCGTTACCTACTTTGGCTGGAACAACAACCACTTGTTGATCCGCTTCACGCCGCCTGTCATCCCCGGCCCCCCAGTCGGCACCATCTTCGACTTGTCCAACCCCGCCACGACCCGCTTTGGCCTCATCAACAACGCGGGCGGCGTCTACACGACCGACAAGCAGTTCAACTTCTCGATCTCCGTGCTGACGAATTCGATTTTGGCTGCTTCTACGAGTGCCTCGCTTGCCGCCGACCGCTTGACCTTCCGCGAGGTCTACGACCTGACCCACGCCAAGACGCGAGGAGAACGTCACAGCCTCGGCGGGTGGGACTTGCAGGCCAAGCTGACCCTCATTGCCGCGACCGCACGAGACTCTGCCAACAACCCGCAGATTGTTCCCTACCTGTACCTCAACGGCAAAACAGGCATCGACGGTTGCCCCTTTACCTTCCTGCCCCGCAACGGCATCCCCGGCGTCGGCACCATCGGCACCTTCACCCCAGCTACGGCTAGCGGTGCGGGAGACGAGGTGGGCACGGTCAAGGTCATGTCGTGGGAAGGCGTGCTTCCTGTCGGCTCTGGGGCCGTGCTGACGGCCAACCTCGTCGCTGGACAGGTGGACACGATCACTGTCACCAACGGCGGTTCTGGCTACAACGGCGGCTTCGTCGAACTCGTCATCGCAGCCCCCGGCGGTGCCAACCGCACGGCGACTGCTGTTGCGACCGTTGTCGGCGGCGTCATCACGATAGCTACGGTCAAGCTCAAGGGCAATGGCTATGCCGCTGCCCCAGCGATTACCGTTCGGCACTTTGCAGGCAATCAGCAGATCCCCTCGACGACAGGGATGTTGACCAGCGTCATTCCCTCGTCGCCCGAGGACGAGGTGGGCGTCATCTGCAACGGCACGGCTCTGCTCGACGCTCGCCCAATCCTGCGTGCCCCCTCTGTCTCGCTCTCTCAGGTGGTCAAGGGCGACGTGGTGCGTGTGACCCACTCGACGACAGACCCCCTCTACAAGGCCACCGTCAAGGCGGGTACCTATCTGGCTCGCCATGCCATCAACCCCACCGTTGTCGGCGGGGAGTTCCGCTCCTACAACCTGACTGCCGCTGTCGGCTATGGCGGGTGGGCACCCTTCCAGACGCCCACGGTGGTTGCTTGGGACGACACCATCTACACGCTCAAGCTCAACACCCTCAATCGCTTTGGCGGCGTGCTGATCACAGCAGCCACGCAGACGGCTACGACGACGCTCACGACCGCAGAGCCGCATGGCTACAAGGTGGGCAACACCCTTACCATCGCTGGCTCGGACACGGTTCCCTCGCTCGACGGCACGCACACCGTCACGGCGGTTCCCTCGGAAACCGAACTGACGATCAACTTCAACTTCATCGCTGGCTCTTTCCTCTACGGTGGGCGCATCCTCGACAGCGCACGACCCTCACCACCGCACCTGTGGGCGGGTGTCGAGGACTACGGCGCGTTCCCCAACCCCGTGACCTACTTTGCCGCATACGGCCAGAACCCTCGGGTCTATGCCGTCACCAAACTCGACGGCGTGTCTACGGAAGTCGTCAGCGTCGAGTACATCACAGGCATCTCGGCAGACCCCAACAACAACGTCTTGCAACTCGTACCCGGCACGGCTCGTGATGAGAACGGCGTGCTGTTTGCAGGCTTGCCCGCCCAGAACATCGCGGCTTTCTTTGCTGCCCTCCAAGTGGGGCAGAAAGTCGGCGGCATGGTCTACGCCCCCATCGAGCTTGAGGGCTTGTCGGGTTTGCCTGCGGACAACATCGTGGCTTATGGCACCTACGGCCTTCAGGCGTTGCGCTTCGAGAACACGGACACAAACCACGTTGCAGACTACGCCGCCTTTACCGCTGTTACGCCCTATTCGACAGGCTACACCCCGCCTGTCGTCGGCAACGTCGGCGTCGGCTTCTGCTTGCCTGCGGACTCAGACCGCTTCGTGAGGAGCCGCTCTCAGGCCGTCTACGACAAGGTCTTTGGCCTGCTCGACCTCATGGGCATTGCCAATAACCACCTCGGCCAACTCGACGGCCCCGCTGCCCCGCTGCCGACCAAGCCACACGTCCTCGCGGGTGCTACCTGTCTATTCCCAAGCGACTTGCTGATCACCGACGACGGCACAGGCACTCAACTCCTGCGCGTGCAAGCGGGTGTGTTCCTAGAGCCTAGCTTCCCTGTCAGCAACCTCCCCGTCGTCGGAGGCCCTTGGTTGTCTGACGTGATCAACGTCACCCCCATCGGCCCGACCACGGCAACCGTGAACTTGGGCACCGCTGCACGCCTTCGGGTGGGTGAGGTCGTCGCCATCGGCGGTTCGTCTCTGGCTGCGGCCAACAACACCTTTACGGTGCAGAGCGTCCTTGGCCTTACGGCGTTCAATATCACCGTGACCCTCGGTGCTGTGTCCCTCGGCGGCGACCTCTGGGGCACCAATCAGTCACGGCTGGTGGACGCTGCCAGTGTGCCTGTACCGCTGGCGACGGTCGGCGTGCGACACACTGTAGAGGGCGTGACTGGCTTTGAGCAGCAACTGGCTTTCGAGGTGCGGCGCATCCGTCGCTTCCACGACACCAACGATGAGATCAACGCGAACTTCATGCCCCTGCGCTACGCCTACGAGACTCGGCGGGGCATCGTCAAGACGTACTCGACGGACAGTCGGCAACTCGGCTACGTCGGCGCGGTGAGCTTCTCCTTCCCACCTGATGACCCCGACTATGAGAACGGCAAGAGCTACACAGGCACCCAACTCGGCGGCTTCACCTCTCCTGACGTAAACATCAAACCCGGTGATCTGTTCCGTCTCATCGACCCCCTCGCGCCCCCCAGCGAGCGAGTGCTGCAAACGGCAATCATTCAGCGCATCACGAACTCGGGCAATCTGGTGCTGGAGGCTCCCGGCATCACGGCAGTCCCTGCCGCCTCCGTGCCGAACCTCTACTTCGAGGTCTGGCTTCGCAACGCCGTGGTGCCTCACCAGCAGTCGTGCGACCAACTGCTCGAACTGGTCACCGAGAGGACACTGCTTGACCGCGTGGCTGACCGTGTGACTCAGAAGGGTGGCTATGTCACCGTGCCCTACGGCCCCAACCGCATCCCCGATTACACCTCGGCGGTCAACAAGCTGCGGGACGACCTCATGCCCGTTGGCAAGAACTTTGCCAGCTACGGCGTGCAGATTGGCGACATCGTGCTAATCGACCCGCAAGGTGTCGTCGGGCAGGATGGCAGCGGCAACCCCCAGAGCGGCTCTCGCCCCTTTGGCGACATCTCTATCATCGAGCGTGGGGCACCCGCATACACGGCAGGCAAGCCCTCGACACTTGACGACAACCGTGGCTTCTACCGCGTCACCAAAATCGACGCGGCCAACAACGTGCTGACCGTGGATGGCTCCACCAAGCTCGGCAGCGCCTCTCCTGCTAGCCCCGCGACGTTCCCCAAGTCCGTTGTGGGCAAGGCGGCTCGTGGCTACGCGGTCTACCCGACCGTGCATGACAGCGTGACTGTGGCCCCCGCAGGCGCGGAAGGGCAGACAGTGCTGCGTCCGACTTCGCTCCCCGGCGTGGACAACAACAACGTCCCCGTGGTCGGCCAGCCTGACAGCTACACGGTCAACGACTACAGCGTGCGGCCCTTCAGCTACCGCATCATCAGGCCGACGACCCTGCTTTCGACTGAGGCCGTCGATCTGATCCTGACCATGCGCGAGCGGATGCTCTCTCTCATCGAGCAGTTCAAGCTCGCCTTGCAAGGCAACTACGGCGGCGACTACTGGACGTTCCAAGACAAAGAGTATGGGCGCGACCTCGGCTTCCCGACCCTGCCCGATACTGGTCTCGGAGTGTTCCGCAACCTCGTCATCGAGGGCCTCATGGGCCGCATCGGCACAACGCCCTTCACCAATGACTCCGACTGCCTGTCGGTTCTCGACCGCCGCTTCTGGATCCTCGACACACGGCTGGACATGCTGACCAAGGATACCAGCGGGTATGGTGTCAGGCTCCTGCCCATCCCTACCCCGCCCGGTGTCTACCCCTACACCGCGTACAATGACGCGACAGGTTCGGACGTGCGTCCAGTGCTGCCCGACCGTATCGAGATTGTGCTGGATGCTCGTGACCGCCTGCGTGAGCAGCGGTTCTCGTGGATCTCCTATCGGGCCAATAGGCTGACAGGTACGCTAGCGAACCTCGACCGCTTCGACAGCCAGTATGCCACTGCAAGGGCGCAGCAAATCGAGGCCATGCGCCAGAACCGTAGCCTCACTGGAGGTGTGCCATGACCAAGGAAGAAGCAGAGCAAGTCGAAAAGCGGCTGCGCGAGGCAGGCGTTCCTGTCAACGGCTGGTTCGAGACGCAGGAAAGCCCTGTCCACGCCGAGGCTTTGCAGAACCAAGTCGCGCTGCTCGACCAACTCAAGGGGCTTCTGCAAGCGCAACTCGACGACGACATGCGCCAGATTGACGCACTGCGTCGTCAACTGGCGATGAAGCAGCACGGTGGGGGCCAGTAATGACCACTTCTGCGGGCGTCAAGAACTACTCAGGCGGGGCAGGCACCCTCTCTGGGGTTCCCAACCTCTCGAATGTGCCCAACATTGGCGAGATCAGCGCCCAAGACCTCAGCGACTTGACCCAGCAAATCTCGTCCTCGTGGATCGTTGGAAAGCTGTTTCCGAACGAGATACCCGGCCTAGACAAAGTCAAGAAGGGCTTCGACTCGATAGCGCAGTTCCTCGTGCAATTGCTGGAGATTGTCAATCAGATCCTGCAAGTAGCTAAGGTGTTCGTCGCCGCCTATGCGAACCCGGTACAGACCCTAGCCAAGGTGCTGATCGACCAGATCAAGGTACTGATCAACGACATCGCGCAGATCGGCGTGTACATCACCTCTGACGCAGACCTGTTCAAGGACATCGGCTGGCCCTTTGCGCCGCTGCGTGGTGGCTACTACGCCTACGAGCAGCGCATGGTTGCCCGCCTGACGGATACGTCTGACCCGACTCGGCCCAACGTGTCGAACCAGACCTACGTTCTGGGCGTGTTCGCCTACGCCTCGGTGGACATCACTGGGGTCTACCAGATGCTCAAGGGCATCCAACAGCTTTTGGCCCTGTTCTCCTTCAGCCTGCCCGTCAACGCCCTGCCCTCCTGCTCACCGCCCAAGGTGCGCTACGGCTTCGACCCTTACAACCTCGTTGCCTCTTTCACGGTGGCGTTTCGCAATGCCTCTAACCCAGTGACGATTGCGAACCTCGAATGGACAATCGACCGCCCACGAGCGGGAAGCCCTGTGCTGACTGTCCCCCTGCCACCCCCGCAGGGTTTCATTATCGAGGTCTCGACCGTTCTCGGCGGTCTCGCACTTTTCGTTGACCGCCCCTCCTCGACCAAGGGCGGCAGTGTGTCGGACAAGAGTGGCAACAGCGCCGAGCCGCGTGAGATCGTTATCGCCACGGACAGTGACGATGACCCGGTGATCGTGTACGGCGGCTTCGATGTGATCGACTGCAAGTCCGAGAATTCCATCTCGACGGCTTACGACACCGCTGGGAACCTCAAGCCCGGAGCCAACTACTACTTCCTCGCTCGCGTCAGTGACAAGGCGTCGAACGAACTCATCCCCCCCGACAAGCTGCTCAATACCGAGGACGGCACCTATTACCTCCAGCGTAGCTTCAAGCTGTCGCAGGCCGAGTTGGTGCTTGACCCCACCATCGGCGTTTACCGCTATGCCCTGAACGCCAAGGACATGCCGCACGAGGCATCGTTCGTCCGCAACGGCGACAAGTTCGATGTAATCGACCTCGGCCAGCCCTCGAACTACTACGTCCGCATCTCGGCCATCTCCGACGAGGCTGACCAGTACCCCATCGGCAACCCGCAGTCGGCACTCCAGTACGACCTGACGAATCCCCCCGCGCCTCAAGGGGACGTTATCGTCACGCTGATCAACCAAGCCAAGCCGTCTGTGCAGCGAGGCAAGCCCAGCCTGCCTGCCCCGCTGGTATTCCCTTCCAAGCAGACAAACGAGTTGCTCTCGTCGCTTCGCTCGGCACTGGCTCTCATCGTGCTGCTGAGGGCTGACCTCAGCGTGCTGGATTCTAACGGATGGGTGTTTGACCCCACGGTCGAACTCTATCGCAGCACCAAGACGCTGCCTGACATCCTCGCGCACAAGCTGCCCGCTGGCCCCTACGCACAATCCGTCTTGCCCTTCACAGACGGCCTCGGAACGAACCTAGAGTCGTTCGCCAACACCTTGTTCTCTCAGATGGTGCCCAACAAGGTTCCCTACTACAACGGCACGACGCAAACGCCCGAGGCGTGGGGGCAAGCCCTGTACGGCGTGATCAGCAATCTGGCCGACCAGCTATACAAGCAGACAGGGAGCCTGCCTGCCGTCGAGAAGCTGGTATCAGAGAAAACTAAGGAACTCCGCGAGTTGACCTTCACCGAGATCAGCGGGGGCAAAACAGACTTCGATGCGACCATCCAGAGTGTTCTGCTGGGCAAGTACAAGGACGGCACGGACTTCACTTACGAAGGCCCCGGCGCAAAGGGCATCGCCTCCTCAACCCATCAGGTGACCAAGGCCAGTGGTCTTGCCCTCTCCCCCTCCACGCTGAAGTCAAACGATTTTCCTTACCTGTGGCAGGAGACCCCGCGCTACACGCTCCTTGAAAGGCAGAATTACGAGAGGGCAAATGCCGACATCAATTCCGCAGGGACGCTCGGGATTGGAGGCTATTCCTCTCCAGAGGCGTACATGGCCGTCTTTGGCTACCGCAAGGGAACCCAGAAAGAGTTTGGCGTGGGAACTTCGACCACTGTCGAATACCTCCAGCTAGACGAGAAGCCCCCGCAGAAAATCCACTTCCAGAGTGAAGGGTTTCCCATTGTCTACAGCCTCAACACCTTCGGGTCGGGCTTGGCCGTGCAATACACCCCGATCCGCTCTCTGTTCGATACCACGCTGGGTCGGCAAGTCTTGGATCAAGCTCAACTTGTGCTGGGCTACGTTGCGGCTCAGGTACAGCAAGGGCCGATCAAGGGCCAGTGGTACGCCCTACGCTTCGGCAACACGTTTGCAGCGGGTGCCCTCGAACGTGCGCTCCAAGCGTTCAACCAGTACGTCAAAGCGGTCAACAACGCCTTCGCCAGCGCGGTGCGCGTGATCACCGATTACATCGACTTCTTGCAAGCCCGCATCCGCGAACTGCAACGCTTTATCAACCTGATCAACTACTACATCCAGCAGATCAACCTCATCGTCATCCCGCAACTCGGCCTCCTAATCACCATCGCCCCCGGCACCCAAGGCACCCTGTCGGCCTTCCTCTCGGCCAAGAACAAGCCCATTGACGGTGCCGTCACCTATGGGGCAGGAGCGGCGGTTGTCGTGCCCCTGCTGGCAGGAACCAAGTTCATCCTCGACCTCATCATCGCGGCGCAGAAGGCGAACGCAGGAGGCTAGACATGAGTTCCTTTAGCTTCATGTCCAAGTACCGCACAGGGTATTACCTTGGCGTTCGCTCCTTTTTGCTTCGAGAGCGGCGCAGCGTTCCTGACCGTATCTCGCACATCAACGCCGAGATTTCCCGCATCGGAGAGGTCGAAGTCGTCTACGACAAGTTGACGAGCGCGGACGGCAGCGTCAGAGCGACCGAGAAGCGCATTGGCTTTTCCGTCACACCCGAATCGACGCTAGAGAAACTCCTTCGCGCCTACATCGTGCAAGGGGGTAACCCGCTAGACATCAGCATGTTTCTCATCCCAGACCTCACCGAGGACGGCGAGGAGGTCAACGGTGCGACAAGAGAGAACGAGAAGTACCCCTACGGAGGCGTAGCCTACCCGCTGACGACAGAGCAGCACGCGACCAATGACGGCCCTGCAACAGGCACCCTCTCCGTCGAAACCCAGAAGCAGCAGGAGAAGGGGCCAGCAGAGACATGGGGCGACTACCCCGGCGGCTATCTCAACATCATCAAGTACCCACCTCGTCGCCTCAGTGGCCGACTCGACCCCGACCAGACGGCAACGCTGAACTCGATGGCCTTCCACGACATCCGCAAATGGGCCAACGCAGAGATCCGCTACAAGCTGCACGACCTTGAGGCTCGGATCATCAAGCAGTGCGACTTGCGCGAGCAACTCAAGAACGAACTCGAAGTTATGCTCTCGCAGGCATGGGGCGGCATCTTCTCTGGCCTCAAGTGGAACGAAGAAACCAACGTCAAGGATCGGCGTGTCTCGGAGTCGCTGGTCGCCCTCGACCGCGAGATGTTCCTGTTCTCGTCAGAGTACACCCCGTCGGGCAACAACACCTCGCGGATGCTGCCCGACCCCTCGGGGGTCAACGTCAACAAGTGGCGGTATCTCGACGACCCGACGGAAAACCTGCTCGACCTGATGCCTTAGCGGAAAGTCGTTAGCCCAGCCAGCCTCCCGCGTACACAGGGCGAGGAGGCCGGGAGCCTCCCGCAAAGGAGGCCGAATGGAAACTGTCGCCTACATCAAGACCCTCGCCAACGACCCCGCCTACGCCTACATGGCGGTCACGGAGGTCGAGGTCGAAGCCGCTCTCGCGAAGATCGCCGCCAACGGCGAGGAAGCCTCCGTCGAGAACGTGTTCTGGACTATCCTCCTCGGCATCCGCACCCCCGCTGAACCCCTCAACCCCACTTGGGCCGACGCCCCCCTCCACAAGCAGATCGCTGCCGCGATGGGCATGGACGACGGCGAGGCCGAGATGTTCTACCTCGGACTCGGTATCGAGGACTAAAACCACCCCCAAAGCGCAAGGAGTGCCGCCATGTTTACCAAAGGTCAGATCGTCAAGGGCAAAGTCATGGGCGTGTTCATCGTCATTGGCCACAAGGTGGTCGGCGGCGAACCGATGGTCGTAGTCAAGGCCGTCAACCCCGACAACCACAGCGAGGTCGGTCGCGGTCAGTTCTGCCTGCCCGCCGACAAGCTCGTTGCCCTCTAAGGATTACCTACAACGTCTCGCTCTAGGAGGAAAACCATGCAATACCGCAACGGACAACTCATCGTCATGCAACCCGACGCCTTTGTGTTCAAGGTCGAGGACGACAACCCCTTGCCCATACCTCAGCAGTCCGACGAACTGCTTGCCATCCTCGAAGTAGGCATGTGCTGGCCCTCCGTCCAAACCGCCTTCGGGATCATCTGCCAAGCGTTGATCCATCAAGGTGCCCCCAACGTGGACAACATCGACTGGGCCATCTGCTCGCCTGTCCACCTGTTCGAGGGCGAAGTCATCAGCGACAAGCCGCCTACCGTCTACCTTGTCCGTCTCGATCAGGTGCTGGGGGTGACGGATGCGACCCCCAATTGAAACCTGTTAGCCCGGCTCCTCTGCCGCGTACACCACATGAGAGGGGGCGAGAGACAGCCCCCACCACCTACGCAAGGAGACAGACACCATGAAGGTCACCGCCCACAACTACAGCAACGGCCCTCGCGGTCTGGAATACAGCGGCTTCCGCGCTGACATGTTTATCGACGGCAAACTCGCCGCTCGCGTCTGGAACGACGGCAACGGTGGCCCCAACGCCTATCAGTGGATGGGCGACTACGCCAACCACCGTGGCTTCACCCCGCCCAAAGCCGTGCAGGACTGGCTCGACTCCCTGCCGCCTGTGTCCTACCACGGCCACAGCATCCAACTCGACCTCGACTGCGTGTTCGAGGACGCCATCGACGCCTACCGCGCTGCCCGCGCCAACTAACCCCAATTGAAATCTGTTAGCCCTTCCCCCCTCCCGCGTACACCAGATGTGAGGGGCGATGGACAGCCCCCAACACGGAGGACGCTATGGCTGACCGCTTCGACATGCCCCGCCTGATGCGCGAGTTCCTGAACGTCGCGCTTCGCACCCGCACCCTCGACAGCGCCGAAATGTGGGTGCTGGCCTGCAACCACGGCACCGACTGGACGGCGATGCGGGAGGTAGTGATGCACTACGCCTTCGTCCGTCGCCACTGCGACATCGAGGCTCACCGCGAACTGTGCAAGCTCAACGATGAGTGCTACCGCGTGCTGGTCATGGGCCGCGAACCCACCCTGCACTTCGACTAAGGAGGTCTAACATGGCTCGCACCCTCAAGAAGGCTCCCTACCGCCCCTACTCCAAGGAGGACAAGGAACACCGCCACGCGACCCACGTCCGCTACCGCGCCAAGGTTCGCAACGTGATGGCTGCGGGCAAGTACGATGACGTGCTGCCCTTCAAGGGCACCAGCGGCTGGGAAACCCACTAGGAGATTAGCCATGAGCCACAACCCCGCTGAGAACCTCTGCATCAGTGACCCCATGTTCACCCCCACCTACGAGCGGATCGTCTGGAAGAACCCCTACAAGGGCCACTTGATGATCAGCTTCCTCTACACCCCCTCCGCTGAAGCCACTAGCTGGGACGGCGTTCCCGCTGACAGCATGGCAGTAGGCTCAGAGAAAGGCGGCTGGTTCTACATTGGCCTGCGCCGCACGGGCAAAACGCCTACCCGCATCCCCAACACCAACGGCACCCTTGGCCTGCGCTGCAAAATCCTGTTCAACGCAGACCGCGCTGGCGTGGACGGCAACGAAAAGGACATGTGGACTGACGGCTATCTGCTCGATGTGCCCGATCTGCCCTACGTCACCAAGTACTAGCACGCCCGTACTGGCCATGATCGAGGATGCTGTGGCAAACGGTTGCGACCCTATGGTGCTTCTCCTTGCGGGAGGTGCCTCTTGTCGAGAGATGTCCAGCTTGGGTGGAACTGCCCGCACCTAGTCCTAGAAGAACGGATTGCGCTGTCAGGCGACCGCCGCGAGTTGGTGACGCTCAACCCCGTCGCCAACGATGGCATTGTTGCCCTCATCGCCAACAACGAGGTCGAGATCCCTCGTGATGGCCTGTACGCCTATGCCAAGCTCGTGAGCTTCCAAGCTGGCCCCTACACCCTGATCGAGAACGAGAACGACCTGTCGATCGTCACCTCGACGGAGAACTTTTCGCTGACTCTGCCTGCCGCAACCTTTCTCACCGCCGACGAGGTCGCGCTGGCTATCAACCGCGCCTCCCCGAGCAAGAAAACCCTCGCCAGCAGCGAGAGGGGGCGGCTGACGATTACCGACCTGTCGAGCATCGGCCCTCGTAGCATCGTGCAAGTCTTTGGCGGCTCGCTGCCCAAGCTGAACCTCAATCAGCAGTCTGGCGCACAGGGCCGCATGGTCTATCCCCCATGGCAGCTATACTCGCCGCCTGTGACCTTCCCCAACGGCAACTACACCATCGACCCGGCGACGGCTGAGAACAGCATCCTGCTCATCCAGTCCGAACTGGCCGAGCCTTCTTTGTCAGCCTCTAAGAGGCTCGCGCTGGAGAAGCAACTCAAGAAGCTGCAAGATTACGTCAAGCAGTACAAGGAGTTGCTGGGTCTGACGCCTACACGCTACCCGCGCTTCGTGCAACCTGTCAGCGGCAATCCCATGCTGTCGGTCTCGTATGTGACCTCGCAGAACCGCTGCATCAGGTGCCGAGGTTCGGGTGTCGAGAACGACTACCGCTTCACGACCACGGCGTCTCTCGCGACCAACACGCAGCCCTCGCGCCCTGCTGGCAGTGTCTACATGGTGAAGAACGAGGACTTGCTGTATCAGGCTGCGCTCAAGATTGTGCTGACCACTCGCGGCAGCAACCCCTTCCACCCGGCATACGGCTCGACCGTGCTTTCGCGCATCGGCTCCAAGGCTGTGACGGCTACAGCAGCGGCAATCAATCAGGATGTGCGCCGAGCGTTGCGGACGCTGCAAGACACCCAGACTTCGCAAGCTCGCTACCAGCCTGTCACGGCGCGTGAGCGTCTTTACGCTGTGCAGAGTGTCGAGGTCACCCCAGATCAGTATGATCCGACGGTCTACTACGTCGCGGTTACGGTGCAGAACGCCTCTACCGCGCCTATCAGCCTCAACATCGTGTATGCGACCAGCGGCGTGTTCTCGCGCAGCGGTAACTTGACCCTCGGAAACCAAGCCTTCGGCGGTAGCGCATGGCCCTAAACCCCAAGTTCTACGGCCCCGACAACACCCTGCGGCAGGAGTGGATCTTCACCACGACTCGCACGCAGCGGTTCCTCACGGGCACCCTCGACCCGCAGACGGCTTACGTCGAGGTTTCCGTCTACGGCGGGGCGTTCACTGCCGACCCGAACCTCGTGACCTTCGAGGGAACCAGCTTCACCGTGCCCAACCCTACGGCGTACCCGCAGGGCTTGCGGCTGCTGCCGGGATCGAACGTCATCAAGGTGCGCTCCGTGCTGACCAGCGGGGCGACGACCGACTACGCGACGGCCAACATCACGGTGGTGCAGGCAGAGGGCCAGCTAGGCACCTACACGCCGCCCTCGGGCATCTCCGTCGAGCGGCTCGATGGTCTGATCAAGGTCATCATCCGTTCGACCGTCTTGCAGACCAACCTCGTCGGGCACAACTTCTACGCCACCTCGCAGATCGGCGGCGGCACGATTGGCTATTACCAGATCAACCCCACGCTGGTGCAGGCAGAGGACGCAGAGTACCTGATGCAAAGCACTCTCGTGGGCACGCTGATCGTAGACAGCCCCATGTACCAAGACCCCAACGAGGTCACACAAGACATCTCGTTCCGTTACCAAGGTAGCCAAGTCGGTACGCAAACCCCCTCGGTGACGATTGTCCCCGAGTTCGACGAACTGATCCTGTTGCCGCCTTACAATGACCCCGACAGCCCACTCAAACTTCGCAGCACCATCACGCTGGAAGCCTTGTCGCGGACGTTCCTCTACACGTTTACGCACGACCGCTACGGCGACACCTTCTCGGTGCATCCGACCCTGCCCAACGGCATTTTGTCAGCGGTCATCCCGACGGAACCTCTCTACTACGCGGCCACGGCGGTCTACTACGACCCCCTTACCAGCACCGAGGTTGAAACGGCTCTGAGTGCAGAGGTGTCGGGCATCCCGCTGCAAGTCACTCCCGCTATCGGCACCTTCCCCATCGCAACTCGTCAGGAGGTCACGCAAGACCTCGTCGAGTCGATTTACCGCACCAACCCCGACATCTCCGTCGTGCCCGGCAGCGTCATCCGCGACACGTTCATCGACCCGATGGCCAGCGAGTCTGAGCGTCTGCGCTACATCATGGACTTTGTCCATCGGGCGCAGAGCTTTACGACTCTGCTGGCCATTGACGACCCAGAACTCACTGGCACAAGCATCCCCGTTCGCCAGTCCACCTACAAGCTGGCGCTCGCGCAAGCCTTTCGCCTCACCGACCTCAATCAGGTGCAGGGCATTATCGACATGGCCTTTGACAAGCTGGCGAGCAACTTCGGCCAGCCGCGTCTCGCAGGCAAGGCGGCAGAAGGCGAGGTCACGTTCTCTCTGTCGTCGATCCCGCTCAATACCATCCTCCTGCCCATCGGTACGACGGTCAGCGGTGGTGGCGTTGAGTTCACCACCACTTCGAGCGTCACGTTCGACCCCAACAACCTCGCCCCCTTCTACAACCCCGCCACAGGTCGGTATGCCGCCAAGGCGTACATCCAATCCTCCGTCAACGGTCCTAGCGGCAACGTGCCCTCACGAGCCATTACCTCTGTTGGCGTGTCCAACGTCAGCGTGTCCAACGAGGCCCCGACCTTTGGCGGCACGGCGGCTGAGACCAACTACAACCTCGCTACTCGTTGCATCCGCACGCTAGCCTCGGTGGACACCAGCACCTATCAAGGCATCATCCAGACGGCGACGAACATCGCGGGCGTGCTGGAGGCTAAGATTATCAGCGCAGGAAGCCCCTACATGCTGCGCGACGTAGACCCCACCACTGGCAAGCACATGGGCGGCAAGGTGGACGTGTGGGTGCGCGGCACGCAAACCAGCAGCAACACAGACACCTTCGCCTTCAGCTACGAGAACATGTACGGCGTCACCTTCGAGGTCGTCGGCAATGTGGCTGACCTGACCTTCCGCGCCATCCTCAAGGACGCCAACGGCAACTCCCTGCTCTCGGCAAATACCCCCCTGACGCAGATGCTCAACTACCCCTCGAACACCCCTCCGCTTGGGTTGCACAACGTCTCGCAGGGGTACGACTTCATCCTGACCAACGTGTCCTACCCCGGCTTCGACACTATCAAGCTGGACGCGACCTACAACGATCCGACGGCTGTGTCCGTGGCCGACGTGCTGACTGGCGACTTTCGGATGCGAACGAGCTTCGAGTACTCCTTCAGCCGCCAGCCCGTCCTCTTTGTCTCCTCGGTCAACGGCAACCCGGATGCCACTGGCACGGTTAGTTTCTCGCAGTACCAGCTATACAAGCTGGAGTCGCCGTTCCAACTCGGCCAATCGAGCTACGCGAACGATTACATCCAGTTCAGCAGCCCTGAGCCGAATGGTGCCCTCGGCGGCGTGCTGACCCAGACGGACGAGAGCCACGTTCTGATCGGCAACTACATCGAGCGGCTAAACTTGCTCGGCCAGAACGCGCTGACGATTGCCGTTTGGAACCTCGCTCGAACGGTGCAATACAAGGCGGTCAGCCCCTACGAGTCCTCGCCCGACTTCCGCATCGTCGCCCCGGCTGACCCGATGAAGGAAGCCTACGGTATCCAGCGCACAGAGCAGTCCACCATTGCCAGCGGCGAAACCGTGCTTGTGGACTACGAGTACAACGAGAACTTCACTGTCACCTACACGACCAACGCAGTTATCGGCGTGGCCCAGAACGACATCGACCGCAAGCGCAGCCTCACTGCCGACATCGTGGTCAAAGAGGCCAACGCCCTCGTCGTGGACATCGACGCCACGGTGGTCTTGCAGCAAGACCAGCGGTCTAACATCGTGGATCCCCTGATCCGTGCGAGCATCATCAACCTGATCCTCAACTCCCCCCTCGGCTCGGGTATCCGTCAGGGCGATGTGATCAGCGCCATCGACAAGGTCAACGGCGTTTCCTACCCCATCGTCCCTCTGACCAAAATGACCGTGGCCGACAACACGCACATCCTTGGCGAGCCGCTGGTCACCAGCATCGAGGGCGATGTCGTCCTGCTCACGGCGTGGACGACGAACACCGTTTCCGTCTACCTCGTGGCTGACCCCCTGACGTACAACACGACCAACGGTGGCGGCTCTGACGCCCTCTACCGTGCGGTAGCGCAAGACGATGTGCCCCTCACCCTGCTGACTCAGGTTCCCAACCTCGCAGGCCAGCCCATCAACAACGCTATCGGGCAGGCGTTCATCGTCGGCGTGGATGGCTTGTCCGTCCCCGGCTATTCCGACGATGCCACCCTCCTGCCCCAAGCGGTTGGATACCCCCGCTGGATACAGCTACAGCCACTGGTGCAGGCGGGCACGGCTACGCCCCTGCAAGTGCAGGAGTACACCAAGCTGACAGGGCAAATTCAGACGGAAGTGCTGAGTTTGCGTCAAGACCTGACAGGTAATCGCATTATCGTCACGACAGCTCCGACGGACACCCCACTGAACCACGACTACGCGGTTACCTACTTCGTTAGCAATGACACAGGGGCCAAGGACATCGAGGCGACCAACTTCGATTACGTCGCCATCGGCACCATCAACTTGACCTACGACACCGACCGCCAGACCAACCGCCGCACGTTCATCGTCAACGGCCAGAACACGTTCGCGGTGTAGCATGGCAACTGAGTACGGCAAGGATCAAGCTCCTGTAGAGCAGCAGGCAGTCCTCGTCCAAGAGGCGATGGTCAAGCCTTTGCCGTCGAACGTGCAGGAGAACCCTTCGCTTGCCGTTGGCGAGGACATGGCCTACCGCATCGCGGTTGACCAGCAAGTCCAGAGCATCATGGCCTTCTTCCTCGCCGTGCTGCCCTCGAACTACACGAGCCAGACCAAGGGTCCGTTCTACACGATGCAGTTCCAAGCGGCTGCCGAGCAGATCGCCCGCATCCAAGTGTCGGCCTCGGAGATTTTCACCGACGCTGACGCCGACTTCACGCGGCCTGAGTTCCTGTACCAGATCCTCGGCTCGCTCGTCTTTCCCGATGTGGATACCGATGGCGTGCCCACACTGCCCTCTGACCTCGCCCAGCGCAAGTTCATCAAGGACATGATCGGCATCCTCTTGCAGGGGGCCACCAAGTCCGCGCTCTACGAGGCAATCAAGCTGCTCACCTCAGCGGATGTGCAGATCATCGAGAAAGCCATCACGGCTCGCTCGATCCCGAATACCGCTTACACGCTGGCTGACCAGTTCCAGTTCGAGATCACCCTCGCCAAGGCTATCCGAACCTCGGTGACCTCGGTCAGCGGGTCTCCTTCCATCGCCCCGCACTCTCACACGCTATCCGTCGATGAGACAGGGAACGGCAAAACTGTGGATACCGTGTGGACAACCTCGACGGAAGGCGAGGCGCACACCCACGACATTTACGATTGGCTCTTGCAGCCTTACGTCGCCACAACGACGATCCCCGCGCACTACCACGACATCATCTCGGACTTCCCCGACGCAGACCCCCTCTCGCTGTTGCGGAATGTCCTGCTGGTTCTCAAGGCCATCAAGCCAGCGCATACGCTGTACGACTACCGCAATCTGTTGCGCGAGACCTTCCGCACGTTGTTCTCCGACAGCGCGTCCTTTGTCTACAACACGGCGTACTACGATGACTTGCGGAAGTACTGGTGGGGCGCAGCGCGGATGACCGGGCTGTTGGGCGAGACGCTGGCTGACCGCACGCTGTTTTCCGACCCGACCCGCAGCTTTGCTCGCATCAGCGTCGGTGCCGCTCTCACCGTGCTTTCTGGCCCCAATGCCATCGACGCCAGCAACACCGACCAGAACACGGTGGGCCGCTACACGGTCACGGACATCCTGACCTTCCCTGTGCCCAGCGATACAAGCGTCGTGCTGTTCACCACCATCCCGACTGGCCTCAGCGGGCACCTCCAGATTACAGGCACCAACACGCTTCAGGCGATGGTGTTCGACGTGGCGACTAACCAGTACATCCCCGACACCGCGTTCAACTGGGTTGGTATCGACGAGAACGAGATCCTCTACATCACGGAAGCGGCCAACGAGGGCAACTACCGCTTCGACGCTCTGCTAGGCACCAACGGTGGCCCTGTGCTGACGGCTGTTGGCCCTGCCTATCAGGCCCGCATGGCCCCCTCGCTACTGCGCCTCGACCGCAGGATGCGCTACACGACCTCCTCTCAGCAGTACGAGGTCGTCGTAGACCGCCTCGGCGTGCTGACCCCGCAGCAAGTCGTCAACGAGGACGTATCGGGCTACTTCATCACCGTTCCCCCGCCCTTGCCCCCTGTCACGCCTGCGGTGAACCCAGACTTCTTGTTCGGGAGCCTCACGGAGCCTGTGCCGGGTGACATCTACCGCTCGGCCTTCCTCACGCAGAACGGCCCCCTAGTCAAGGACTGGGGCGATATGACGATGGCGACCAAGAACGACGTGACGGTTCTCGTCAACGGCGTTCCTGTCGCGGTCGATTCCGTCAACCCTTACACGGGGCGTATCGATCTCGTCACGCCGATCCAGATTACGCCAGCCCCGATGATGCCGTGGGTCGTCGAGGTGTCCTACAACTGGATGCCCAAGGCGATTACGGACATCATCGCTCTCAACACTGTCGGTCTGGTGCTGAACCAGTGGGATAGGTCGATCAACCGCGACGCGACTACGGCTCTGGCCGACCAGCAACTCGGGGCTGTGTCTAACGGCTCCCGCTTCCAGCTCGGCATCGAACTCGGCCCCATCGCGGATCAAGAACCCCTCTACGTCGGCTGGCGTTACCTCGGCTTGGAACGCGCCTACACGGCAGCACTGAACGACCCTACGAGTCTATTGCTCAACCAGAACCCTCACGCCCTCCAGACGGATACCTTCGAGGTGACGCCCTCGGAAGTCGCGGTGTCCTACGAGGGCACGGGTTTCCCCATTGTCGAGAACTGGGCCTTGGTGGGCACCGACTCTGGGACATTGGTCGGCAACGGCACTTACGAGGTCAAGGCCGACAACGTCGGGTCTTACGGCGTAGGACAGCCCGCGCTCTATTACCAGATGACGGACATGACCCTGCCCGCGACTGGGCGCGTGGTAACGCGGCTCACGCTCGACCCCGCGACGGTCACGCCGACCGGGGTGTTCACTGGCGTCGTGTTCGGCACACACGACAACCGCCGCTCCTACATCGTCGGACTTCTCCTGCTCCCCGCTCTGGCTACGGAAGCCCCCTTCCGCTGTATCGGCTTTCTGCTCGACCCCGCGAGACCCGACTTGCGGGCATCGTGGCTCGCTGGCTTCCAGACAGACTCCTCTGTGGCCACGCCCAAGGTGACGATTACGGCTCAGAACAAGCTCTCCGTCATCACCTCGACCATGCCCCAGAACGTCAAGGCAGGAACCCGCTTTCGCATCGAGAGCGGCCCCCAGCAAGGCGTCTATACCGTCTCCTCGGCGGTGGCCCAGACAGGGCGCGAGAAGCAAGTTTGGGGCAACACCCTGACTTTCACAGGCCAAGTGCAGCAGAACGTGACCTTCCCTGTGCCGCTGGTGACCAGCGACTACCGCGTCGAGTTCTACTTCGACCCAGAAGGGCCGGGTGGGTATGCCACGAACAAGACGGCAAGCGGCTTTACGCTCGTCCTGACAGGAACCGCTGGCTACACTGGCTCCGTCGTCTACAAGGTCTATCAGACGCTCGCTACGACGACAATCACGACCACGACGAACTTTCCCGCAGACTTCAGCCTGTTCGGGGGCAAATACCCGACGCTGCTCTGGGAACTCGACTACAGCGTGGCCACGACCTACGCGCTCACTGTTAGCACCTCGACGCACGCGGCATCGGTCTACTGCTCAGGTGCGCTGTTCGGTACGTTCTTGACCGCCACGGCGACGACTCCGCTGGCACAACCCGCCCAAGTCGGGCCGCTCGATTACGGATACGCAGGAGGATAAGTCATGCCCGGTATTTTCAGCCTGAGCGAGACAGTTCGGTTCACTCTCCCTGTGTTCAAGATGTCGTTGCCTGCTGCGTTTAGCGGCGACATCACATACACGCTGTTTGGCCTTCCCCCTGCGAGCTTGGCGATTACGGATCTAAGGGTTAGCCTTCAGATTGACGGCACGTCCAAGTTCGCGGCGCAAGCTGTCAACTTGGACGGAACCATCACGGGCCAGACAGGGATTCTGGTCAAGGTCAGCGGCGGCATCGTCACCGTTCTAGCGGATACTACCTACACGGGGGCTGTTGGCAACGGCGCAGGACGATACGTCGTCCGTGTCTACTCAAATACTTACAGCAGCGCGAGCTACCCTTCGACGGATTGGGCCGATGTGGGCACCAACGTCTCTGTTGGCGCATTGGACGCGACCACAGCCAAGACGGCGGTCACGGCAGGCACGATCTACACGAACGCGGCTACTGCGGCCACACAAGCCACTACTGCGGCTACGCAGGCAACTACTGCTGCTACGCAAGCCACCACGGCAGCTTCGCAGGCCACGACAGCGGCTACGCAAGCGACGAACGCAGCAAGTTCGGCGGCGGCGGTCAACACGCAAGTCCAGACGGGTGGCTACATCTACACCCAACTGCATACAGGCGGTGCCGTGTACGACGGTGCCACCGCAGCCACCGCTGCAAACACGGAACTGCAAACAGGTGGCTACGTCTACACGCAGCTTCACACTGGAGGCAATGTCTACGACGGGGCTACTGCGGCTACCACCGCGAATACGGAGTTGCAAACGGGCGGCTACGTCTACACCCAACTGCACACAGGTGGGAATGTCTACGATGGGGCGACTCGTTCCAATTCCCAACTTCAAGCTGGTGGCGACGTATACGACAACGCAGCCTCTGCGGCGACAGACGCGGCTGCGGCTGCACTAGCGGCAGGCAACGCTGAAACGGCTGCAAACAACGCGGAGGTGCAAGCAACTATCGCTGCCACGGCTGTGACTGCGGGTGGCACGGTTTACGACCAACTGCAACCGGGCGGCGACGTGTACGACAATGCGGCTGCTGCGGCTACGGATGCGGCTGCGGCTGCTGTTGCCGCGACCAATGCCGAGACGGCAGCAACCAACGCTGAGACAGCGGCTACCAATGCCGAGACTCAGGCCACTATCGCAGCGACAGCCCTGACGGCTGGCGGCACGGTCTATGACGAACTGCAACCGGGTGGTGATGTATACGACAACGTGGCAGCAGCGGCTGCGAACACGACCTCGCAGATCCCTGTGCCAGACCTGATCCCTTCCATCCTCACCCCCTCGCTCACCCCCAGCATGTCGGATCAGGTGGCCCTGCTCTACCTGTTGCTTTCTGGCTTGCCCCGCACGTTCGACCCTGCGACTGGCCGCATCTACCTCGACTTGAGTCCGATGTATGTGCCCGCTGGGCCTGTGCCGCCGGGGAAGGTGGCGTTCTACCAGTGCTGGGCTGATCCTGCTCGGACGATCCCCCCGACCACGCTGGCGGCAGTCGTCGCGCAAGACCCTCTGACGGTGGTCTAACATGATTCCTGTTATTCCCCTCGCCCCCCTCTTGTCGGGGCCGTTTGACCCAGCCTCACCCAACGCGCTGCCTGTTGGCGCACCGCCATCGGCGGCGTTGGCCACGCTTCGCACTGATGGGGAAGGACAGGTCATCTGGGGTTCTCTGGACTCCCAGACGGCGAACACCTCCATCTGGTCTTTCGTGCGCTATCAGATCAGCCCTGACCAAGGGCTGCTGACCAGCCGAGGGTTCATCGTCGATACGGAGATGGACACCCTGCCCGAGAACAACCCCGACTACGAGTGGTTCCGAGGGGCCTCTTTCGGGCAGTCCTTCTTGACTGTCGGCCCCCCTTCGTTCCTAAACCTCAAGTCCACCGTCGCAAGCCCTGACCTCTACTACTCGTTCTACTACCAGCGGGTCGAGCCTTTCCTCAACAATACGACCATCTTTGACCTCGATGCTCGTTTCTTGCTCGACTACGGCACGCAAGGCACGGGCGATGCTCGGATTGCCTTGCAGGACACTGTCCGCTATGTCGAGCTTGCGACCCTGCTTTATGCCGACCCGCTCGGCAACCGCATCCGCAGGATTATCAACAACCCCTCGCTCTCCTTTGCTGGCCTCATCGTTCCAACGGACAGTACGGCTTGGGCTTCTAGCGGCTTCATCCTTGCTACCCCCTATGAGCGAGTCCTCAATACCCGCATGTCGCACCCCCTCGGCGCGGGGTACTTTGCGGGCACTCTCGACCCCTACATCACCCCGCTGACAGGAACGATCAGCACCGCGCAGACAAGCAACCTCTACGCGCCTACGGTGCGTATGCTCGGCACCAGCACGCGGTTTGAGCAAGAGATCAACCCCGGCGATTTCGTCAAGACCGATGATGGCCGCACGTTCACTGTCTCGGTCGTGTCCTCGCAAGAGAGGATGACCTTTACGACGGCCCCTACCACGCCGATCAGCGACAGCTCGCTGTACACCACGCCCTACGCGGACACCAACTCGCGCATCACCGAAGCTCGCCTCAAGATGACGACGTACCCTGCCATTGCAGGCAACGTGGACACAGGGGCCTACTTCAGCGGCAAGGCCAACGGCTTCCTCTACACCGTGTCCCTGCAAGTCGTGGGCGGTGCCCCTGCCGTGCGCCTGCTTCAGAATGGCCCCAGCAGCGCAAGCCTCCTGACGGTCTTTTACAACTGGAACGACGACGACTTCCACAGCTACCGCGTATGGGCTGATGCGAGTGCGGACAACCTGACGCTTTCGATCGACGATGTCGTCGTCGGTGCCGTTGCCCTGTCTGCGTTCGCGGCAACACTGATGACCGAGGATGTGCGGTTCGGTCACGCCAACGGCTCCTCAACCATCGCATGGGAAACGCTCTCGCACATCTGGGTTCCCCCCCTCTCGGCCATCCGCACGCTGGGCGTCTGGCTAGGCGGCGACCGCAACAACATCGACAACTGGAAGCTGCCCCGCACGGACAGCACGCTCGCGCCCAACAGCAGCACCTCCGCGATCATCTATGCGATGGACTGGACTTCGCCTATCGAGGTTCGCGTCCACCGTGACCCCACCTTCGGCGTGTCGGTCTATCGCCCAGACCTCATCTCAGCAGCGGTGTTCCCGCCCACTTGGACAGGCACCCCGCAGTTCAACAGCGAGTACACCGACCCGACGCTGGCTTGGATCAACGTCGAGGAAACCCGCCTGCCCGCACAAGAGGGCGAGGTGTTTGGCTCTGTCGCCTTCGGTTCGATTGACCCGCAGAGCATCTGCTACCAGTCGTGGGATTACGTCCGCTATCGGCTCTACCAGTGGCCCGATGTGGACACTCGCAGCCCAGAGCATCATGTCCTCAACCACGCCAACCAGATCGGCTCGACCGAACTGTTTGGCCAGACGGAAACGGAAACGCTTGTCGTCGAGTCCTTGGACAACCGCACGGTCAGCTTCATCCCCACGGACATCTACGCCCAGAGCGTCTACCGCGTCATTGACGGCAACACGCTGATCAGCGCGAACTACTGGACGTTCGACCCCCAGAGCCAGACAGTCCAGCTTGGCTATGATGCTGACGGCTTCCCTGTGACCTTCAGCAGCGATCATGCCGCCGTGACGCTGGTCTTTGTGCCCGGAACCCCGGTCACCTCGACCTACCTCGCCAGCGTGCCTCTGCTCCAGACGGCTACACTGCTCAACGAAGGCACGCCTCCGTTCGTCCTCCAGCAAGCCGAGGACATCACGCGCTCGGTCGTCGCGGGCGGCATTGTGGTCGATCCGACCACTGGCGGGTTCATCGACAACACGCCCTACAGCACGCTTGACTTCACGGCACCCTTTAGCGACATCCCGCCCATTCCTCCCGCTCCAGCCCCGCCGCCGCAAGTCGAGTCGATCTATCAGGACGTTACGGTCTACACGATCACGAACGAGGCGCAGCAGAACCTCATCGCCATCTGCGACGACTCTCTCGCGACCATCGACTTCAGCGGGGAGATCGCACCCAACACGGTCGCCGTCGGCCCTCAGTTCCAAGAGTATGGGCCTATTCCGCATGAGCCACCGTGGGCACAAGCGGGTCTGTTCCCCGCTGGCCCGACCTCGACCACAGGCGTTCTTCGCCTCTCTGGTGGCCCTTCGACCGTGGGCCTCCAGAACGACGGCATGGGCGGCATTACCGTTTGGTCAACTAGCGGCACACTTGGCCCTGCTGGCTTGTTCGTCCTAGCTCCGACCAAGGGACAGGGCATCAATCAGCAAGTGTTTATCTATCAGAATGGCGTGCCCTTGTTCCCCTAACGGCTGCATACGGTAGCAGGGGTATCGTTTGCCAGACTATGCCTGCCCCAAGGCAGGACAACACCCGCCGTAGGTGCTACCGATGCCAGCCTTCCAAGACAAACTGCCGCAGCCCAAGACAGGGATCAGCTTCCAACTGCACAGCGCAGGAGAGGAAACCGTCAGCGGCCCTCGCGGCGATGTGTTCCTCACGCTGACCGACGCCGCGACTGGCGAAGTCGTGCAGCAAGTCGAGAAGCGCAACATCATCACTCGTGATGCGGGCATCCTCGCGGCGATCCTGTTCAAGAACAGCGCGGCCCGAGATGGCTTGAACATGCTCGCGGTAGGCACTGGCGCGACTGGCAACATCCTGTCGCCCGACGCCCCGGACAACCGCCAGCGCAAGCTCAACACCCCGCTCTTTCGCAAGGCGTTCTCCAGCACGACCTTCCGTACCACTGGTGGTGTCGCGGTAGCCTACCCCACCAACATCGTGGACTTCACGACCACCTTTGCTGCGGGAGAAGCCAACGGCCCCCTCAACGAGATGGGCCTCGTCTCGGCCATCAACATTGCTGGCCCCGCGCTGCCCAACACCAATGGTGGTCTGCCTGCGCCCCCGAACTATGACCCGACCGTGGACGTTACGAACCTCGACATCCTCGCGAACTACTTGTCGTTCCCTGTCGTGTCCAAAACGCCTGCGACCGTGTTGACCATCACATGGAGGTTGAGCTTTTAGTAGCTTGAAATGATTATGAAACTCTGCCCTGCTTGCAAAGTTGAGAAGCCTTCAACGGAGTACGGTTTCAGCCGTACTCGCCGTGATGGTCTTTCTCCTTACTGTAAGCCGTGTGGCAAAGAGAAGGCAAACGCCCTCGCCAAACGGCCAGATCAGGCGCAGAAGCGCAAGGACTGGTACGAGGCCAATCGTGACAAGGTGCAGAAGCAGGCCAAGACCCGCTGGCAGGAAAAGAAAGAAGCCTACAACCCTGCGCGACAGCGATGGGCAGAGGAAAACCGCGACAAGATGTTGAGGCACCAGAAAAATCTGCGTATCTCCTTCTTGGCCTTCATCGAGGAGATGAAGAAGGGTAAGCCCTGTTTGGATTGCGGCAAGGCATACCCCAGCTACATCATGGAGTACGACCATGTGCGCGGGGAAAAGCGATTCAACATTGGCGGGATGGCGCACCATAAGCGTGATCGGGTGTTAGACGAGATCGCCAAGTGCGAACTCGTCTGCTGCGCTTGTCACCGCACCCGCAGCCACAAACGCCGCCAAGAAGCACAGACAGAGAGGCTGGTGGCGTTCAGAACATGGGTCAATCTGCTCAAGGAGAACCCTTGCAAAGATTGTGGTGCAGTTCTTCCTGCGGAAGCTATGGACTTTGACCATGTGCGGGGCGAGAAGAAGAAGGGTATCTCCAACATGTGGACTTGGCCACGCTCAAAGGTCTTGGCTGAGTTGGGGAAGTGCGATCTCGTATGCGCCAACTGCCACCGCGAACGAACAATTCAACGCCTATGGTCCATTGAAGGCAGGAAGGCAGCATGAGCGTCAAGGACACGATCAAGCAATACTCTGCCATCGACACAGCCCCCGCGCCTGTGACGGTTCCGAATGATGTCAGCCGCAGCTTGCCGCCCGGTGACCGATCCTTCGCTGACGTAGTGTTCCAGTCGGGCAAGCCCGTGCTGGACTGCGAACTGAACCTCCAGCAGGACGTGCAGACGTTCGCGGATGCGCTGGTCAGCAAGCACGGTCAGCAGTCGGGCATCTTCCGTGGCCAGACCCGCAACAACGCTTACGATGATTTCTCGTTCGACACGCCCCCGAGCGTGCCTGTGAACGGCTTCATCATGAAGCGGGTTGAGGCCATCGTGGCTGGCTTCCCGCTGGTCATCGAGTACACCAACACGCCCAACGACGGCGAGAACCTGATCCAACTCGACGCCCCCACGACCTTCGTCATCGGTGACCCAACCACCATCAAGCGCACGGACTTTGTGTTTCTTGAAGTCTGGCAGGCTCTGGTGGCCCCCTCCCCGCAAGCGCAGGCCACGGTCGCGCTCAATAGCGTCGTGGCAGGCGACACCCTCCAGTTCGCATGGGCAGGCCCAACGACCTTTACGGCGGTGGCAATTCCTGCGGCCCCTACTGACTTTGCTGTGGGCATCGACGACACGGCGACTGCTGCCAACTTGGTGGTGGCCATCAACACGGTGCTAGCAGGCCAAGTCGCGGCAGTGGCTGCGGGCAACTATGTCCTCATCTACATCACCGACCCTGCTCTGGCGGGTGCGGCGGGCAACGGCCTCGTCCTCGCTGGCGCA
>Ga0075472_10000136_pt1 | contig 28918 bp, 17 predicted proteins | sample DEB19_08_DNA_3_FD_77014 | JGI IMG/M metagenome (GOLD analysis project Ga0075472, IMG submission 77014) | Aqueous microbial communities from the Delaware River and Bay under freshwater to marine salinity gradient to study organic matter... | ecosystem: Environmental > Aquatic > Marine > Coastal ...
GGGAAGTAGCAGGCCACAGAGATCGCGTGTTCCGGGTGTGGCAAAGATAGGGCCTTGAAAACCCTCTCGCACCAGCAAAGGCAGGTAGCCGCTGTGGTCAAGGTGTGCATGGGTGAGAACAACGGCCTCGATGCGATTTGGAGCCACTGACAGCGGATTCCAGTTTCTGAGCCGTAACTGCTTGTAGCCCTGAAAGAGTCCGCAATCCACAAGCACGCGTTGCGAACCATGACAGACCAGGTATTTTGAACCGGTAACCGTGTTGGCCCCGCCAAGAAATGTGATGCTCACGCTCATTCAACAGTCTCCTCAGTCGTTCTGATTGAAACAGAGGGATAGTCAGTGCGCAAGCGATCAGCCTACTTGCGAAATGAAAAAGGCCGGCATTAGCCGGCCTTCATGACTCAGGTCAAGCCTGAAATTATTTGAGGTGCTTGCCGATCAGGCCAGCCATTTCAAACATGGATACCTGGCCCTTGTTGAAGACGGCGCGCAGTTTGTCGTCGGCATTGATCATGCGCTTGTTGACGCTGTCCTGCAGTTTGTTTTTCTTGATGTAGTCCCACATCTTGCTGACCACCGCAGTGCGGGGCAGGGGGCTGCTACCAACCACGGCGGCCAGAGTTGCACTGGGCGTCAAGGGTTTCATGAAGGCAGCATTGGGGGTGCGCTTCTTGGCAGGGGCCTTCTTTTTGGCAGGAGCCTTTTTGGCGGCGGCTTTTTTAGCCGGAGCTTTTTTGGCTGCAGCTTTCTTGGCAGGGGCCTTCTTGGCGGGAGCTTTCTTCGCTACAGCTTTTTTAGCCGGAGCTTTTTTGGCTGCAGCCTTTTTAGCGGGAGCTTTCTTTGCGGCGGCTTTCTTTTTAGCCGGAGCTTTCTTTGCAGTTGCCATGGTCTGATTTCCTTCTAGAAGTTAGTTGATTGCCAAAGGAGATTGCTCTTCACTGGCAGAGGGAATGCTAATGGAGAAAAAACGCATTTCCAAGGGGGAAAACCATTTTTTCCCTCGTAATTGTTGTTTTTCCCTCAATTCTTCCCTCTGACAGGGGAGAAACAGAGCATTTCCCCTCAGATAAAGGCTATTTGGCCCAACTATCTTTCAGCCCTGTGGTCCGATTGAAAACCGGCCTATTTGGGGTGTGCTCCAGTCGGTCAGCCACAAAGTAGCCATGACGTTCGAACTGGAATTTGTCGTCGGGCGCAGCCATCGCCAGTGAAGGCTCAAGGTAGGCTTCAAGGGTGACCAGGCTTTGCGGGTTCAGGCTTGAGAGGAAGTCCTTGCCGCCCGCGTCGGGTTGCGGGTCAGTAAACAGCAAATCGTAGAGTCGAATTTCGGCTCTGACTGCATCGGCCGTGCTAACCCAGGTGATGGCCGACTTGGCCTTGACGCTGTCAGCGCCCGGCGTGCCACTTTTGGTGTTGGCGATCACCATGGCGTGAACTTCTTGCACCAGGCCATTTTCATCGCGCAGGCAACCGGTACATTCAACCACGTAGCCACCCTTGAGTCGGACCAGGTTGCCGGGAAAGAGCCGCTTGTAACCCTTGGAAGGATGTTCCTCAAAATCCTCACGCTCAATCCAGACTTCTGACGAAATCAGAAAATTACGCTCTAGGGGTTCAGACCCATTGTCCTTGGTGGGCGGCAGGGCAGGCAACTTACATACTTCTGTGTAGCTCTCCTGACCAAAAACCTCTGCCCAGTTGGTGAGTTTTAGCTTGACCGGATGCAGCACGGCCATGCCGCGCAAAGCCTTGTTCTCCAGATCTTCCCTTAGGCAGGCCTCCAGGGTTTGGTAGTCGATCCAGGCATAGTCTTTGCTGACGCCAATTCGCTCGGCAAAGAGCTGCAAGCTAGCCGGGGTAAAACCGCGGCGGCGCAATCCGACGATGGTGGGCATTCTCGGATCGTCCCAGCCGTTGACATGATGCTCGTTGACCAGTTGAGCGAGTTTTCTCTTGCTGGTGATCACATGCGTGAGGTTGAGTCGAGCAAACTCATGCTGGTGCGGCAGTAGAAAAATGTTGGGGCGCTGTTCATGCAGGGCTTGCGAAAGAAGGGGGGTGAACTGATTGAATTCCCGCATCAACAGCCCAAAGAAACGGTCCAGGTCATGCAAGACGGCAGAACGATCATGTTCCCATTTTCCAAACATGCCCCTCATTTCTTGTTCGGCCGGGCTTGCGAACAGCCTGTCAGCCAGGTTGTAGCAATGCAAGGCGAATTCCTTGCGGGCTTCGATACCCTGCATCTGCAATTTTTCAACCAGAAGCCTGGCATTTTCTAGCTGAGGCTGGCGCAGGATTGGAACAATCCGCTGCAGCAGCCAGTCGTAAAAAGGGCGCTGATCTTCAAATTCAAGAGTGCAGATGCTGTGGGTAATGTTCTCCAGAGCGTCTTCGATCGGGTGGGCAAAGGTGTACATCGGATAGATACACCATGTGTCTCCTGTATTGTGATGGTGTGCGCGGCGAATTCGGTAGATCGCCGGGTCCCGTAGATTGATGTTGGGGCTGGCCATGCTGATCTTCGCGCGCAGCACAGCGGCGCCATCAGGCAACTGTCCGTCGCGCATGGCACGGAAGCGTGTGAGATTTTCCTCAGGACTACGGTGACGAAATGGACTGTCCTTGCCAGGCGTGACGAAATCACCGCGATTCGCCTTCATGGCTTCGGCGGTCTGTTCATCGACATAGGCGTGGCCAGTTTCGATCAGGTACTCGGCGGCCTGGTACATGAAATCAAAATAATTGCTGGCGTAGAAGAGATGCTCGGTATGGTGACTCTCCCAACTAAAACCCAGCCAGCGCACCGAGTCCACGATCGAATCTACAAATTCCTGCTCTTCCTTTTCGGGATTGGTGTCATCAAATCGGAGATGACAGATGCCCCCATAGTCGCGGGCCAGGCCAAAGTTCAGGCAGATGCTTTTGGCGTGCCCTACATGCAGATAACCGTTGGGCTCGGGAGGAAAGCGGGTGCGGATGCGCGCTGGATCGGCTGAACTGTGCGGGCTGTTGGCCTGTTCACTGGCTGTTCCGGGTAAACCCCTCCAGGATCGGCCTGAGTAAGTGCCGGTGGCCAGATCATGCTCAATGATCTGGCGCAAAAAGTTGCTGGCCCGACTTGGCGCAGCTTGGTCTTTATCGTTGGATTTCATGGCGCAATTCTAGTCTTGCAGTCATCCAAACGGCTGCCAGTGGCGTTGACCTCAATGTGTCTGAAACCATTTCTGAAGGAGTTTTTCCATGAAGTTGGCTCATATCAAGGCGGTTGGGTTTCTGAGCAGCTTGTTCGTCCTGGCGGGCGCTGCAAATGCCAGTGCGCAGGTTTACTGGTCAATGGGGATGACGGCCCCAAGTATCACCCTGGGCGTCACAAATTTTCCTCAAGCGGTTTATCCGGCGCCAGTTCATGTTTCGACTTACCCGCCTGTGATGATTCCGGTGTCGGTGTACCCGTCTGCGCCCCCCATGTCCGTCTATTACCTCACGCCCTCGCAACCGCTGATGCGACCCCACGGCCATTTTCATGGTCCAGGACGGGGCTTGGGTTACGGTCACAACAGAGGGGGCCACTGGCGCTAAGTACGTTTACAGCGTTGATGACACTGATGTGAAAGTTGCGGGCCTGGTCTGTCCCGGTCGTCTCTGAGCCAATTGCCGGGTACTGCTGGCAGATCTGTCCCTACAATACCCTGCATGAATAAAAAGACGTGGCTTTGGCTTGTGCTCTTGTTTCTTGTCCTGCTGATTTTGGCGGGAGCGTGGTGGTGGAAAAGTAACCAAGGTGAGGCGGTCAAGTACCGTACTGGAAAGATAGAACGAGGTGCCTTGCAGGCGGCCGTGGCGGCCACGGGTGCTGTGAGCCCTGTCACGCAGGTGACCATTGGCACGCAAGTATCTGGCCAGATCAAGGATATCCTGGTTGATTTCAATTCTGATGTGAAGGCGGGTCAACTGATCGCTGTGATTGATCCTGAGCAGTTTGAATACCGGGTGCGCTCCGCTCAGGCCGATGTGGATGCCGCAAGGGCTTCGGTCCTGACCGCTCAGGCCAATGTGATAGCCAGCCGCGCCCAAGTATCCAGCGCTCAGACCGATCTGAGGGAAGCCAGACGCACCCATGAGCGCAACCTCATGCTGGTTGAAAAACAGTTCGTTGCCCAAAGCGAAGCCGATAAATCCAATGCCCTGGTCAACACCTCTCTCGAAGCGGTCAAGGCAGCTGAAGCCCAGGTAGGCGTCAGCGAGGCTCAGGTTCGCAATGCCCAAGCCAATGTGGTTCAGCGCGAGGCCACACTGGCTCAAGCGCGTGTTGACCTTTCGCGTACCAGGATCACTTCGCCCGTGAACGGAATCGTGATCAAAAGATCGATTGAAAAAGGTCAGACAGTTGCTTCCAGTCTGCAATCGCCCGAGTTGTTCATCATCGCTCGTAACCTGCTTGATATGCAGGTTGAGGCTGCGATTGATGAAGCGGATGTGGGTCGAATTCGCGCTGGCCAGAAGGCCACCTTTAATGTAGATGCCTACCCTGGCCAGACTTTCGAAGGCCAGATCGCCCAGGTGCGCAAGGCGGCTACCAACGTGGCCAACGTAGTGACCTATGTGGCGGTGGTGACCTTTGCCAATGCAGATGGCCGACTGCTGCCTGGCATGACCGCCAATGTCCGAGTCGTGACCGATACGCGGGACAATGTTTTCAAGATTCCGAATTCAGCCTTGCGGGTGCGGATTGCTGGCGTTGAGCCAGCCCCCGCTTCCGCCGGCGTACCCAATTCCCAATCCCCTTCAGCCGCGGCACCTGCCTCCGAGGGTCGTGCTGGACCCAGTGGTGCCGTGAACCAGTTTCGTAACCGGCTTGTCAGTGAACTCAAGCTCAGTCCCGAACAGACCGAGAAGGTTGACGCCATCTATGCGGAGGCCCGGCCCCGTTTCATGCAATTGCGAGATCTGCCAGAAGCAGAGCGCACCAAGGCCCGTGAGCGGATTACCGCTGATGTGCGTGAACGGATCGGCACGATTCTCAATGCTGAGCAAAAACCCCGATATGCCACCTTGATCGCAGAAGCCTCAAGCCGTACCGTGACACGCGGCCGTATTTACTTGCTGAGCGAATCCGGTTTGCCCAAGGCTTTCAATGTGCGCCTTGGGATCACCGATGGCAGCAGCACCGAGTTGCTAGTGGCTCCCGGGGCTGCAGAGGCCGCTGAATTGGTAGAGGGTGCAGCAGTCATCACCAGCATCATGACTCCGGGTGCTGCTACCGGCCCGTCCAGGCCCGGCACAGGTCCGCGCCTGATGTTCTGACATGGCACTGATCGAAGCCAGGGATCTGGCCAAGACTTATGTCATGGGAAACACCCAGGTACATGCCTTGGGCGGCGTCTCGCTGGAGATCGAAGAGGGCGAATTTGTCGCGATCATGGGTGCCTCGGGTTCGGGCAAGTCAACCCTGATGAATATCCTGGGTTGTCTGGACCAGCCCAGTTCGGGGCAGTACCTGTTGGCCGGCGAGAAGGTTCATGAGCTTTTGCCAGACCAGTTGGCGTCCATCCGCAACCGACGCATCGGTTTTGTGTTTCAGCAGTTCAACTTGCTGCCCAGAACCAGTGCCTTGGAAAATGTCGAGCTGCCGCTCATTTACTCCGGCGTCAAACCCGCAGAACGGCAGGAGCGAGCACGCCAGGCCCTCCAAACCGTTGGCCTGTTGGATCGCGCCAATCACACGCCGGCAGAGTTGTCAGGCGGCCAACAACAACGGGTTGCCATTGCCCGAGCGTTGGTCAACCAGCCCCAGTTGATCCTGGCTGATGAACCCACTGGCGCCCTGGACAGCAAGACCAGCGATGACATCATGCATTTGCTGGCTAACTTGAATCAGAAGGGGATGACGGTGGTGTTGGTAACCCATGAGGCAGATATTGCTGCCTGGGCCCGCCGTCGCCTGGTGTTTCGTGATGGCTTGGTGGTTGAGGATGTTCATCAGGACGGACCTCCTGTCAATTTGGTTCAGGATCAGGTACAACAAGGGCAGCTGGCATGAATTTCATGGCTGCCCTGCGCAGCGCACTCAGAGCCTTGCTGGCCAACAAGCTGCGAAGCGTCTTGACCATGCTGGGCATCATCATTGGTGTTGCAGCCGTCATCACCATGATTGCAGTGGGTAACGGCGCTACCCAGCGGGTCCAGGCCCAGATGAAAAGTCTGGGCTCCAATATCATGCTGGTGGTTCCTGGTGGCGTATCGCAGGCGGGTGTGCGGCTGGGCGCCCAGACCCGCCAGCGCCTGACCGAGGACGACGCCCTGGCTATTGCCGTGGAGATTCCTGAGGTCCAGGTGGCTGCTCCCTCATCCAGAACCAGTGGACAGGTGGTGGCAGGAAACACCAATTGGGGCACTTCGATCTTTGGCGTCAACAACGACTATCTGGAGGCAAGGGATTGGGGCCTGAGTTCAGGCCGCTTCTTTGACCAGGCTGAACTTGCTGGGTCTGCCAAAGTGGCCTGGGTTGGCGCCACCGTGGCACGTGAACTGTTTGGCGACCAGGATCCGGTTGATCAGACCATTCGGGTTCGAGGTGTGCCGATGAAAATTATTGGCGTTCTTCAGCCCAAGGGCCAGAATTCGATGGGGCAGGACCAGGATGATGTCCTGATGATTCCAATCAGTACCTTGCGCAACCGCATCTGGGGTGGCGATGCGACCAGTCGCCTGAAGCGGGTCTGGTCCATCTCGGTCAAGGTGCGAGATGGTGAAAGCATGAAGGCGGTTGAGGAAAGCATCAAGGAACTGCTGCGGCAACGCTTCAAGGTGCCCGTAGGGACAGAGGACCCCTTCACCGTACGCAACCTGACTGAAATTCTGCAGGCGCAGGAGGAAGCCAGCCGGATCATGACCCTGTTGCTGGCAGCCGTGGCTGGCATCAGTCTGATCATTGGAGGCATTGGCATCATGAACATCATGCTGGTCAGCGTCACTGAGCGGACGCGTGAAATCGGCCTGCGCATGGCGGTGGGCGCTCGCAACAAGGACATCCTGTCCCAGTTCCTGATTGAAGCGGTTACCCTGAGCCTGGCGGGAGGCGCCATTGGCGTGATCATGGGGGCTGTGTCCACCTGGACTGTGGGAAACTTCACCGGGTGGCAGGTCAGCATGACGCTGGACGCCATCGCGCTGGCGGTTGGATTCTCTGCACTGGTTGGGATATTTTTTGGATTCTACCCAGCTCGTCGTGCCTCTCGGCTGTTGCCAATCCAGGCGCTTCGCTTTGAATAAAGCTGCCAGCTGTGTCACTTGACAACTAGGGGACTTGTGGACTTTTCGCTGTATATCAAAGCCGCCGTGATGGGGTTGGTTGAGGGGCTAACCGAATTTCTGCCCATATCCAGTACCGGGCACCTTATTTTGGCCGGTTCGATGCTCGGGTTTGATGACGACAAGGCCAAGGTTTTCGACATTGCCATTCAGACCGGGGCCATTCTGGCAGTCATTCTGGTTTATTGGGAAAAGCTACGCCACACCCTCTTGGCCCTGCCTGAAGAAAAGGAGGCGCAGCGGTTAACCCTGAACGTGGTCGTTGCCTTCCTGCCGGCTGTGCTGCTGGGTCTGCTGGCCGGTTCTGCGATCAAGGCTTACCTGTTTACGCCACAAGTGGTTGCGGGCGCCTTCATTCTGGGAGGGCTGATCATTCTCTGGGCGGAAAAACGCCAAACCAGCGTAGCCACAGCGCCTTATATCTTGGAGGTTGATGACATGCGCTGGCCAGATGCGCTGAAGGTGGGGCTGGTTCAGTGCCTGGCCATGATTCCAGGCACCAGCCGCAGCGGAGCCACCATCATTGGCGGAATGTTGCTCGGGATGTCGCGCAAGGCTGCCACCGATTTTTCCTTTTATCTGGCCATCCCGACTCTGATTGGTGCCGGCGCCTACAGTCTGGTCAAGGAACGCGCAATGCTGTCATTGAGCGACGTGCCGATGTTTGCCATCGGACTGATTTTCTCGTTTTTCAGCGCTTGGCTCTGCGTACGCTGGCTGCTTCGTTTCATAGCAACGCACAATTTCAACGGCTTTGCCTGGTACCGCATCGTATTTGGCTTGGTGGTGCTGGCCACGTCGTGGAGCGGTCTGGTGAAGTGGGCTCCCTGAGTCTTCAGCCTTGCCCAGATGTCTTGGCTGCCAGCTTCTTAAGAGCGTAAAGGGCGTCCAGCGCCTCGCGCGGGCTTAGGGTGTCCGGGTCCAATTGACCCAGTTGGGTATCTACCAGGCTGGGCATGGGCAGGCTGACTGGGGCAGGCGTTGAAAACAGATCAACTTGTTGCCGACTTTCCTGGGCATGGGTTTCGAGCATACCGAGTGCATTACGCGCCTGATGCACCACCGATGCGGGCATCCCAGCGAGCCGGGCAACTTGGATCCCATAGCTACGACTGGCAGGCCCGCTTTGTAGTTCATGCAAAAAAGCGATGTCATGGCCGGATTCAACCGCACTGACATGCACATTGAGTGCAGCGTGATGCCTGGCTGGAAATTCTGTCAGTTCGAAGTAATGGGTTGCAAACAGAACAAAGCCTTTTGTCTTGTCGTGCAAATGCGAGGCGATCGCACCGGCTAGCGCCAGGCCATCAAATGTCGAGGTGCCCCGTCCGATTTCGTCCATCAGGATGAGTGAGTTCGACGTGGCCGCATGGAGGATCTGGGCAGCCTCGGTCATTTCAAGCATGAAGGTGGACTGGGCATTGGCCAGATCATCTGCGGCACCAATGCGGGTGTGGATGGCGTCAATTGGGCCCAGGCGACAACTGCTGGCTGGCACGTAAGAGCCGATGGAGGCCAGAAGAACAATCAGGGCCACCTGTCGCATGTAAGTCGACTTGCCACCCATATTGGGGCCGGTGATGATCTGCATGCGCTGGTTGAGCCCCAGCCTGGTATCGTTGGGTATGAACGCGCCGCTATGAGTTTCCGCCAGCCGTGCCTGCACAACAGGATGGCGACCCTGGTGAATCTCGATACAAGGTTCAGATGCAAAACTTGGCGCAGACCATTCGAGGGTCAGTGACCTTTCTGCAAAGGCACACAGGACATCCAGGGAAGCAAGAGCGCCTGCCAGCCGGGTCAGACCCGCAATATTAGGTTGCAATTGGTCCAGCAAACGCTCGTACAGGAACTTCTCGCGGGCAATGGCGCGTTCCTGCGCAGACAGGGCCTTGTCCTCAAATGCCTTGAGCTCGGGCGTGATGAAACGTTCGGCGTTTTTAAGGGTCTGACGCCGCTTGTAATCATCTGGCACCCGCGCGAGGTTACTGCTGGTGATTTCGATATAGAAACCGTGCACCTTGTTGTACTGGACGCGCAGATTGGCAATGCCAGTGCGTGTACGTTCGCGGCTTTCCAGATCGAGCAAAAACGAGTCGCAGTTGGTTTGAATGGCGCGCAATTCATCCAGTTCAACATCATGCCCCTGGTTGATGACTCCCCCATCACGCACCATGGCTGAAGGTTCTGGCAACAGCGCTCCAGCCAACAGTTCCAGGCAACCCGCAGGAGGTTTAAGGTTCATGGCAATAGCGGCCAGGAGATCATTCGATGGGTTGAGCAAGGCATTGAACTGGTCGATCCTTTTGAGGGTGTTCAACAGGCCGACCAATTCTCTGGGACGAACTTGCCGAAGAGCGGTTCTTGCTGCAATCCGTTCTACATCGTTGCAGCCTTTGAGCTGGTCCCGCAACTTTTGCCAAGAGCCGCCGCGTAATTCATCCACTGCGCGAAGCCTTTGTTGTGCGGTGGACCTGTCCCGCCTGGGCTCCAACAACCAGTGCTTGAGCAGCCGACTTCCCATCCCGGTCATACAGGTATCCAGCAGAGAAAATAAGGTGGGAGCGTCTTCACCACGCAGGGTCTGCACCAGCTCCAGATTGCGCCGGGTTGACAAGGGCAGGTCAATCAACTCCTTGTCCCTGACCACGCTGATGTTGTGGACATGGGTCAACGGCTGTCCCTGCGTATGTTCGGCATAGGTCAGCAGCGCAGCGCTGGCTGCATGGGCCAGAGACAGCGACTGGGCATCCCAGGCGGCCAGATTGGCTACCTCCAGCAATGCGGTCAGCTTGCTTTCTCCTAGGCCAGCATCAAACTGCCAATCTGGCCTAGGGCAGACTGCAAAGCTGCCTCCGTGATCGTGAAGTCCTTGCACAAAGGCCGGGGTGGCCGCATCAGAACAAAGCAGCTCACTGGGCATGATGCGAGCCAGCCAGGTGGAAAGTTCATCGCCGCCACACTCTGTCAGGAAGAGGGTTCCGGCGGTCAGATTGAGCCAGGCCAGGCCGCATTGGTGGCGGCTTCCCTGGTGTACTGCAAGAAGAAGCGACTCCGACTTATCGTTCAGGAGTGCGCTATCGGTCAGGGTGCCGGGCGTGACCACCCGCACAACCTTGCGCTCTACCGGTCCTTTCGCGGTATTGACATCACCCACTTGTTCGCAGATGGCAACTGACTCGCCCCGTTTGATAAGTCGTGCCAGGTAGGTGTCGACCGAATGAAAAGGGACCCCGGCCATGGTCACAGGTTCACCGGCGGACTGGCCTCGCTGGGTCAGGGTGATGTCCAGCAGGTGTGCCGCCTTTTCCGCATCCTGATAGAAAAGCTCATAAAAGTCCCCCATCCGGTAAAACAGCAGGGTGTCTGGAAAGTCCGCCTTGAGGGCAAGGTATTGCGCCATCATGGGGGTGTGCCTTTCCTTCTGCGAAAGACTCTGGCCGGTTGAAGCCTGATCCATGTTCAGTGGTTCAATAGTTCAGACGCATGTCTGCATCCACCCCGCGCCGGCAAGCGCTCACAAGAATCCCCCGATGAACCGGCCCGGGATGCTGTTGCATGTTGTACGGTTCATCGTTGAGCCAATTGCTCTTTTGACTTGGATTTGGTCGATCGCCCTTTTTTGGCAGACTTGACAGAGGTCTTTTTGGCGGATTTGGCCACTGTTTTTGGCGCCGGCAGGTAAAGAACCACTTGTTGTCCTGGCTTGAAGGCAGACGTTCTGGAAAGTTTGTTCCATTCAGCCACGCTCTCAACGGAGACGGCAAATCGTTTGGCGATGCTTTCAACCGTATCTTTTTTTCCGGCCTTGCGGACAGTTCGGCGCAATGAATTTTCTGGGGCTAGGGAAAGCTGACCATTGTCTGCCAGTTTTTCATTGACATCGGTTTCGATGTGGTTGGCGCGCGGGACAACCAGGGCAGAGCCAGCGCGTATCAGCATGCTTGGCGGGATACTGTTGATTTGTCTGAGTTGAGACTCGGCCATCGAGAAGCGCTTGGCCGCCTCAGCAACCTTCATGGTCTTGGGTGCGACCCAGACGGTCCAGCTCGAGAGCTGAGGGCCAGCGTAGGTATCCAGATTGCGTTGAAATATTGCGGCGTTATCCCAGGGCAGCAGTATTTGCGGCGTACCCGCTGCCAAAATGACAGGCCGGTTCAAAGAAGGATTGAGTTCCTTGAAGTCCTGTAGCGGCACCTCTGCCAGTTGAGCTGCCAACTTGACATCAATATCGCGTGTGATGGTGACGGTGTCAAAAAATGGATGGTTGTCTATTTTTGGCAGGTTGATCTGGAACGCCGAAGGGCGAGCCACGATATTTTTGACGGCCTGCAGCTTGGGCACATAAAAACGTGTCTCCATCGGCATGTTGAGATCGATATAGCCAGTGGGCTGGCCGGCTTTCTGATTTTTTGCGATAGCCCGACCCACGCTACCCTCACCCCAGTTGTAGGCGGCCAGTGCAAGATGCCAGTCATTAAACATGGCATGAAGTTTTTGCAGATAGTCCAGGGCAGCACGGGTGGAGGCGAGTACATCACGACGGTCGTCGCGAAAAGCATTCTGTTTCAGGTCGTATTGCCGTCCCGTACTGGGTATGAATTGCCACATGCCCGCTGCTTTGGCGTGCGACATCGCTTGCGGGTTGAAGGCGCTTTCAATGAATGGAAGCAGAGCGAGTTCCGAAGGCATGTTGCGTCGCTCGAGTTCCTCAACAATGTGGAACAGATATTTGCTGGAGCGTTCAGTCATCCGCGCGATATAGTCTGGTCGACTGGCATACCAATGCTCACGATCGGTCACCAGATCACTCGTCAGATCCGGCATGGCAAATCCGCGCCGGATCCGCTCCCACAAGTCTGCCGGTGCATTGAGCATGGCGACAGAGGGGGCAGCTTCTGTGGCGCCCGGGGTGATAGGGGACAGGCTGCCGGTGGGATAAACCGGGGCCTGGGTGGTGGCCTTTTCTGATTTAGCGCCTGATGCCGGGGTTTGCGGCATCCGTCGGGATCCGTCAGCGGCGAGTGGCTCTGCAGAATTGACCTCCTTGCTGGCGGCGGTCGGTTCAGTTGCCACGCTGGCACAGCCAGCGAGCCAGAGAAGCAAGGGCACAAGCAGTAGGTGCGCCAGATATTTCATTTAAATTGATTCTTCCACTCCCGCAAAGCGGCAAATATTTCAGTCTCGCTTCGCGCGCCCGGTTCAAAACCTTGAACTGCGGCAATCACATCCTGCTTGCGCGAACGCAGAAACGGGTTGATCTCGAGTTCGGTGGCTATCAAGGATGGCAGGGTAGGCAATTGGCGGGTACGTAAATCCTCACAGTGCGCGCTATGCAGTTTCAATGCCGAATTGGAGGGCTCGACCGCGCGGGCAAACCGAAGATTGGACAGGGTGTATTCATGGGTGCAGCAAACCCGGGTGTTGCCCGGTAGTGCAGCTAGTCGATCCAGGGAGGCTAGCATCTGTGCTGGTGTTCCTTCAAACAAGCGCCCACAGCCCGCTGAAAAAAGGGTGTCACCGCAAAAAAGGATCGGGTCTTCGCCTTGAGGATGCGCAAAGTAGGCAATGTGCCCAGCGGTGTGCCCGGGAACATCCAGAATGTCAAACACCAGCCCCAGGGCGCCTACCTGATCGCCATCCACCAGGGGTTCAAAGGGCTCCGGGATATTTTCTCGCCCGGGTCCGTAGACCACGGCGCCGGTTTCATCGATCAGTTCGTGGATACCGTCAACATGGTCGTGGTGATGGTGGGTGACTAAAATGGCTTGCAGGGTCAAATTTTTGTCTTGCAGCGCGCGCAGAACCGGATAGGACTCACCCGGATCAACCACCAATGCCTGCTGTCCATCGTCCAGCAGCCAGATATAGTTGTCAGTCAGAGCGGGCAGGGGAGTTAGCTTCATTCGTGAATCCGATGTAGGAATTATAGGTATGCAAAAGTGGTTTGACTCGCCACCGGGCAGTATGTTTCTGGACTGGGAACAGACTTGTTTTGATGCCTGCGTTGCAGATTTGTTCGGTTATCACGCATTGCAGTTGGGCCAGCCGGGTGTTCAGGGCTTGCGCACCAACCGCATGCCACATCAGTGGCTTGCAGTAGAAGTTTTGACGCAATGCGACAACAGGGGGGTAAACCTGTTGACAGATTTCTCGGCCTTGCCTTTCCCTGAATCGAGTCTTGATCTGGTGTTGTTGCCGCATACGCTGGAATTGCATCCTCATCCCCACGAAACCTTGCGCGAGGTGGAGCGTGTCTTGTTGCCCGAGGGGCGTGTGGTTGTTTGTGGTATCAATCCAATCAGCCTATGGGGATTGCATGAATACAGAACCCGTTGGTACCGCCGCGCTGGCCTGGGTCAGGCCTATCTTCCACCCGCCAACAACTACATCCATCCCTGGCGCCTGCGAGACTGGCTCAGGCTGCTTGGTTTTGAAATTGAAGTCTTTCAAATGGGGTGCTGGCGCCCAGCGGTAAGAACCGAGCGGTGGCTCAGTCGTTTCGCCTGGATGGACCGATTGGGCTCACGCTGGTGGCCGATATTGGGGGCATCCTATTTTGTGGTGGCGGTCAAGCGTTTGCGAGGCATGCGATTGCTTGATCCAGGCTGGAAACCAGTGGGTGGCAAAGTGGCGACTTCGGTTCCAGTGGCACGACGAAGTGGCAAACATTGACCTGAAAATTAGACTTGAGAGTCCTGTGAATCAGATTGAAATCTATACCGATGGCGCTTGCAAGGGAAACCCTGGTCCGGGTGGTTGGGGCGTATTGCTCAAAGCGGGTGCCACAGAAAAGGAACTCTATGGGGGTGAGCCCGAAACCACCAACAACCGGATGGAACTGATGGCGGTCATCATGGCTCTGGAGGCACTTAAGCGTCCCTGCGCAGTGCTGCTGCATGTGGATAGCCAGTATGTGCTCAAGGGCATGACCGAATGGCTGCCTGGCTGGAAGGCCAAGGGCTGGAGGACTGCCAGCAAACAGCCGGTCAAGAATGTGGATCTCTGGCAGCGACTTGATGCATTGGTCAATCAGCGAGGCCACCATATCGAATGGCGATGGGTCAAGGGACATGATGGTGATCCTGGCAACGAGCGGGCCGATCAGTTGGCCAATCAGGGGGTTGCCATGGCTAGACAGTTTGACTAATTGCATTTGTACAAAGCATCAGGCCTGGTCAGCATTCAGTCAGGTCATCGATGCGCGAAGGGTGTATATTCCTCTGCCACCGTACCTACTGCCATGGACGGTACTTCAATCCAACCCAATGAGATCAAGGCATGACTTCTCGACTCAGATATTTTCTGATTGCTGTTGTTGGCATCGGCCTGGCGACAGCAGGCGCCTGGTGGTACCAGAACAAGGGACGTAATCCGGCTGCACAAGCCGCTCCTCAAGTGGCAACCCCAGGCTCAGCTGCGCCAGTTGCAGGCAGAGGGGGTGTGCCTGCTGGGGGCAATGGCCCGGGTCGAGGCGGTGGGCGTGCGCCCTCGGTCGAAATTGCCAAGGTTCAAGTGATGGATCTTGTGGATGATGCCCAGACTGTCGGAAGTCTTCGCTCCCGCCAGGGCGTCATGTTGCGGCCTGAAGTCAGCGGGCGCGTCACACAGATCAATTTCAAAGATGGTGAGCGGGTTCGCAAAGGCCAGCTTCTGGTTCAGCTCGACGACCAATTGCCACTGGCACAGGTCAAGCAAAGCCGCGCCGAATTGTCGATTGCCCAGGCCAATCACAAGAGAAATCAGGAATTGCTGGCTCAGAATTTCATCAGTCAGCGTACGGTTGATGAAAGTGCTGCCAATCTTGAGGTCGCCCAGGCCAAACTCGCGTTGGCAGAGGCCACGGCAGCGCGACTGAAGATTGTCGCCCCATTTGATGGCATTGCCGGTATACGCAGCATCAATGTTGGTGACTATCTCAAGGACGGCACAGACATGGTCAATGTCGAGGATATTGACACCCTGTATGTTGACTACCGCCTACCTGAGCGCCTGCAAACCCGGGTCAGCACGGGGCAACGCGCCACGTTGGAACTCGATGCCCTGCCGGGACGTCGTTTTGATGCGCGCGTTGTGGCAGTCGATCCGCTGATCGACGCCAACGGACGCTCCATTGGTGTTCGTGCCAGCATTGATAACCGCAGACTTGAACTACGTCCTGGCATGTTTGCCAGGGTGACCTCCGTCTTTGGTGAACGAAAAGCTGCCTTGGTCGTGCCAGAAGAGGCAATTGAGCCACTGGGGGGGCGAATATTTGTGATCAAAGTGGTCAAAAATTCTGAGGGCAAGCCCATCTCCAAGCGGGTTGAGGTCAAGGTGGGTATCCGTCGTCCCGGAGTGGTGGAGGTTCGTGGTGAATTGATGGCGGATGACAGTGTGGTGACCGCCGGACACCAGCGACTTCAAAAAGATGGCACCCCGGTGCAGGTCCTCGATCTGAGCGCCAACAGTTCCTCGCGCCAATAGGTAGGAGTGCTTCATGCAATTGCCTGAAATATCAATTCGCAGGCCTGTATTTGCCACAGTCCTGTCGCTGCTGGTTTTGCTGATCGGTGCGGTGAGCTTTACCAAGCTTCCAGTTCGTGAGTATCCAAAAATCGATGAGCCTCAGGTAACGGTCACGGTGAAATACACCGGAGCCTCGGCTGAGGTGGTCGAATCTCAGGTGGCCAAGCCCCTGGAGGACTCGATCGCAGGCATTGATGCCGTCGATGTCATCACTTCGATTTCGCGGGCAGAGCAGGCCCAGATTACCGTTCGGTTCCGATTGGAGAAGGATGCAGATGCAGCTGCGGCCGAAGTTCGGGATCGCACAGCCCGTGTCCGCAACAAGCTGCCGCAAGCGATTGAAGAGCCCGTCATTGCCAAGGTCGAAGCAGATGCCTTCCCGGTCATTTGGCTGGCCTTTTCAAGCGACACCCACAGTGCGCTTGAAATCAATGACATGGTCAACCGGATTGCAAAGCCGCGTCTTCAAACCGTCACCGGCGCAGCCGATGTGCGTATTTACGGCGAGCGCAAGTACGCGATGCGGGTCTGGCTCGATCCAGACCGTCTGGCGGCCTATAAGCTGACCACCCAGGATGCTGAAGATGCCATTCGGCGCAGTAATCTGGAAGTTCCGGCCGGTCGGATTGAAAGCTCACAGCGGGAATTTTCAGTTACATCCAATACCGATTTATCGAATCCCGCTCAGTTCGGTGAAATTGTGATCAAGACTGTCAACGGCTTCCCAGTCAAGCTGCGTGACGTTGCCCGCATTCAGGAAGGGGCAGCCGACGAGCGAACCTCGGTCAGGCTCAATGGCAAGCCTGCTATCTCGGCGGGTGTGATCCGGCAGGCAACTGCCAACCCGCTGGAACTGAGTGCCGGGGTCAGAGAGATGATCCCAAAATTGGAGGCAGATTTGCCGCCTGGCATCAATATCAGTATTGCCAACGACAACTCAGTGTTCATTGATCGCTCAGTCAAAAATGTTTTCAAGACAATCGTTGAGGCGGTAGTCCTGGTGGCCCTGGTGATCTTCCTATTTCTGAGGACTGTGCGGGCCTCGATCATTCCGATTGTGACCATTCCGGTTAGTCTGATCGGCACGTTTGCATTGATGGCCTTGGCCGGATTCACCGTGAATACCCTGACCTTGCTGGCCTTGGTGCTAGCGATTGGGCTGGTTGTGGACGATGCCATTGTTGTTCTGGAAAACATTTACCGTCATATTGAAGAAGGGCAGGATCCTTTCAGTGCCGCCATCAAAGGTGCCAAAGAAGTGGGATTTGCCGTAGTGGCCATGACCTTAACCCTGGCGGCGGTCTACGCGCCACTGGCCTTTACGCCGGGCCGCACGGGCAGACTGTTCATTGAGTTTGCCTTGGCTCTGGCCGGCGCGGTGGTGGTGTCTGGGTTTATTGCGCTAACCCTTTCGCCCATGATGTGCTCTCAATTGTTGCGCCATAACCCCAACCCCTGGTTTTTCGATCGCTGGATGGAAAAAATCCTGACAGGACTGAGCAAGGGGTATGAATACCTGCTGCGACGGGTACTGACCATGCGTTGGATCGTGTTGCTTGTCATGGCGTTTGTTGGGATTTCGATATGGAATATCTTGCCTAGCATGAAGCGTGAGCTTGCCCCATTGGAAGATCGGGGCGTGATCCTGAATGTGATCAATGCACCGGATGGTGCCACCATGGATTACACCAACAAGTACGCTTCAGCCATCGAACGCATTGGTATGGGTTACAAAGAATTCGATCGGATTTTTGTCGTGATGGGTAATCCGACAGTCAGCGTTGGCAATGTGTTTTATCGAGCCAAGCCCTGGGAGGAGAGAGAACGCACCACCCTTGAAATCGCCCGCGAGATGCAACCCAAGATCAACGGCCTGGCAGGGGTTTCAGCTTTCCCCATCACGCCCCCCTCACTGGGGCAAGGGTTCCGTGAGCGACCGGTCAACTTCGTTATTTTGACGACCGAAAGTTATGAAAATCTCAATCAGGTCACCCGACAGTTCCTCGACGAGATAGGGAAAAATCCCGGATTTCTGACCCCGGATGTCAATCTTCGGCTCAACAAACCTGAACTCAAGATCGATGTCAACCGTGAAAAGGCTGCCGATCTTGGTGTCAGCGTGGACGCTGTGGCGCGTGCGATTGAAACCATGCTCGGCGGCAGGTTGGTCACTCGCTACAAGCGTGCTGGCGAGCAATATGATGTGATTGTTCAAACGCAATCGGCCGGGCGCGATACGCCGGATGATATTGAGCGCATTTTTGTTCGGGGTCGCAATGAAGCGATGATCCCGCTGGCTTCGCTTGTGGCGGTGCGTGAATCTGTTGCGCCCCGTGAGTTGAACCATTTTGCGCAGCGCCGTGCTGTCACCATTACCGCCAATCTCGCGCCCAACTACTCGCTGGGTGAAGCCTTGGACTTTCTGGATGGCGTTTCTGCCAAGATACTGAAACCGGGGTACACAACTGACGTCAACGGCACATCCCGAGAATATAAAAATTCTCAGGGCTCTTTGACGATAGTTTTCGTCCTGGCCTTGCTCTTCATTTTTCTGGTTTTGGCAGCCCAGTTCGAAAGTTTTATTGACCCATTCGTCATCATGTTTTCAGTGCCCCTGTCCATGATCGGAGCGTTATTGGCGCTTAAGTTGAGCGATGGCTCGCTCAATGTCTATTCTCAGATTGGTTTGATCACCCTGGTCGGGTTGATCACCAAGCACGGAATTTTGATTGTGGAATTTGCCAATCAAATGCGCGAGCAAGGCATGGACATGATGGAGGCAACGATCAAGGCGGCCAGCCAGCGCTTGCGTCCGATTTTGATGACAACGGGTGCCATGGTCCTTGGAGCGGTACCGCTCGCACTTTCAACCGGCGCCGGCGCTGAAAGTCGAATCCAGATTGGCTGGGTCATCGTGGGAGGTATGACGCTCGGGACAGTTCTCACCGTTTTTGTCGTTCCTACCATGTATACCTTGCTGGCTCGCAAACATGCACCAGGTGCAGACACACGCAGCGTGCGCGATGCTGAACACTCCACCTCGGATGTGATTGCCAAGTAATTTACTGGGGGATAACTGTCCCCCATGAATTGCATGTTTCACAATGGTGGACATGCCTACTCCAAATGACATCGTCGGGTTAACCGCCGAAGAGGCCGCACAGCGCCTTACTGATGAGGGCCCGAATAGCCTGCCCGGGGAGGGCGGCCGTGGCTGGACGCAGATTGTGCTGGGCACGGTCAAGGACCCGATGTTCTCGCTCTTGCTGGCTGCTGCGGGCCTTTACCTTTTGCTAGGGGATCTGCGTGAAGGGTTAAGCCTGCTGCTGATGGTTGTCGTGGTGATTGGCCTCACCTTATACCAGGAAGGCAAGACCGAACGGGCCGTTCAGGCGCTGCGGCAATTGTCCAGCCCGCGCGCTCGAGTCATACGCGATGGCCAACCACTTCTGGTGTCTGGCCTTGAGGTGGTTCGTGGAGACCTGATGCAATTGGCAGAAGGTGACCGCATTGCGGCCGATGCCTTGCTCATCAGCGGCACTGATCTTTTGGTGGATGAGTCGCTTTTAACCGGTGAATCGGTGCCAGTTGACAAGTCGATCGGACAGACTTTGCATGCCGGTACCTTGCTGGTTCGTGGTCAAGCCAGGGCGGTGGTCAGCGCGACCGGGGTCCGCAGTCAGATGGGCCAGATTGGTCAGGCGTTGCAATCGGTGACCTCAGAAGAATCACCGCTTCGTCTTCAGACAGCCAGGTTGGTCCGCCGAATGGCCTGGCTGGGTGCCGGCCTGAGCCTTTCGCTGGTTCTGCTTCTGGTGCTGCGCAACGGCGAATGGTTACCTGCCTTGCTGTCTGGCATTGCCCTGGCCATATCCATGCTCCCCGAGGAGTTTGTGGTCGTTCTGACGGTATTGCCGGCGCTGGGAGCCTGGCGCTTATCTCGTCAGCAGGTTCTGACCAGGCATTTGGCAGCCATCGAGACCCTGGGTGCGACTTCGGTCTTGTGCGCTGACAAAACCGGAACGCTCACCATCAACCGAATGCAGGTGGCCCAAATGCATGTTGCCGGTACGGATTGGATGGTTCAGGATGCCGACCAAGGCAGCTTGCCGGAGCCGTTTGCTGACTTGGTCGACTATGCAATTCTCGCCAGTCAGCTCGATCCCTATGATCCGATGGAACTGGCCTTCCATCGTCTGGGAAAGCTGTACCAACTTGGTCGGCTTGGCGCGTCCCGGCGTGATGAAAATCTGGTGCTTGTTCACCAGTACCCCCTCCAGTCAGAGCTTCGTGTTATGACGAATGTCTGGAGTGCAACGAGCGGTAGCCAAAACCTTGTGGCCGCCAAAGGATCACCTGAAGCCGTCAGTGACATCTGCCACCTTGATTTGGCCGATCGGGCCCAGCTTGCTGCAGCCGCCGATGCCATGGCCAACAAAGGCCTGCGCGTCCTGGCCGTGGCCAAGGGTCGTGGTGACAGGGACACAAGACCGAAAAATCAGCAAGACTTTGAATTTCAATTTCTCGGTCTGCTCGGTTTGGCGGACCCCCTGCGACCAGAGATTCCGAAAGCAGTTGCTGAATGCCATGAGGCCGGTATACGGGTCATCATGATCACGGGTGACTATCCGGTAACTGCCCAGGCAATTGCTACCCAAGCCGGACTTTCCGCCAGCCAGGTTCTGGTCGGAGATGAGCTTGATCAATTGGATGACGACAGGTTAGGCCAGCGCTTGCGTACGACCAGTATCTGCGCCCGTATCACGCCGGTACAAAAGCTTCGCATCGTCAAGGCCTTGCAGGCTGAAGGTGCAGTGGTAGCCATGACGGGGGATGGCGTCAACGATGCACCAGCCCTCAAGGCGGCCCATGTAGGGGTGTCCATGGGGGCGCGCGGTACCGACGTGGCTCGAGAGGCTTCCGACATAGTGCTGGTTGATGACAATTTTGCCTCGATCGTGAGAGCTATCCGACAAGGCCGACGCATCTATACCAACCTGCGTCGCTCGATGCGCTACATCCTGGCCGTTCATGTGCCAATCGCCGGTATGGCGCTGTTTCCTCTTCTTTTTGGCTGGCCGGTCGTTCTCTTCCCGATACACATTGCCATGCTTGAATTGGCCATTGACCCGGCCTGTGCGCTGGTTTTTGAAAACGAACCCGCTGACAAGGATGTGATGCAACACCCGCCGCGTGATCTCAATGAATCGTTGATCAGTGGTCTTACCTTGGCCCATGCCGTACTGCAGGGTTTAGGTGTCCTGGCGTGGGTGCTTGTCACATATGCCTGGGCCCTTCAGACCATGCAAGAGCAGGAGGCAAGGGCGCTGGCTTTCAGCACGCTTGTGCTGGGTAACCTGGCATTGATCCTGTTTAATCGGGCCGGGCATCGGCCTCTGTTGGAATCACTGCGAAGTCCGAATCAACTATTGTGGTGGGTCTCGGGCTTCACGCTCGTCCTGCTGGGTGCGGCTGTCTATGTGGCACCGATCGCGCAGACCCTTCGCATGGAGGCCCTGTCTCTTAATTCAATCCTGCTGGCAGCCAGTGCCACCGTTGGCATTGCCATGTGGTTTGTGTTGGTGAGGCGATGGACCAGTCGGGACGCTTGAATGTTGTAGGCAATTGATTGGCCCCTGTCCTGATGCGCGAGGCGGTCCAACTCAGGCTGCCAGGGCTTGGAGTAATTCGGTCTCAATGGCGATCTGCGCCCGATTATTCTGTAATGCCGCGCCATCGACAAGAAACACATCGTCAACCCTCTCGCCCAAGGTATTGATCTTGGCCAGTTGCAGGTTGATCTTGTGATGCGCCAGTATTCGCGCCACCTTGTAGAGCAAGCCTGGCTGGTCACTGGCACTGATCCCGAGCAACCAGCGCTGCGCCTTTTCATCGGGTTTGAGACTGACCCTGGGGGTGATAGGAAAACTCTTGACGCGTCGCGACAAACGACCCCGGCTCGGTTCTGGAAGCGGACCGGCATGTGATAAGGCGCGGGAAAGCTCCACCTCCACCATGCTGATGAGTTGCTGGTAATGCTCGGGCAGTGCGGTTGTGATGATCTGGAATGTATCGAGGGCGTAGCCGTTGCGAGCGGTGTGAATTCGAGCATCCTGGATACTGAAATCGCTTTGGTCAAAATAACCACAAATACGCGCAAAGAGATCAGGCTGATCGGGTGCGTAGACAAGTACCTGCAGCCCTTCACCCAGCGGTGAGCGGCGAGCGCGCACAATGATTTGACCAGCGCCGGTATGGCGTGAAAGATGACGTGTGTGCCAGGCTATTTCTTCAGCTTCATGTCGCATGAAGTAACCAACATCCAGCGTGTCCCAGAGTTTTTTGTGGGCTTCGTGCGGCAGCGCGTAGAGAGCCAGCTTGACCAGCGCATCTCGCTTGCGCGCTTCGACTTCAGCAGCCGGGGCCGCCACTTGCCCCCCCAGGGTTCGCAGAGTGAGTCGATAAAGGTCCTCCAGCAGTTTGGCTTTCCAGGCATTCCATACTGCCGGACTGGTACCCCGCACATCAGCGACCGTTAGCAGATAGAGGGCAGTCAGGTACCGTTCATTCCCGACATGTCGGGCGAATCCTTGAATCACTTCTGGATCACTCAGGTCTGATTTCTGGGCGATCCGACTCATGGTCAGATGTTCCCGCACCAAAAATTCAAGCAGGCGAAGATCATCGCGTCCGATGCCGTGCAGCCTGCAAAAGCGCTTCACCTCCAGCGTGCCCAGGACTGAATGATCACCGCCACGGCCCTTGGCAATGTCATGGAAGAGGGCGGCAGTGTATAGGAGATATGGTTTATCCCAGCCTGCGGCCAGTTCAGAACAAAACGGATATTCGTGTTCATGTTCGGCGATAAAAAAACGCCTGACATTGCGCACCACCATGAGAATATGCTGGTCAACCGTGTAAACATGAAACAGGTCATGCTGCATCTGCCCCACGATTCTTCGAAAAGCCCAGAGATATCGTCCCAGCACAGAAGTCTGATTCATTAACCTGAGGGCATGGGTGACGCCTTTTCGTTCCTGCAGGATACGCATGAAGGTCTGATGGTTGACGCTGTCCTTTCTGAAGTCAGCGTCCATCACATGCCGTGCGTTGTACAAGGCGCGCAGAGTTCGGGCTGAAAGACCCTTGGCGCCCTCGGTCCTCTGGTACATCAGAAAAGTTTCCAGAATGGCATGCGGGTTGCGCAGGTAGAGGTCGTCTTGATTGACTTCGATAAACCCATCTTTGTCGCTGAAATTGCTATTCAGGACCTGGGGGCTTTGCAAACTGGGGATCAGGCGCTCCTCGATGTTGAGGAGAAGAATCTGGTTCAGTTGCGTCACTGCTTTGGCAGCCCAGTAATATTCCCGCATCAGCAATTCGCTGGGGCGCATGACCTGTTTGGCGCGACCCGGCGCAGTTTCAGGTTTGATGAAGCCGGAGGGTTCTGCTGGCGGTGCCGCGCGGGTATAGCCAAATGCTTCGGCAACTGCGCTCTGTAGGTCAAACACCAGACGATCCTCGCGCCGTCCAGTGATCAGATGCAGTCGGAGCCTTATCAGCGACAAAAGAATTTCGTTGCGCCGTAGCTGTTGGACCTCAAATTCAGTGGCCAAACCCTTGCTGGCAAGATCAGTCCAGGAGCTGCCAAAGCCCGCAGCCCGTGTGGCCCACAAGATAATCTGCAAATCACGCAGGCCGCCGGGTGATTCCTTGCAATTGGGCTCAAGCGCGTAGGGCGTGTCTTGAAACTTGCTGTGGCGCTGGCGCAGTTCCAGCGACTTGGCCCTGAAAAAAGCGGCTGGGTCCATGGCAGCCTGGTAACGCTGCTGGAATTGATTGAACAAGGTCACTTGCCCACAAACATGCCGTGCTTCCAACAAAGAAGTTTGAACGGTGATGTCTAGCGCAGACTCATCCAAACATTCGGATAAGGTCCTGACGCTCGAGCCGATTTCCAGTCCGCAGTCCCAGCAGGAACTGATGAAGGTCTCGATTTGGGACCTGAGCAAAGGTTGATCGTTCAGTATCAGGTCATCGGGTTGCAGAACCAGAACATCAATATCCGAGTGTGGAAATAATTCACCACGACCGTATCCACCCACTGCCACCAATGAAAGTGGGCTGTCTTGCAATCCGGCCTGTTGCCAAAGGCGCTCCAGGGCAGAGTCCGCCAGCTTCGAGAGTTGGCGCAGTACCTTGGTGACCTGACGTAGAGGGCGACCCGGCTTGGACAGTGGCTCGAGCATGGCGCGCTTGCGCGAGCGATAGACTTCCTTGACTGCGAGTGAACCGTTTGGTGGTACCGGCGCAGCTTGTGGCTTGGGCATGACGCTGGTTTGGCTAGGGTTTCAGGCTGGCAAAGACATGAAGCCAGGCGGAGGCGGACTTCCCGACGAAAGCGTCAAGACCTCATACCCGGTTGGTGTAACCAGAATAGTGTGTTCCCACTGGGCAGAAAGAGAGTGGTCACGGGTCACAATGGTCCAGCCATCGCCCAATTCCTTGATGTCGCGTTTGCCAGCGTTGATCATCGGCTCAATGGTAAAGGTCATGCCCGGTAGCAACTCAACCCCGGTGCCAGGCTTGCCATAGTGCAAAACCTGCGGTTCCTCGTGAAACCCGCGCCCGATACCATGGCCGCAAAACTCCCGCACTACGGAAAACCCGTGGTGCTCGGCAAATTTCTGAATCGCATGGCCGATATCGCCCAAGCGTGCACCCGGTTTGACCTGGGCAATGCCGTGCCACATGGCTTCATACGTCATGGCGCAGAGACGCCGTGCAGCGATCGAGCTGTCCCCGACCTGAAACATACGGCTGGTATCCCCGTGCCAGCCGTCCTTGATGACTGTGATGTCCACATTGACGATGTCACCTTTTTTCAGTGCTTTGTCATTGGGAATGCCATGACACACCTGATGGTTCACTGAGGTGCAAATGGACTTGGGGTAGGGGTTGTAGCCTGAGGGGGTGTAGTTCAGCGGTGCAGGTATGGCGTCCTGTACATCAACGATGTAACCATGGGCGAGCATATCCAGTTCATTGGTTGTGATGCCCGGTTTGATATGGGGGGCCAAAAAATCAAGCACCTCTGAGGCCAGTCGACCGGCCAGGCGCATGCCAGCTATTCCGGCCTCGTCTTTGAAGGTTATGGTCATGGTGTCGATTATCCCATTCGGGGCTTTGGTTCAAGTCTGGCGCAGTAAAATCACCAGCTTTATGGCTTCCCGTCTACCTCTCACAAGGCCACTGCTGTGACCCTGCACATATCTTATTTTGAGGGCGGGAATGCCCTTAGCGCATTCCGTGCCCGGCAGCTGCTACCCAGATTGCAGAAAATCAACAACAAGATCCAATCGATCTCGGCGCGATATGTGCACCTGGCGGCATTCCACCAGCCCCCCACTCCTGAACTGCAAGAGAAACTGTCCGATCTATTGGCCTATGGGGAGCCCTATCAGGGACCCGTGCAGGGCCCGTGCATGATTGTGTCGCCCCGGCTGGGGACGGTTTCGCCCTGGGCGTCCAAGGCGACCGACATAGCCCATAACTGCAATTTGGCGGTACACCGCCTGGAACGCATTGTCGAGTACCGTTTTCAGCTGGGATCGGGCCGGGTTGGTCCGGATGCGCTTTCAGCTGAGCAACTGGGACACCTGGCTGAGTTACTCCATGACCGAATGACCGAGAGTGTCATGCAACAGCGCGAAGCAGCCCAGGCTCTTTTCACCGAATTGAGTCCGACTCCCATGGACCATGTGGATATCCTGGCGGGCGGTCGCGCGGCACTGGAACAGGCCAATCTGAATTGGGGGCTTGCACTGGCAGATGACGAGATCGACTATCTGGTTCAGGCATTCACAACCCTTGGGCGCAATCCGACCGATGTCGAACTGATGATGTTTGCCCAGGCCAATAGCGAACATTGCCGCCACAAGATTTTCAATGCCGAGTTCACCATCGATGGGGTGAATCAGCAGCGCAGCATGTTCAGCATGATCCGCAACACCCATCAGGTCAGCCCGCAGCATACGGTGGTGGCCTATTCGGACAATGCCTCGGTGATGGAAGGGGTGGTTGCCGAACGTTTTGTGGCGCAAATGGCGCCCGATATCCTGCCTCTCTATCAGAAGACACAAGCCCTGCAGCATGTCTTGATGAAGGTGGAAACACATAACCACCCCACAGCCATTTCACCTTTCCCCGGTGCTTCCACCGGGGCCGGTGGGGAAATCCGTGACGAAGGCGCGACAGGCCGAGGGTCTGAGCCCAAGGCCGGCATGACCGGCTTTACCGTGTCCAGGCTCTGGAATGGATGGTCCGATCGGCCGGACGGAAAACCGGATCACATCGCCAGTCCCTTGCAGATCATGGTGGAAGGACCTCTGGGGGGCGCAGCGTTCAACAATGAATTCGGCCGGCCCAACCTGTGCGGTTATTTTCGTGAGTACGAGCAAACCGTGACCAGCCAGCAGGACACGGTGCTGCGTGGCTATCACAAGCCCATCATGATTGCAGGGGGGCTGGGCACTATTGACGCCAGGCTGACCAGGAAAATTGAGTTCCCCAGTGGCACCCTGTTAATTCAGCTGGGTGGCCCCGGCATGCGCATCGGCATGGGCGGGGGAGCGGCAAGTTCCATGGCCACCGGCGCCAACGCAGCCGAACTGGACTTTGATTCCGTACAGCGCGGAAACCCAGAGATCGAGCGACGAGCCCAGGAAGTCATCAACCATTGCTGGGCTCAGGCAGACAACAACCCAATTCTTGCTATTCACGATGTGGGGGCGGGAGGCTTGTCCAACGCCTTTCCTGAATTGACCAACGATGCCAGTCGCGGCGCCCGCTTTGATCTGCGGGCCGTTCCACTCGAAGAGTCGGGGCTGGCCCCCAAGGAAATCTGGTGCAATGAAAGTCAGGAGCGCTATGTGCTGGCCATTGCGCCTGAGTCCTTGCCCCTTTTCAAGTCCTTTTGTGAGCGGGAGCGCTGTCCGTATGCAGTCGTTGGGGTGGCAACCGAGGCGCGCCAACTGGTTCTGGCTGAAGCTGGGCAGTCTCCTGCGGTGGATATGCCTATGGATGTCCTGCTGGGCAAGCCACCCAAGATGCATCGGCAGGTTCACACGGTAGCGCGTAACTTTGCGCCAATTAACCTGGATGGCGTCCTGCTGCAAAAGGCAGTGATCGATGTCTTGAGTCATCCGACGGTGGCGTCCAAGAGATTTCTGATCACCATTGGTGACCGCGCGGTGGGCGGCCTGACCCACCGCGACCAGATGGTTGGCCCCTGGCAGGTGCCGGTTGCTGACGTGGCAGTGACCTTGGCCGATTACAAAGGGTTTGCCGGGGAGGCGATGGCCATGGGAGAGCGTACCCCCCTGGCCGTGCAGGATGCCCCGGCATCAGGCCGTATGGCAGTGGCTGAGGCTATTACCAATCTGCTGGCGGCCCCAATCGAGTTGTCACGTATCAAGTTGTCTGCCAACTGGATGGCCGCCTGCGGCGAGCCTGGAGAGGACGCAGCGCTTTACGAAACGGTCAGAGCAGTGGGCATGGAATTGTGCCCGGCTCTCGGGATTTCGATCCCCGTGGGCAAGGACAGTTTGTCCATGCGAACCCAATGGCAGGTAGGCCAAGAGCAACGCAAGGTCACTTCTCCGGTCTCGCTGATCATCAGTGCCTTCGCTACCTTGCCCGATGTACGCGCAACATTGACGCCACAACTGGACCGGTCCGAGGACAGTTGCCTGATCCTGGTGGATCTGGGCAAGGGTCGCAACCGCATGGCTGGCTCTATCCTGGCCCAAACCCTGAATCAGACGGGGGATCTCGTTCCGGATCTGGATGACCCCCAGGACCTGGTGAGTTTGGTCAAAGCTGTCAATGACTTGCGCGAGCAGGGGTTCCTGCTGGCCTACCACGATCGAAGCGACGGTGGTCTGATCGCTGCCGTGGCTGAAATGGCCTTTGCTGGCCATGTCGGGGTGGCCCTTAACATTGACTTGTTGGTCACCGAAGGCGATGGCATTTCAGACAGTCGCATGGACGCCGGAGATGGCAAGAACTGGGCATCCCAGGTCAGCGCCCGGCGCGACGAGCTCACCCTCAAGGCCCTGTTCAATGAAGAGCTGGGCGTGGTCCTGCAAGTTAGAGCCGCCCAACGCGATGCGACTTTGGCGGTCTTGCGCGAATACGGTCTGTCCAAAAACAGTCATGTAATCGGCAAGACCCGACCCAGCGGGGCTGGCGCAGATGAACTACAGATATGGCGTGATACCAAGCTGGTATTTACTGCATCCCTTGCAGATTTGCATCAGGTCTGGGACAGCGTGAGCTGGAAAATCTGCCAGCAACGCGACAATACCGAGTGTGCCAACCAGGAGCATGAAAGCGCTGGCGCACCCAACGATCCGGGCCTGCACCTGCGCCTCACATTTAATCCCGATGAAAGTGTGTACGCTGCGCCCGGCTTGCTGAGCGCTCGCCCCAGAGTCGCGGTCCTGCGTGAGCAGGGGGTGAATTCTCATATTGAAATGGCCTATGCTTTTACCGAGGCCGGTTTCGACGCCTACGATGTTCATATGACCGACTTGCAAAATGGTCGCGCCCAACTGTCGGAATTCAAGGGACTGGTCGCTTGCGGCGGCTTCAGTTACGGGGACACGCTGGGGGCTGGCATTGGCTGGGCGCGGTCCATCACCTTTAACCCTTCTGTGCTTGAGCAATTTGTCCAATTTTTCGAACGCCAGGACACTTTCGGGCTTGGTGTTTGCAACGGATGTCAGATGTTTGCCGAACTGGCAGACTTTATCCCGGGTGCCCAGGACTGGCCGCGCTTTACCACCAACCGAAGCGAGCGGTTTGAGGCGCGTTTTTCGATGGTGGAAGTTTTGGCATCTCCCAGTCTGTTCTTTCAGGGGATGGCTGGCAGCCGGATGCCGATTGCGGTGGCACACGGGGAAGGGTTTGCCAATTTTGCCCAGCGTGGCAATGCGGCCAAAGTCATTTCATCCCTCCGGTTTGTCGACAACTTCGGCGCTCCGACCGAGACGTATCCTGCCAATCCAAACGGCAGTGTTGGCGGACTGAC
>Ga0075472_10000137_pt1 | contig 28825 bp, 28 predicted proteins | sample DEB19_08_DNA_3_FD_77014 | JGI IMG/M metagenome (GOLD analysis project Ga0075472, IMG submission 77014) | Aqueous microbial communities from the Delaware River and Bay under freshwater to marine salinity gradient to study organic matter... | ecosystem: Environmental > Aquatic > Marine > Coastal ...
AGGGCCGCTGATCGGCAGCTCTGCGCCGATTGCCGCCGCCATCGGCTCTTCGATCAGGTACGCCTTGCCGGCGCCGGCCTGTCGCGCAGCATCAAGCACGTAACGCTTCTCAACTGAGGTCGAGCCGGCTGGGACAGAGACGAGCACGTCGGGGCGACCGAAGGAGAGGCGGCCCGCCGTCCCCTTCTTGATGAAGTAGCGCAACATCGCCTCGGTCACAACGTAGTCGGCGATCACGCCGTCGCGCAGCGGGCGAATAGCCGAGATCGATCCCGGTGTGCGGCCCAACATGTCTTTCGCCTCTTGTCCTACGGCGACGATCTGATCCTTCTCATTGATTGCCACAACGCTCGGCTCGCGCACGGTGATGCCACTCCCTTGAACGAAGACGAGGACGTTCGCAGTTCCGAGATCGATGCCGATCTTCATCCTGCCTCCTCGCTCACGTGCGTCATATCCGCGCCAAGCCCGCGGAACTTCTCCTCAATGGTGGCATACCCACGGCGGACATGGTGGGCCCCGTGAATCTGGCTCGAACCTGGTGCGGCGAGGGCGGCAAGCACCAGCGTTGCGCCCGCGCGGAGGTCGGGGATCTCTGCCTCGCCTGGCGAGAAGCGCGTTGGCCCCGTAACGCGCGCGGTGCGTGGATCGAGCACCTCAACCTGTGCGCCGAATGCGCGCAGTCCGCTGAGCCACTCGAGGCGATCTTCAAAGATCGTTTCGTGGATCATGCTCGCTCCGTTCGCGCGCGTGAGCATCAGGCCCGCGGGTGGTTGAATGTCGGTGGGGAGCCCTGGATAGGGTGCGGTACGAACCTCTGCCGGCTGGTAGTCGCCTGCGCCCGGCGCGAGCCCAACGACACGAAGTGTCTTGCGCGTTGCATCTTCTGGGTCGGGCTCGATGTGATGCTCAACACCAAGCTGCGTCATGAGCGCAAGGAGCGCGCCCATGTGCGTTGGCTCAACGCCGCGAATCGCCACATCGCCACCAATCACTGCCGCAGCGGCAGCGAATGTTCCCGCCTCGATGCGATCAGGGATCACCTGGTGTGTTGCACCAGAGAGACTTGCGACGCCTTGCACCTCGATCACATCGGGTGCCGTGCGCGCAACCTGTGCGCCCATCTTATTCAGGAGTGCGATGAGATCGTCGACCTCTGGCTCTTGTGCCGCAGGTTGGATGATTGTTGTGCCGCGAGCGAGTACGGCGGCAAGCATCGCATTCTCCGTGCCCATCACCGTCACCTGCGGGAAGGTGATGCGCGCGCCGATCAAGCGCCCTGGACTCTTTGCGAAGTAGTAGCCGTCGCGATAATCAATCTCTGCGCCGAGTGCGCGCATTGCGTCGACGTGCAAGTTCACCGGTCGGCGACCGATGCGATCGCCACCAGGGTTGCTGATGATCACCTGTCCGAAGCGCGCCAGCAGTGGGCCGAGCAGCATGAAACTTGCGCGCATCTTTGCCGCCGCCTCGAGCGGAACAAAGAGCCAGTCGACATTCGCGGCGTGAAGATCGAGGCGACCTGGCGCTGGGCGACTGATCTGCACGCCAAGGTCGTTGAGCGTCTCGCTCAACACGTCGATGTCGAGCAGCCCTGGAACGTTCTCAAGGCTCACGCGCTCGCCTGTCAGCGTGGCGGCGGCCATGAGCTTGAGCGCGGAGTTCTTCGCGCCAGAGACACGGACGCTCCCGGCGAGGGGCTTCCCACCAGTGATGTGGAACGTCTCCCGCGTGGTCGTGCCAGGTCGGTACTCCCAGGAGAAGGGCTTGGCGTCAGTCATAGGTGGATTCTCGCCGTTTGGCGGGGTCGCGTCCAACCGCGAGGCGCGGTGCGCGCTAGCGCTTGCGGCGACGCTCGGCGACGCGCAAGTGGAGGAGGGCGCGGCTCAAGGCTGCTCGTGCCGTGGCGACGGCGGCTGGGTCGTTGAGCCCTGCGTCGGAGAGGGTCGCCTCGGCGCGCGCCTTTGCCTTCTCGATGAGGGCGAGGTCGAGCTCGTCGGCAAGATCTGCCGACTCTGCGAGGACGAGCACGCGGTCGGGGCGCACCTGCACGAAGCCGCCAATGATCGCGATGTGTTCAACCGTGCCATCGACCGCCGTGATGCGACCCTCGCCCTGGCCGAGGACCGTGACGTACGGCTCGTGCTTTGGCAAGATGCCGACCTCGCCATCGATCGTCGGCAGGATCACGCCGGAGGCCTCACCCTTCCAGGTGAGGCGCTCCGGAGTGACGATCTCAAGCGTGAACGGCATGTGCTCGTTGCCTACTTAGCTGCGAGCGCTGCCGCGTTGGCACGCACGTCATCGAGTGTTCCTGCAAGGAAGAACGCCTGCTCCGGCAGGGCGTCGGCCTTCCCTTCGAGGATCTCGCGGAACGATGCGACCGTGTCGGCAATCTTCACGAACTTTCCTGGTCGACCCGTGAAGACCTCTGCCACGAAGAACGGCTGGCTCATGAAGCGCTGCAGCTTGCGAGCGCGATTCACCAGCGACTTGTCGTCGGGCGAGAGTTCATCCATACCGAGAATTGCAATGATGTCTTGCAGGTCGCGATAGCGCTGCAAGACACGCTGCACCTCTCGCGCCGTGTCGTAGTGGTTTGCACCAACGACATTCGGATCGAGCACGCGCGACGTTGACGTCAGCGGATCAACTGCCGGATAGATTCCCAACTCGGTGATCGATCGCTCGAGGCGAATCGTCGAGTCGAGGTGTCCGAAGGTTGTTGCCGGCGCTGGGTCGGTGTAGTCGTCTGCAGGAACGTAAACCGCCTGCAGCGAGGTGATCGAACCCTTCTTCGTCGACGTGATGCGCTCTTGGAGCGCAGCCATCTCCGTCGCAAGGTTTGGCTGGTAGCCCACGGCGCTCGGCATGCGGCCGAGGAGCGCGGAGACTTCCGAACCCGCCTGCGTAAAGCGGAAGATGTTGTCGATGAAGAGCAGCACGTCGCGCCCCTCTTCGTCGCGGAAATACTCGGCCATCGTCAAGCCCGACAGGGCGACGCGGAGGCGTGCCCCGGGTGGCTCGTTCATCTGCCCGAACACCATGACGGTTTTGTCGATAACGCCTGAGTCGCGCATTTCGCCGATCAGGTCGTTCCCTTCACGTGAACGCTCGCCGACGCCGGCAAACACCGAATAACCGGAGTGCTCTTGCGCCACGTTGCGGATCAGCTCTTGGATCACGACGGTCTTGCCGACGCCGGCGCCGCCGAAGATGCCGATCTTGCCGCCCTTCTTGAATGGGCAGACGAGGTCGATCACCTTAATGCCGGTCTCGAAGAGTTCGGTCTCGGTCGTGAGATCGTCGAACGCGGGGGCCGAACGGTGGATCGGCAGCCTGACGCTCGTCGTTACCGCTCCGGCCTGATCGATCGGTTCGCCGAGCACGTTGAAGACGCGCCCAAGCGTTCCCTCGCCAACCGGCACAGAGATCGGCGCGCCAAGGTCGGTCGCCTTCGATCCGCGTGCGAGGCCATCGGTCGTCGTCATCGCAACGGTGCGCACTCGGTTGTTCCCGAGATGCTGCTGCACCTCGACGACGAGTGATCCGTCGGCGCGCTCAACGCGTACCGCGTTGTAGATCGCTGGGAGCTGGCGTGCTGGAAACTCGATGTCGACCACTGGTCCAGTGATCTGTACGACGGTTCCCACCGCTCCGGTCGTTGCTGCTGCGTTCGCCATTACTCCTCCTGCCTACTTCTCGTGCCTAATTTGCGCTTGCGCCCGAGGCGATCTCGATCATTTCGCGCGTGATGTTCGTCTGTCGCACCTTGTTATAGGTAAGTGTGAGGTCGCCGATCAGATCGCCTGCGTTCTCTGTCGCGTTCTTCATGGCGACCATCCGGCTCGACTGCTCGCATGCGGTCGTCTCGAGCACTGCCTGAAAGACGCGCGAGGCGACGTAGCGTGGCAGGAGTGCTTCGAGCACAACGCCTGGATTTGGCTCGAAAAGAAACTGATTCCCTGGAATGCCTGCCGTGTCGGAGGTTGCGCGGATCGGCAGCAGCTGCACGCCCTCTGGGCGCTGGGTCAGCGTCGACACGAATGTTGGGTGGATGAGCGTGACACCTGCCGAGCGTCCGGCGAGGAAGTCGTCGACGAGGAGGCGCACAAGCGACGTCACGTCGCCAAAGGTTGGCTTGTCACCGAAACCAGGGAAGGCGGCTGCGATCTCGTAGCCGCCCCGGGCCAGGGCGTCGCGCCCCTTCTTGCCGATCGTGACGACCTTCGTCCCTGCGCCAGCCGTCTCGAGCTCTTTGAGCGCGAAGCGGATCAGGTTGGAGTTCAAGGCACCAGCAAGGCCGCGATCTGTCGTGAACAAGACGATGGTGCGCGCGCTCCCCGCCTCGGGCGCGCGAAGGAGCGGATGCCCCTCGGCGCCAAGTACCGCTGCGAGGTCGGCGATCACCTCATCAATCGAGTGCCCGTACGGGCGCGCGGCGAGCGTTGACTCTTGTGCGCGCTTCAGCTTTGAGGCCGCAACGAACTGCATGGCGCGGGTGATCTGGCGAATGTTCTTCACCGAACCGATGCGTCGTCGGATCTCGCGCTGGCTTGGCATTAGGCGAGGAATCCCTTGCGGAAGACATCGACCGCTTCGTCGAGGCCCTTTGCCGCATCGTCGCTCAGCACCTTGGTTGTGCTGATCTCGCTCAACACCTTCGGGCGCTCGCGCTCGAGGAAGGTGTAGAAGCCAGCCTCAAATTCGCTCACGCGCGGCGTCGGTACGTCGTCAAGCTTCCCCTTCGACGCAACGTAGAGGATCGCCACCTGCTTCTCGAGTGCGACCGGTGCGTACTGCGGCTGACGCGTGATTGCGGAGAGCTTCTCTCCTCGCGTCAGCTGGTCGCGTGTCGACTTGTCGAGATCGCCCGAGAACTGTGCGAATGCCGCGAGTTCGCGGTACTGCGCAAGGTCGAGCTTCAACGGTCCGGCAACCTTCTTCATCGCCTTCGTCTGCGCTGCTGCGCCGACGCGCGATACGGAGACGCCGACGTTCACCGCTGGGCGCTGCCCTGCGTTGAAGAGGTCGGTCTCAAGGAAGATCTGCCCGTCGGTAATCGAGATGACGTTCGTCGGAATGTAGGCCGACACGTCGCCCGCCTGCGTCTCGATGATCGGCAGTGCCGTCAACGAGCCACCGCCGAGATCATCGGAGAGTCGCGCTGCGCGCTCCAAGAGTCGGCTGTGGAGATAGAAGACGTCGCCTGGATACGCTTCGCGGCCGGGTGGGCGGCGGAGCAAGAGCGCCATCTCGCGATAGGCAACGGCGTGCTTCGACAGGTCGTCGTAGACGCAGAGTGCCTCGCGCACCAGCTCGCCATCGACAGTGACGCCGTTCTCCATGATCTCTTCGCCGATTGCGCAGCCAGAGAATGGCGCGAGGTACTGCAACGGTGCAGCATCTTCTGCGCCAGCAACGACGACAACGGTGTGCCCCATCGCGCCCTGCTTCTCAAGCGTTGCAACAACCGAGCGCACGGTCGAAAGTTTCTGGCCGATCGCAACGTAGATGCAGATCAGGCCCTTCCCCTTCTGGTTGATGATCGTGTCGATCGCCAGTGCGGTCTTCCCTGTCTGACGGTCGCCGATGATGAGCTCGCGTTGTCCGCGGCCGATCGGAATAAGCGCGTCGACCGACTTGATGCCGGTCTGCACCGGAGTCGTGACCGACTTGCGGCTGATCACGCCTGGCGCGATGCGCTCAACGGGGCGGCTCTTCTTCGCATTGATCGGCCCCTTGCCGTCGAGTGGGCGACCGAGTGGGTCGACAACGCGACCGATCAACTCTGGGCCGACCGGAACCTCAACAACACGGCCGGTTGTCTTGACGGTGTCGCCCTCTTTGATGAGCTTTGCGTCACCGAGAAGCACGGCGCCAACCGTCTCTTCGCCAAGGTTGAGCGCGATGCCTGCAACGCCGCCAGGGAACTCGAGGAGTTCTGACGAGAGTGCGCCTGAGAGTCCGTACACCTGGGCAATGCCGTCGCCAACCTCAACCACCGTACCAACGGTACGCGTCTCGGCTGCGCCGTCGAATCCCTCGATCTGCGCCTTCAGGATGCTAATAATCTCGTCGGATCGGATCGCCATCTCGCTACTCCTCGCTGCTCTTCGCGCTACTTACCGGTTCAGCCGGCGGCCGAGAGGATCTGCTCGCGCATGCGCGCTAGCCGCCCCTTTACGCTTCCATCTACCAGTCGATCGCCAACACGAAGGGTGACCCCTCCGATCAGGCTCTCGTCAACGGTATATGCGACGCGCACAGCGCCGCCTGCAATCGTTTGTGCATGTGCCTCGATGCTGGTGCGCTCTCCCTCGCCGAGATCGAGGGCGCTGCTCACTCGCGCTGCAGTGATCCCATTACGAAGATCGAGTGCCTCGCGCACCGCATCTGCAATCGCTGGCACATCGATCAGGTGCCGGCGACGCGCGAGCATCGTGAGGAGTGCGGTGACGCGCGGCGTAATCGTGCCGCCCGCTGCACTCGTAAGCGCCGCCACGCGGCTCGGAACGGTTGCGCGTGGGTCGTCGAGAAGGAGGCGGGCACCCGGTGTGCTCACCACAGCGGCGAGTCGGTCCAGCTCACTGGAGAGACTTGCGGCGGCCGTTGCATCACTCACCGCGCTCAGCAAGGCTGAGGCGTAGCGACGAGCGGCACCAAGTGGACGATCCACTAGTTCCCCTTCCTGCTCTGCTCGTCGAGGAACTCCCCGACAAGCTTGCGCTGCTGTGCGCCATCCATCGATGTGCCGACCACCTTCGAGGCGGCGCTGATCGCAAGATCGGCAACCTCGCTGCGGATTGCTGCAAGTGCGCTAACGCGCGCCGCTTCAATCTCGTTCATGGCACTCACGCGCATCTGCTCAAGTTCGGCCTTGAGCGCAGCGGCCTGCGTGTCACGAATCTGGGCCGCAGTTTTCTCTGCAGCGGCGCGCAGCGCATTTGCTTCGCGCCGCGCTTCGGCGACAGCTTCGTCTGATGCCGCAACTGCAAGGTTCTTTGCTTGTGCCGCTGCTGCGGCGTCGCGAAGACCCTGCTCGATGCGCGTGCGACGCTCGTCGAGCATCTTCGTAATGGGGCCGAGCGCAACAGCGCGCAGCACCAGAATAAAGAAGCCGAAGTTTGTCGCGGAGACGATGATCCAGAAGAGGTTGAAGCTAATCCCCGCCTCTGGCGCGGCGCCCTCAACGGGCACCTCGGCAAGGTGGGACGCCGCTGCGACAACTCCGCGAATCAGCGCGTCAATCTGCATGCTGGTCGTTATTTAAGGACGAGCGTCAAGATGCCGAGCACGATCGCGAGAACGCCGAGGCCTTCTGCGAATGCTGCGCCAAGAATGAAGACGCCGCGCACTGCACCGGCAGCCTCTGGGTTGCGTCCGATCGCGCTTGCGGCTGCTGCCGTTGCGAGACCTACGCCAATAGCAGGCCCGATTACGCCGAGCGCTGCGATTCCGCCTGGAAGATTGTCCATTGGTCCGTTCCTCCTACCTATCTGTGGCCGCCGCCCGGACCCCCGCCGAGCGTTCGACCGCTGCTACCCAGCTACGGCTAGTGTGCCGCAACTTTCGTTTCTGCTCCTGCCGTGCCCCCCGCCCCAGCGTCCACTGGTGCGTGGTGCTCAATATGCCCCTCCTCGTGGTGCCCCTCTATGGCCAACATCGTGAACACGAGGACAAGGATGCTGAAGATGATCCCCTGCATGAGTCCAACGAAGAGCTCAAGGCCATAGAGCGCCACAGGGATAAAGGCAAAGGTGATCGTGGTCATCACGGTGAGCGCAAGCTCGCCGCCATAAATGTTGCCAAAGAGACGCATAGAGAGCGCCACTGGCTTTACGAACTCCAGGAAGAACTCGATAAACCCGACGAAGACGCCAACTGGTCCACGCTTTAAGCTGAAGAACTTTCCGAGATAGGCACCAATGCCGAGCGCGCGGATGCCTTGGAAGTGGAAGTAGAAGAAGGTGACGAGCGCCATCCCCACCGTGACGTTCACATCGCTCGTTGGCGCGCGGAATGCGTGGAGGCGGCCGACGCCCGGAATGAGGCCCGACCAGTTTGACGCAACGATGAAGAAGAAGATGGCGAGGAAGAAGGTGACGAAACGTTCCGAGCCTGGACCGCCGATGCCGACGGCGAATCCGGAGAGGCCCTCGATCGCAAACTCCACCATGTTTTGTACGCGTCCAGGAATCTCCTTGAGTTGTCGCGCGACAAGGAAGAGGGCGAGGATGACGACGGCCATCACGATCCAGGTCATGATGATGGAGCCGGTGATCGACGGGTAGAAGTCGAAGAGTGCCGCAGCGTGATGCTCTTCTGGGCCAAGGTTGATCACTGCATGGGGGACGATCGGCTCAAGTGCCTGGCGAATCACTTCACCGGGGAAGCCAACAAGGCCTTCACCACTCGTCACCATTGCTGCGACGACATCGACGACGAGAACGATGAGTGCACCAATGAGAAGGGTGCGCTTGGTGTTGCTCGGTCGCGCTGCTGCTACCGTCACTGCCCCCTCCTCTCTTGTTCTCTTGCGAGGCGTTCTTCTAGTCGCTTCTTTGCGGCCGCTTCGTCAAGTGCTTCAAACATCCGGAGCGATCGACGTACGAGTCGTGCCGCCCCGACTGCCCCGACAGCAAAGCCTCCAAGGAACCCTGCGATCAAGAAGAGTGGCCGCGTGCCAAGCCCTTCATCGACCCAGTTGCCGAGGAGCGCCCCCCCAAGGTTCGCTACGAGGAGCGTGATCCCAATCTGCGAGAAGAGTGCGATGTAGGCGCTCTTCCCACCGATCGTCGTCAGCCCTTGCGGGACGTCGGGGTTCTCCGTGGATTCTAGCCGAGGGGTGGGAGATACGCCGTCGCCAGGCATCAGGAATCGAGCGTGCGACGGCTCAGCCAGATGACCATGCCGCCGAGTGCGACGAGGAGGCCCACGAACGCGTAGAGCGAGCTGCTCTCCGAGAGGCTGAGTGCGGCAAGGCCGAGGAGTCCCGTGATCCCATAGAGGGCGAAGACGGCGCCGCGATGACTAAGTCCGGCGGCGAGGAGTCGACGGTGGATATGCGTGTTGTCGGCGCTATAGGGGGAGCGCCCTGCCGCAATTCGCCCAACGATCACAAAGAAGGCGTCGATGATTGGCACGCCGAGGATCAAGAGTGCGGCGGCCACCTTCGCCGTGCCAAGCATCGCAAGCATCGCCAAGATAAATGCGACCGCTTGGATGCCGCTCGTCCCCATATAGATCGACGCCGGATGGAAGTTGAAGCGGAGGAACCCGGCGAGTGAGCCGGCAAGCGCAAAGCAGAGTCCGGCGAGGAGTGGCGTTGTTGGCGCCGCAATCAGGCCGAGCGTCACAGCGGCGATGAGTGCGATGCCGCCGGAGAGACCATCGAGCCCGTCGATGAAGTTCATGCTGTTCTGCATGCCGAGAAGCCAGAAGATTGTGAGCGCCGTACCAAGCGCGTCGGGGAGTAGGAGGATGCCCTCGCCGAGTGGATTGGCAACGAAGAGGATGCGCATGCCGAACGCAATCGGCACGAGTGCGACGGCGATCTGCGTCAGGAGCTGCCAGCGTGCACGCAGGTCGTAGCGGTCATCAATGAGGCCGAGGATGGCGGCGACGAGCGTGCCGAGCACGAGTGCCGGCCCTTGCACGGTAAGGATGCGCGTCGCACTTGCACCCGTGTTGATGCCGAGTGCGGGCGCAAGGAGCATGAGTGTTGCGGCCGTGATCGCAAATGCGATGGCGACGGCGAATCCGCCCGCGCGTGGCACGGGAACCGTATTGATGCGGCGCTCGTTCGGGTGATCGGCAATCCCGTAGCGAATGGTGATGCGGCGCATGATCCCCGTGCCAACGAGGGCGAGGATGCACGAGGTGACGGTGATCACGAGATACAGCGCGGGTGCAACGAACGCGGGCTGCACCACCGTGGTCATCGGCTTCCCTCTTCTGCAAGCATCGTTGCGTCACGCCCCGGCACGGGGAATGTGCGCGCGAGTTCGCTCACTTCACGGGCGATGTGCGCGAGGCCAGCAGGATCATCGCGACGCGCAATTGCGTCGGCCGACCATTGGGCGATCTTCTCCATCTCGCGCGCGCCCATTCCGCGTGTTGTGGCGGCAGGGGTGCCGTAGCGCACCCCGCTGGTCACCATGGGGGAGCGGGTCTCGCCAGGGATGCTGTTCTTGTTGATCGTGATCCCGACCGCCTCGAGGGCGAGGGTCGCCTCCTTGCCCGTAACGCCGAGCGGGGTGACGTCGCACAAGATGAGGTGCGTATCTGTCCCGCCCGTGATCACCCCGAACCCGCATGCGGCGAGCGCGCCTGCCAGCGTCTGCGCATTGGCAAGGGTCTGCTCCATATAGGTACGGAATGCTGGCTCGAGCGCAAACTTGAAGGCGACGGCCTTTGCGGCAATCACATGCATGAGCGGGCCGCCCTGGTTTCCAGGGAAGACGCTCTTATCGAGCGTTGCTGCAGCTGATGCGCGCGCAAAGGCCATGCCGCCGCGTGGCCCGCGAAGCGTCTTATGGGTGGTCGTGGTGACGAGGTCGGCATGGGGGAATGGCGATGGGTGGAGACCGGCAGCAACGATCCCTGAGATGTGTGCCATGTCGACCATGAGTTGCGCGCCAGACGCATGCGCGATGCGTGCAAAGCGCTCAAAGTCGAGGAGGCGCGGATACGCGCTTGCGCCGGCGATGAGCACCTTTGGCTTCGCCGTCTCGACCGCTCGCTCTACCGCGTCCCAATCGATGAGGCCGTCGTCGCTTCGCACGCCATAAAACGTTGGGGTAAACCACTTGCCTGAAATATTGACGGGCGAGCCGTGAGAAAGATGGCCACCCTGGTCGAGGCTCATGGCGACGAATGTATCGCCGGGTGACATTGTGGCGGTGAAGGCGGCGATGTTTGCCGATGCGCCCGAGTGTGGCTGCACGTTGACATGCTCGCTGCCTGCGAAGAGCTGGAGCGCGCGCGCGCGTGCAAGATTCTCTACATCATCGATGAACTCGCATCCGGCGTAGTAGCGCCTCCCTGGGTAGCCTTCGGCGTACTTGTTCGTAAGGATGGAGCCTTGTGCTTCGCGCACGGCAGCAGAGGTGTAGTTTTCTGAGGCGATCAGCTCAATGTGATCGCGCTGACGAAGCGCCTCACTGGTGATTGCCGCAGAGAGTTCAGGGTCGGTCTCACGCAGGCTCATATCCATCTGTGGATCGCGCGCGTGCTGGCTCACGTAACCCTCCAATCTCGTGTTTGACGTCGCCCTATTCTCCCCCTGAATTAAGGATTAGGCGCTCGATCATGCGCGCCGCCCCATCCTCTTCGCACGAACGAGCCTCATATCGTGCGGCGGCGAGCACGGCGGCAGGGGCACCCCCCATCGCCACCCCGTGCCCAGCAGCGGCGAGCATCTCCAGATCGTTGTGCTGGTCGCCGATCGCCATCGTCTGCGCGAGGGGGATCTCGAGCCGGTCGGCAAGCCAGCGGAGGGCGGCACCCTTATTCACTCCAGGAGCCGTGAACTCAAGGTATTCAGGGTGGCTAATCGTCACGTCGAGTCGATCGCCAAAGGTTGCGCGCGCGGCTTCGAGTACGCCATCTGCGTGACCAGCAGGAGCGTGCGCGACAACCTTCGAGAGTTGGAATGGTGTCGCTGCAAGATGCGCAACAAGATCTGGCACCGTTGCGAGACGTTCGTGTGCGCTCCCCTCCATCCATCCGCGGTAGATAACCGCATGCGGATCGCGATCATCAAAGTGGAGGTCGTTCTCGGCCACCGTGTGCCCCCAGAGTCCGTGCTCTTTGCACCAGGCAATCGCCTCGGCGCCGAGCTGAGATTCGAACGGGATGTGACGAACGAGGCGACCGACACTCGGGTCACCTGGCGCAGGAAGCTCGCGCGCGATCGCGCCTTGCATCCCAATGAGTGGGCCATCGACACCGATGCGTTGCGCATACGGCAGGAAACTCGGGATATTTCTCCCCGAAGAGATCGTTGCGATCACGCCCTTCGCTTGCGCAGCACGAATTGCATCAACCGTTCGTGCCGAGATGACGCCGCCGTGCGGAAGGAGTGTTCCGTCGAGATCCATGACGAGCAGGCGGATTGGCTCCATCGCGTTATCCGCTTCTGCGCACTTCGGCCATGCGCGGGTGGCCCGCAAGGTCATCGCGAATTGCAACGCGCCAACCGAGTCCGAGACCATCAACGAGCTGCACGATTGCGGCCGATTGTCCATCGCCAAATTCAAGGAGTGCCGCACCACCAGGACGCAAGAGTCGCGGTAGTTCTGCAACGAGGCGGCGAATCAACTCAAGGCCGTCGCTTCCGCCATCGAGTGCGCGACGCGGCTCGGCAGCAATGGAGACATGCGAGAGGTCGCGGTGGGTTTCGCTTTCCGGATGAAACGACGCTGCTGCATGTGCTGCGTCAACCTCTGCCGTTGGCACATACGGAAGGTTCGCGATGAGCAGGTCGAGGTGGGGTGGATCACCTGGGGCACGCGTCCCGATGAGTGGCTCGGCGAGATCTCCGTGAACGAAGGTGATGCGCGAGCCAACGCCGGTGCGCAACGCGTTGGCACGCGCAACGGCGAGCGCCTCGCCAGAGATGTCGGTTGCGGTCAGGCGTAGTGGTGCACGCGCCTCGTCGACAAGGGCGATCGCCAGTGCGCCACTCCCTGTGCCGATCTCGGCAACGTTGAGCGGCTGCGGCGGACGGCCAAGTGCGCGGGCGGCGGCGGTGCGGTCGGTGATGAATGCGAGTGCACTCTCAATAATGAGTTCGCTCTCTGGCCGCGGGTCCAGCACATCTGGCGTGACGAGCAGCTCAAGCGCACGAAAGCCGCGCCGCCCCGTGAGGTGACTGATCGGCCTGCCGCGCCCGCGCTCGGCGATGAGCGCATCGAGTGCGGCGCCTGCGTCGCCCGCACTCAACGCGGCACGGGCGATGCGCAGTGCTTCAGCGAGCGAGGGGTGCGCGTCTGCAAGTGGCGTCGGCTCCGGTAGTTCTGCGTTGAGTGGCAGCGGCAGTGGGAAGCCAGCGGCAACCGCTGTGCGAAGTGTGCTCACGCGCGTTGCGAGCAGTGCGGCGAGAAGGAGCTCGGCATCGAGTCGCGGCGTGGTGCTCCCAACTTCTGTAAGGGCACGCGTTGCAGAGCGGAGCAGCGTGGCGCCGTCGGCCTCACGCGCAACTGCGGCGCGATTCGCCTCGTGCTCGTTCACTCGCTCGCCAGACGCGCAGCCTGATCTGCTGCAGCGAGAGCTTCGTGAAACGGCGCAAGATCGCCGTTCAGGACACCATCAACATCGAATTTATCGAAGCCGATCCGGTGGTCGGTCACGCGGTTCTGTGGCCCGTTGTACGTGCGAATCTTTTCACTGCGATCGCCGCTGCCGATGAGCGCCTTGCGCGCCTGTGAGTCGGCGCTGCGTCGACGCTCCTCTTCGGCGGCAAGGATGCGACTGCGCAAGATTGCGAGGCCCTTCTCCTTGTTGCGCAACTGGCTGCGCTCATCTTGCATTTCCACCACGAGGCCGCTGGGGATATGCGTGATACGCACGGCAGAGTCGGTGGTGTTGACGCCCTGACCGCCGTGGCCGGATGCGCGCTTCACGTCGATGCGAAGGTCACTTTCGGGGATGACGAGGTCGACCGCTTCGGCAACAGGGAGCACGACAACGGTTGCCGTGCTCGTATGAATGCGACCGGCAGACTCTGTGGCGGGAACGCGCTGGATGCGGTGCACGCCGGCCTCCCATTTAAAGGCGCTCCAGGCGCTCTCGCCGGAGATCTCCACCATCCCTTCGCGAATGCCGCCAACGGGGGTCTCAACGAGTGCGGCGACCTCGGCCTTCCACCCCTGTCGCTCCGCGTAGCGGAGGTAGGCGCGGAACAGCTCGCCGGCGAAGATCCCCGCCTCGTCGCCACCCGCTGCGGGGCGCACCTCTATAAGGACATCGCGCCCATCATTTGGGTCGGGCTCGAGCAGGAGGCTTGGGAGGCGTTCGAGGATCTCGCGCTCGATCGCCTCGCCCTCGGTGCGCTCAGCGACCGCGAGGGCGCGCATCTCTGCGTCGGCATCAGGGTCCGCTTCAAGCGCGCGGGCATCGACAACGCGTTGGCGCGCAGCGGTAAGTCGCTCGCCAGCCTCAGCAATCGGAGATGTTCGTGCAAGCTCGCGGCCGATGCGCGTGAGGATGGTGTGGTCGGCGAGTGACTCCGGGCGTGTGAGCTCCGCCTCTAGTGCGGCGCGGGCGGTGAGGGCAGCAGCAAGCCGAGCATCAAGTTGCGCGCGGTCGCTCACGGTTACAAGCTCCCGAGCGAACGGGACGTTGGTCGCTCTGATCCAGCTGGTGCCGCTGCTCCGTTTGCGTGGAGTGCAACGGTGAGTGCAACGATCGCAACGTCGTGCATCGCATCGTCGGGCTTTCGTGTGGTGATTCGCTGCACGGCGATGCCGGGAGCTGCGAGTGCGCGAGCAACGATGTTGGTGCGGTAGCGGCCGAGAAGGCGCAACACCTCGTAGGCAATCCCCGCGACAAGCGGGATACCGATGATGCGGCTGATGATGGTGCCAATCATGTCAAGGCGACCCACGAGTGAGAAGAAGACGATGCTCACAAGGATCACCACCACGAGGAACTCCGTGCCACATCGCGGATGTGCGGTTGGATAGCGCGCGAGGTTCTGTCGCGTGAGTGGCTGCTCGTTCTCTAGTGTGTGGATCGCGCGATGCTCTGCACCGTGATAGCGATACGTTCGATCAATGTCGCCACTGCGGCCAACCAGTGCGAGATAGCCGAGCAAGACGCACACTTGCAAGACCCCGTCGAGTGCGCGTTCAACCAAGAGTGGCGTGCCGCCGACCAGTCCGGTGAGGACTCCTGCGATGACGGCGGGGACCACGTTGAACCCGATGATCGCGACGAGCAGGGTTGCAAACAACATGCCGACAATTGCGATGCGTGAACTGACGGTTGCGGGCTCTTCGTCGCCAGCGGCAACGTCGGCACTGCGCATGAGCCAACGCGCGCCGATCGTGAGCGTCTCCCACAGCACAAGAATGCCGCGCGCGAGCGGCAGTGCAACCGCCTTGGTGCGGAGCTCACTCGATGGGAGCGGCTCGTGTGCCGTCGCGATTTCGCCCTCTGGCGTGCGCAGTGCTACGCCGATGTGTGTGGGGCCGCGCATTAAGACGCCGTCGACGAGGGCTTGTCCGCCATACGCAACGAAGGCCTGCGACGTGCTTGCTGCAGATGCGGCAGCGGTTGTCAGCGCATGTGGCAGCGCAGCAAACGATGCGCGTGTGAGGCGGTGGAGGCGACGCGTGCGCGGCACGGCGACGCCGTTACGGCGCCGCATATCGATCAGCGCGAGCGACCGAGGCGCTTCTGGAAGCGCTCGACCTGGCCGGCTGTGTCGAGAATCATCTGCTTGCCGGTGAAGAACGGATGGCAGTTCGAGCACACTTCGGTCTTCAGCTCGTCCTTGCGTGTCGAGCCAACGGAAAACTTGATCCCGCATGCGAGGCAGGTGATTTGAATCTGCCCGTACTTTGGATGAATCTCTGGCTTCATCGTCGGCTCTCTAGGACTCTGAAGCGATCACGTTGACGCGCTTCTTCAAGCGCGACTCGTGATCGAACTTCACGGTGCCGGTGATCGTTGCGTAGATCGTATAGTCGCTGCCGAGTCCAACGCCACGCCCTGCAGCAAACTGTGTGCCGCGCTGGCGCACGATGATGCCGCCTGCGTTAATCGACTCGCCGTCGCCAACCTTGACGCCAAGGCGCTGACCAGCGCTGTCGCGTCCGTTGCGGCTGCTTGATCCTGCCTTCTTATGTGCCATGGTCGATGCTCCTTAATTACTCTGCGTCAGCCGACGTGGCCTTCTTGGCCGCCGGCTTCTTCGCTGCTGGCTTCTTCGCTGCTGGCTTCTTTGCTGCAGCCGTTGCTGATGGCGCACGCTTCTCCGTAGCTGTTGCTGGCGCTTTCACTGCTGCTGGAGCGGCGGGTGCTGCAGCTGCAAGCTTTGCTGCAAGCGCTGCGTCGGACTTCGCCTTCTCTGCTGCAACGGCGCGTGCTGCGTTGGCAACCTGCTCGCGCGCGGCGGCTCCCGCCTCCCACGCAGCCTTTGCACTTACGCCGCCAACTGCGACTTCGGTGATCTTGATGCGGTGCAACTCTTGGCGGTGCCCCTTCGTGATTCGGGAGCGCGCCTTCGGTCGATACTTAAATGAGATGGTCTTTACGCCGCGCTCCTGGCCAATCACCAGTGCGGTGACCTTGGCGCCAGCAACAACCGGCGTGCCGACTTCGGTCGTGTCGTCGGTGCGAACAAGGAGGACGCGGTCGAAGGAGATCTCGCTCCCTGGGATGGCGCCAGTCAGCTCGACCTGGAGCTCAGCGTTGAGTTCCACGCGATACTGCTTACCACCAGTTTCGATGACTGCGTACATATCTCGTCCTTACTGTCTGTGTGCGGTGGGATTCCCACCGACGGGTCGCAAACTGACGGGATGGTCAGACGCGGGAGGCGAAGTCTAGGGCTCCTGCACGCTTCGCGTCAACCGCAGCGCTTAAATGTTACAGCTTTAGCCTCCGAAGCCGCCGTGGGTGCGGTGACTCTGCACAAGCCCGAGCCCAAAGGCGAGGGAGACCACGGAGGCGCCGCCGTAGGAGACGAACGGGAGCGGGATGCCGGTGATCGGTGCGACGCCCAAATTCATGCCGATATTGACGACGGCTTGGAAGAGGATGATGGTCGCCATCCCGCCCGCCAGGATCACGCCGAAGGCATCGGTGCTGTTCCAGGCGTGAAGGAGGAGGCGCGCAACCAGCAGGGCGAGTAGCCCGATGATCAAGAGCCCGCCGACAAGGCCGAAGGCGCGGACAAGGGCGGCGAACACGAAGTCGCTCTCTTGCACGGGGAGTGGGGCCTGGCTGGCGGTACCGTCGAACCCCGCGCCGAAGAGGCCGCCGCCAGCGATCGCCCGAATCGAGCGCGTCAGCTGGTACTTGGGCCCTGCCGGGTCGGCGTTCGGATCGATGAATGCCAAGAGGCGCTCCTTTTGGTATTCGCGCACAACGAAGACCCAGGCGATCGGCACGACTGCTGCGCCGAACGTTGCAAGGCCTGCGATCCAGCGAGAGGCGACCCCCGAAAGCAAGAGTGTGCCGAAGAGTGCGCACACCAAGACGAGTGCGGTCCCAAGATCGGGCTGCGCCGCGACCAGTACAAAGAGTGGTCCGATCACTGCGCAGGCGATCACGACGTCACCGAGCCCACCATGCTCATGGCCGATGCGCGTCAGTACCGCGGCGAGCGCGATCAATGCAATAACTTTTGAGATCTCGCTCGACTGGATGGTGATGCCAAAGATTGCAATCGCACGTGCGTTACCGCCAGAGTCGACTCCATAGATCAGCGTCACGACAAGGAGCAGGATGTTTGCCGCATAGAGCGGCCAGGCGAACGAACGCACCCACTGCCAGTTTGTTCTAATCGTAACGAGATAGACGATCGTTCCGATCGCAACCCAGCTCACCATACGAACGAAGAGTGAGTCGATTGCGAACACATCTTGGCCATACGCACGCGCATTGAGGAGCGCCATCACAATTCCCGTGAGCGCAAGAAGTGCGGTTACAAGCGCCGCCGGTATATCGATTCGCGTAATCGACCCGCGACCTGATGAGGTCTGCAGTGATCTACTGTCCATAGTGGTTACCAATCCGTAAGTATGAGGGCACGACCCAGCTGCGGTTGAGTTTGAAATGCAGTTGCAAGTATTTCTTCGTCACCTCGACGCCGGCGTTGCCGACGGTGTTGGAGCTGTGCATGAACGCCACAAATGCAAATGTTGCGTCGGTCTTACTCCAATCACTCGTAGGGGCAACGAACCCAGAGAACCAGTTGTGATACGGAAGGTTCCCCCGCTTGTCGCGTGTGCCGAACTGGGCGGTTCCTGTTTTTGCAGAAAGGTTGAGTGGGAGACCGTTGAAGCGGAAGTACATCCGAGGATTGACGACAACGAGATGCCCGGCCCTGCGCATCTCTGCAAGAACGCTTGCGCGCATGCCAACCTCGCCGAGCACGGTCGGCACTGTTGCTTCAACCGTGAGGCCATCGGCACTTCGCAACTCAAGGACAACGCGCGGCACCCAGCGCGTGCCACCGTTTGCAAGCGCGGCATACGCGTTGAGAAGTTGCACGGGTGTCGCAAGATCGTAACCTTGCCCTTGCGCCGACTGCAGCACCTCACCGTTGTAGAGCGTGCGGTTAATCGTTAAACGCGCCCAGTCGTTATCGGGCACGACGCCGGTCCCCTCGCTTGGGAGGTCGATCCCTGTTGGCTGGGCGAATCCCCACTGCCGACCGCATGGCGCGAGGAGGTCGAGCTTAATCACGCGGGCGATGCGGAATGTGACCACGTTGGAGCTGAACGAGAAGCCGACAGCCGGGGTCATCATGCCGCCAAACCCTGGAGGCTTATTCCACTCCCAGAATTTTTCTCCGTCAACTTCGAGGTATGGGGTTGCCGCAAAGCGGTCATCTGGTTTCACGAGATTGCTCTCCAGCGCACATGAATAGGTCACGAGCTTATACGTGCTTCCTGGTGGGTAGATAGAGGCAACTGCGTGATTGACGAGCGGTGCGTGTTGATTGCGAAGATATGCGGCATATTGCGCGTTCGTGATCCCTTTTGCAAAGTCGTTTGGATTAAATGTTGGAAGACTTGCCATCGCAATAATTTCGCCGTTTTGTGGATTCATCGATGCGAGTACACCCTCTTTGTTCCCTGCCGCTTTTAAGCCCCATGAGAGCGCGCGGAATGCAGCACGCTGTGCAACGGCATCAATGGTCAACACCACCGTCTTCCCTGGAACGGCTGGAGCGATCACGCCAAGGTCGCGCACTGTTCGGCCCTGCGCATCAATTTCGATCTGGCGAATGCCACTGGTGCCTCGAAGCTCGGCCTCATATGCAAGTTCGATGCCAGAGCGACCAATGAAATCGTTTGACGTGTATCCAAGGTCGCTCAACGCACTTGCCTCTTGTGCATCGATTCTTGCAACGTAGCCAACGACAGCAGCGAACAGCTCGCCGTAGGGATAGACGCGTTGTGGCTCAAGGAGTGTCTCGACACCAGGGAGTGCAACGTGTTCTTCAGCGATCAGGCGGGCTGCAACCTCATCAACCTTGTTTGCAATTCGAACTGGGTCCCAGAGAGAGCCGGTTGCGCGATCGAGCGTCATCGTGATCACCACCGGATCAACGCGGAGAATTTTTGCAAGTGTTTCTACAACCTGCGATCGAATCGGAAGTGGCAGATCGCCTGGTCGAATCTGCACGGAGTACGTTGCAATATTTTTTGCAAGCAGGCGCCCTTTGCGGTCGAGAACCACGCCGCGATCTGGAACGATTGATCGCTCAACAATGCGATGCCCTGCAGGAAGCGCACCGGTGTCGCGCGAGCCACCGCCGCTGTCAATCTGAATCGCAGTGAGGCGAACGCTGAGGCCGCCGAAGACCAGCACCGTTGCGATACCCGCAGCAACAAAGCGCCAGGTGCGTCGCCGCACACTCCGCCCCTCGCTCTCATAGGCGCTCGGTGTTATCTGAGGATTCATCAGATCGCTCTTAGCGCCGCGCGGCAACGCTCAACTGCGGCCCGCCCCAACGCTGGGAGGCGATCCGGGCGGCAACGGCTCCAATAAGCAGGTCAAGCACGTATCGCCCGACAGGTGCGGTCGATGGCCCCCCGCCGTTGAGGAGGAGCGTTGTAACAATCCATGTGCCGACCTCTGCCGTTGCAAGACCGGCCGTGATCGCGACCATTCGCCGAGCTGCGCCTACCCCGCCATCGCCTAAAACCGCGGCCGATGTGAGCGCGCCGAGCATGAAGGCGAGCGAGGTCGATCCAAGTGGGTGGCTGGTTAGCGAGTCGAGAATGAGTCCGGCAATAAAGGCGAAGAGCAGGATGACCGAGCGTCGCTGTGGAGCTGCGAGCGACAAGATGAAGAGGAGCGCCAGGTCGGGCGGCTGGGCAATCGACCAGGCCTCACTGAGGCGCACCTGGGCAAAGCAGGCAATTGTTACAACAACCCCAAAGATGATGCGGTTCCTCATCGCGCTAGGATACTCCTCTTCCTCTCTGGCTGGCGGGGCCGGCTGGCGTGTTCCACGTGAAACATGGGGTTGGGCGTGCTGCGGGGCTCCTGCTACACTACCGACGTGAGCACCCCAATCACACCCTCGTCGCCCAAGCGCGCGCCAATCATCGTGTACGCGAACCAAAAAGGGGGGGTTGGGAAGACGACCACGGTCGTCAACCTGGCGGCCGAGCTCGCACACCGGGGATATAAGGTGCTGGCGGTCGATCTTGACCCACAGCGCAACCTCACGAGCGGTATTGGCTTCGTCCCGGCTCAGGGTGCAGCAAGCGCCTATGACCTCCTTGTGCGACGGCAGCCCGCCGCTGGCCTCGCACAAGCAACATCGATCCCCGGCTTATCCGTGATCCCTGGGTCGGCGGACCTTGCGGGAATCGACATTGAACTGGCTGGTGATGACGCTGCAGGAGACCGCCAGCTTGCCGCTGGACTGCGAGACGTGGGTGAATTCGACGTGGTGCTGGTGGATACCCCCCCATCGCTTGGGCTCGTAACGGTCGGTGCGCTCGCCGTCGCAGACGCCGTGCTCGTGCCCGTTCAATGCGAGTACTACGCGCTCGAGGGGCTCTCCCAGCTGATGGCCACCATTCGGCTCGTGCGCGAGCGCCTCAATCCGAACCTTGAGATCAATGGACTTCTCCTTACGATGCTCGATCCCCGCACAAAACTTGGCTCCGACGTGGTCCGTGAGGTCGAGGAGCACTTCGGCGAGCTCGTCTATCGAGCACGAGTGCCACGCTCTGTGCGACTTGCTGAGGCGCCGAGCCACGGGGTGGCGATTCGCTCGTACGCACCAGGCACGACTGGGGCAGAATCATATGCACAGGCTGCGGAAGAGTTTGCCGCACGCGTCTTTCACGTAACAGTATAGGGGGAGACATGGCGAAACGACCATCTGGGCTCGGCCGAGGGCTCGAGGCGCTCATTCCTGAGGCGGCACACGCTGCTGGAGCGACGCGTCAAGGTGCGTTGAACATCCCTCTCGACAAGATCGTGCCGAATAAATTCCAACCACGCGCCACATTTAATGAGGCGGAGCTTGCGCAGCTTGCGGAAAGTATTCGCCAGCACGGCGTGTTGCAGCCCGTTGTTGTTGAAGAGGGGCTCAACGGATACACCCTGATTGCCGGCGAGCGCCGCTTCCGCGCCTCGAAGCTTGCGGGGCGCACAACGATTCCCGCGGTCGTGCGCACCGTCAGTGATCAATCGCGCCTCGAACTCGCGCTGATTGAGAATGTTCAGCGCAGTGATCTCTCTCCAATTGAAACAGCGCACGCATATAAGCGCCTGGCTGATGATTTTGGCATGACGCAAGAACAGATTGCTGTCGTTGCAGGAAAGGCGCGAGCCACCGTTGCAAATACGTTGCGCCTGCTTGATCTTTCACCAGAGGTCCAAGAAGAACTTGTCGCCGGGCGCCTCAGCGAAGGACATGCGCGCGCACTTGTTGGTCTCCCTGATTCAGAACAGGCGTGGCTCGCGCGCACATTTGTCCGCGATGCCGTAACGGTGCGCGGCGCAGAGGCAGCTGCATCAACGGTTCGCGGTGCGCAGCGCGGTACAATCACCAAGCAGAAGCGACGTGGCGCGTTGCCAAACGAAGAGCTCGTTGCACTGCAGCGTGAACTTGAACGCGCGCTCGGAACGCCGGTGAAGGTGAAGTCGACCGGTACTGGTGGCCAGATTGTGATTGAGTACTACTCAGCGGAAGAGCTTGAGCGAATTATTGAACAACTTAAGGGAGAACAGTAGTGGCGAAAAAGAATGCGGTGGCTGAGGTGACGAGCACCTCTTCGCGCGCAAAAAAGGCGACGAGCGATTACGGCGCTGGCAGCATTCAAGTTCTTGAAGGACTTGAAGCTGTACGCAAGCGCCCGGGCATGTACATCGGTTCAACAGATGAGCGCGGCCTTCATCATCTCGTGTACGAGGTGGTCGACAACTCTGTAGACGAAGCGATGGCCGGACACGCGACACGCATCGTTGTCATCATCCACCCCGACAACTCCATTGAAGTTTCTGATGATGGTCGCGGCGTACCGGTGGGTAAGCATTCAACAGGAAAAGATGCGCTTGAGGTTGTGCATACGGTCTTGCACGCAGGTGGCAAGTTCGGTGGTGGTGGCTACAAGGTCTCTGGCGGCCTTCACGGCGTAGGTGTCTCCGTTGTTAATGCGCTCAGCATTAAGTTGCGCGTTGAATCGGCGCGCGATGGCTACGTGTGGTCGCAGGAATATTCGCGCGGCGTGCCAACAACAAAGGTCGTCAAGGTTTCACCGAGTGGCACGCGTCGCGGAACAACGACGCGATTCCTCCCCGATCCTGAAATGTTTGAGACAACGGAATACTCCTTTGAGACGCTTGCGAACCGACTGCGCGAATCCGCGTATCTCAACAAGGGACTCTGGCTCACCCTTATCGACAAGCGCGCCGATCGCGAGGCCACCTTCTACTTCCAGGGTGGCATCGTCTCATTCGTTCGCCACCTCAATCGCAAGCGCAAGGTCACACACGATCGTCCCGTCTACATCGAAGGTGTTGAGGGGACAACATCCGTGGAAGTTGCCTTGCAATACCAGAGCGACTCCTGGTCGGAGACACTCCTCGCGTATGCGAACAACATCAACACCGTTGATGGCGGCACACACGTCACCGGATTCCGCGCTGCACTGACCAGTGCGCTCAACGACTGGGGCCGCAAGAACGGCGCAATGAAAGAGAGTGATCCAAATCTCACGGGCGAGGATGTGCGCGAAGGACTCACTGCAATCATCTCCGTGAAGTTGGTTGATCCGCAGTTTGAAGGACAAACAAAAGCAAAACTTGGAACTGCAGCGGTGAAGGGGATCGTGCAGACGCTGGTGAATAAGCGCCTTACGCAGTTCCTTGAGGAGAATCCTGCCGATGGTCGCGAAGTCATTCGCCAGTCACTGAACGCCGCGCGCGGTCGAGAGGCGGCGCGCAAGGCGAAAGAGCTCGTCATGCGCAAGGGTGCGCTCGAAGGAAGCGCGCTGCCAGGGAAGCTCGCCGACTGCCAAGAGCGCGACCCGGCTAAGTCTGAGCTCTACATCGTCGAGGGCGAGTCGGCCGGTGGATCAGCGAAGCAGGGACGCGATCGTCGCTTCCAGGCGATCTTCCCGCTCCGCGGCAAGCTGCTCAACGTTGAAAAGGCGCGCATCGACAAGATTCTCGGAAGCGACAACATCCGTACGTTGATTACCGCGCTCGGTGCTGGCATCCAGGATGCAAGCATGGAGGATGGCAACGGCAAATTCGATCTCGCGAAGATCCGCTACCACCGCATCATCATCATGACCGACGCCGATGTGGACGGGGCGCACATTCGCACCCTCCTCCTCACCTTCTTCTACCGCTACATGCCTGCAGTAATTGAGGCGGGGTTCCTCTATATCGCGCAGCCACCGCTCTACCGCATCAGCACCGGAAAAGAGACGAAATACGCAGGAAATGAGAAGGATCGCGATCTCGCAATCGCCTCATTCAAGACGAAGAATGTCAGCGTCCAGCGCTTCAAGGGCCTCGGCGAAATGAACGCCGAGCAGCTCTGGGAGACGGCGATGAACCCAGAGAACCGCGTCTTCTTGCAGGCGCGCATCGAAGACGCCGCGGTTGCCAACGAGGTCTTTGAGATGTTGATGGGCGAGCGCGTTGAGCCGCGCCGCGACTTTATTAAGGCTGAGGCCCGCAAGGTCCAGAACCTTGACGTATAGGTGATCGATGAGTGAGCAGCGCGAACTTGGGGTGAAGTCGATCCGCATCGAAGACGAGATGCGGACGAGCTATCTCGACTACGCAATGAGCGTCATCGTCGCGCGCGCACTCCCTGATGTTCGCGACGGGTTGAAGCCCGTACACCGCCGCATCCTGTACACCATGGGCGAGATGGGCCTCTCCGCAGGATCCGCCTATCGCAAGTGCGCCGCGATCGTCGGCGAGGTGATGGGTAAGTACCACCCGCACGGAGACGGCGCACTCTACGACGCACTCGTGCGCCTTGCGCAAGATTTCTCCATGCGCCATCCACTCGTCGATGGGCAGGGAAACTTTGGTTCTGTCGACGGCGACTCTGCCGCTGCGATGCGCTACACCGAGGCGCGCCTTACGGCGATCGCCGGCGAGATGTTGGCCGACATTGATCATGAGACGGTCGACTACACGCCGAACTACGACGGCACGCAGAAGGAGCCGAGCGTCCTGCCGTCGCGACTGCCAAACCTTCTTGTCAACGGCTCGTCTGGTATCGCCGTGGGTATGGCAACGAATATTCCGCCGCATAACCTGAACGAGATCGCCGACGCCGCGATCGCACTCGTCGAAAATCCAAACCTCACGGCGGAAGAGTTGTGTCAGTACGTCCTCGCGCCCGACTTCCCGACTGGTGGCGTGTTGTATCGCTACGACCAGGTGAAGAATCCGCTCACCGGTGTCGTGGAGCGCGTTGATGCCGTGCGCCAAATGTATGCGCACGGACGCGGCCGCGTGGTGGTCGAAGGGTCGACGCACTTCGAAGAGGCGTCACGTGGCGATCGCACGGCGATCATCATCACCGAGCTTCCCTACCAGGTGAACAAGGCGACACTTGTTGAGAAGATTGCCGACCTGGTCAAAGAGGATCGTCTCGACGGCATCTCCGACCTCCGCGACGAGTCGGACCGCGACGGCATGCGCATCTACGTCGAGGTGAAGAAGGATGCGAATCCGCACAAGGTGCTCAATCGACTCTTGAAGCTAACGCCACTGCGCTCAGCGTTCAGCCTCAACATGCTCGCGCTTGTCGACGGCCAACCGCAAACACTCTCGTTGAAGAGCGTCATCCAGCACCACATCGACCACCGCCGCATCATCGTGCGCCGACGCACCGAATTCGAACTGAAGAAGGCGCGTGAACGAGCCCACATCCTCGAGGGTCTAAAGATCGCACTCGATAACCTCGATGCGGTTATCAAGACCATTCGTGCCGCCGCCGACGTTGACGTCGCGCGTGTGCAGTTGATGGAGAAGTTCAAGCTCAGCGAACTCCAAGCCCAGGCGATCCTCGACATGCGCCTGGCTCGACTCGCGGCGCTTGAGCGCAAGAAGATCGAAGACGAGTACCTCGAAGTGATCAAGCTGATCGCCGAACTCGAAGATATCTTGCGCACCCCGGCGCGCATCTCCAAGATCATCGCCGGCGAGTACGCCAAGATGAAAGAGAAGTTTGGCGACCCGCGCCGCACGCGCATCGCCAACGATGCGACGCGCGAGATGTCCGACGAAGACCTCATTGCCGACGAAGATGTGGTGATCACCATTAGCGGGCGCGGCTACATCAAGCGCCAGCCACTCGCAACCTATCGTCAGCAGAACCGCGGCGGCAAGGGTGTCATCGGCATGACGACGCGTGAAGAGGACGCGGTCAACACACTCCTTGTTGCCAACACGCATGACTTTGCACTCTTCTTTACCAACAAGGGCCGCTGCTTCAGCGCAAAGGTGCACGAGATTCCCGACGCGTCGCGCCAGAACAAGGGGATGCCGATCGTGAACCTTCCTGGCGTTCAGGTTGAATCAGGCGAGACCCCCGTTGCGACCGTGATCTTGAACAACTTCAATGCGGGGAGTTACCTCGCCTTCTCAACCAAGCGCGGCGTCGTGAAGAAGACCTCGCTTGAGCAATTCGAAAAGGTACGTTCGTCGGGAATCATCGCCATCACGCTCGATAAGGGCGATGAGCTTGCGCAGGTGATCACCACCTCTGGACAAGATGATTTGATTCTCGCCACGCGCCAGGGGCGCATCTGTCGCTTCCATGAGCGCGAGGCGCGTCCGATGGGACGCACCGCAGGCGGCGTGATTGGCATCCGCCTTGCGCGCCAGGGCGACCTTGTCGTTGCAATGGCGGTGGCAGAACCTGGAGCCGAGCTCCTCGTCTTGACCGAGACCGGGCACGGAAAGCGCGTCCCAACCGATGCGTTCGCCCGCAAGCATCGCGGCACCCAGGGGGTTCGCCTCATCCCGCTCGAGGGGCGCAAGACCGGCCCAGTCGTTGCCGTGCGCCAGGTGAGCGAGGCCGATGAGGAGATCATCCTTATCAGCGCAGAGGGTCAGGTCGTTCGAACGAAGCTCGAAAACGTTGCCACACGGAAAGACGGGAGCGCACAGGGGGTGCGCGTCATGTCGCTCCGAGAGGGTGACCGGGTTGCCGGAATCGCCGCATTCCGAACGGGACTAGCGAAGCGAGACGGCGCAGAGGAGAATAGTGAGGCACAGGCAACCAGACGCACCGCTTCGCCGAAGCCGGCCGCGAAGGTGAAGCCTGCCGCCAAGGGGAAGCCCGCGAAGAAGTCGCCAGCGAAACGCACAGCCGCAGCCAAGCCTGCCGCCAAGGGGAAGCCCGCGGCGAAGGGGAAGCCCGCGAAGAAGCGCTCGGGTCGCTAGGTCGATGGCCCGTCCAGCGCAGAACGGAGGACGGCGATGAGGGATGCACTCGATATCTACACCGGGAATGCGAATCCTGAACTTGCGGCGAAGATCGCGCGCTACCTCGGACGAACCGTTGCGAAGGCAGAGGTGTTCGCCTTTGCAAATGAGAACACCTTTGTCCGCATCCTCGACAACGCGCGCGAGAAGGATGTCTTCATCGTTCAACCAACGACACGTCCAGTCAACACATCGATCATGGAGCTCCTCATCATGATTGACGCGTTCAAGCGCGCCTCCGCCGGCCGCATCACCGCTGTTGTGCCGTACTACGGATACGGTCGGTCCGACAAGAAAGATCAGCCGCGCGTGCCGATCACGGCGCGCCTCGTCGCCGACATGTTGCAGGTTGCAGGTGCGAACCGCATCCTTACGCTCGACCTTCACCAGGGGCAGATCCAAGGATTCTTCAATGTGCCGGTCGACGAGTTGACCGCCGTGCACCTGCTTTCCAACTACATGCGCCAGAGCGGGACCGAGAACCTTGCCGTCGTAACCGACCTCGGCTTCGCCAAGCGGGCGCGCACGTTTGCTGAACTCTTGAACGCACCGCTCGCAATCGTCGAGAAGCGACGCGAGGGGAACAATGATCACGCCGAGGTGCTGAATGTCATCGGCGACGTTAAGGGGAAGCGCGTCATCATCGTCGATGACGAGATCGATACTGCTGGAACGCTGACCGAGACGGTTCGCGCGATCGAAAAGGCAGGTGCGATCGAGATCACCGCGTGTGCAACGCACGGCGTCTTCTCTGCGCCGGCAATCGAGCGCATCAACGCCTCGTCGATTCGCGAGGTGGTCGTGACCGACTCCATTCCGCTTCCTGCTGGCGTGTCGAGCCCAAAGATCAAGCGCCTCTCCTGCGCTCCACTTTTCGGCGAGGCGATCAAGCGCATCCATAAGGGTGAGTCGGTCGGCGCCTTGTTTGGTAAAGATGCGGCACTCGCTGAAGAGATGGTCTTCTGGGACGGCGAACATGAGGGGCTCGTCCGCGATCCAGCTGCTGCAGCGGCGGCTGAGAAACGCCGAGCAAAGCGATGAGCCTCCAGCTCCACGGACGCGATGAGCGTGGCGCGGTCGTGACGCGAACGCCGGCACGCGACGATGCGGATTGGCGCCGAACGTTGCGAAGCTCGCGCTGGAACGCCGCACCGTTGAAGAATCCAGAGATGAACCCGACGAGTCGGCCCGCCAGCGTGCTGATGTGGGTTGCCCTCGCCGCCCTCACGTTTCTCATCGTGTTCGTGGGGTATAGCGCCGGATTCTGGCGCTAGGTAGCGCAGGTACGCGCAGCATGGTCTTCGGTTTTCTCGGCCGCCTCGTCGACTCCAACGATCGCGAGATCAAGCGCCTCATGCCGATTCTCGCGGCGGTCAATGCGCGCGCCGATGAGTTTGAAGCCCTCAGTGACGACGCAATCCTCGCGCGCATGGAGACGCTCACCGCGCGCTTGCGCACACTCGATGGTGATGCGCTAACCGCAGCGCTCGACGAGGCTGCGCCCGAAGCACTCGCCGCCGCGCGCGAGGCCGCGCGCCGAACGCTTGGCATGCGACCGTATGACGAGCAGATCCTTGGTGCGATTGCACTCCATCAAGGAAAGATCTCGGAGATGAAGACGGGCGAAGGGAAGACGCTCGTCGGGCCGCTTGCTGCAGCGCTCAACGGACTGACCGGTCGCGGCGTCCACGTGGTCACCGTGAACGACTATCTCGCCCGCCGCGACGCGCAGTGGATGGGGCCGCTCTTCGCTGCGCTCGGCCTCTCTGTTGGCGTGATTGCGCACGACAGCTCATTCATCTTCGACGCTGAGCACCGCAGCAACGATGAGCGCACCGCAAAGCTCCGCCCTGTCACGCGCCGCGAGGCCTATGCCGCAGCGGTTACCTACGGCACGAACAATGAGTTTGGTTTTGACTATCTGCGCGACAACATGGTCACGGAGCTCGCGGCGCGCGTGCAGCGCGGACACGGATACGCAATCGTCGACGAGGTAGACAACATCCTCATCGATGAGGCGCGAACTCCGCTCATCATTAGCGGACAGGCTGCCGAGTCGCGCGATCTCTATGCCGTCTTCGCGAAACTTGTTCCGCGACTACGAGAGCGCGCGCAAGGTGCAGAGGATGGTGGGGATTACTTCATCGACGCGAAG
>Ga0075472_10000143_pt1 | contig 28432 bp, 33 predicted proteins | sample DEB19_08_DNA_3_FD_77014 | JGI IMG/M metagenome (GOLD analysis project Ga0075472, IMG submission 77014) | Aqueous microbial communities from the Delaware River and Bay under freshwater to marine salinity gradient to study organic matter... | ecosystem: Environmental > Aquatic > Marine > Coastal ...
AAGACCCTAATTTTGAGGATAACCTCACGTTCAATTACCTCCTGATCGGCAAACACAATCGTGGCTTTATGTCCATCTCCGAGGCAAAAAGATATGAGCAGCACCTTATCGAGCAACTAAAGCAAGCAAAGGTGTTCTTAGATCAAAATTCTGGGATAGAACAAAAGAGCAGAAGTTTTGAGCTATGAGCAAAAAGCCGACCGTTGGGATAGTCGTGTTTGGTGGAGGAAAGCAGTCGCTTGACCTCTTTACCATCATGGCGTGCCTCACGCTCATACTCGGCGCGATCTTTTTGGTGGGAATACTGCTTATTCCTGTGCTCATACTGTCCGTACCTGTGGCGACATTTGCAGCGTACCGCCTCTATCAGAACAGACCCTCTCGGCTGGAAGCCCTTGCACGCGCAGAGCTTGTCGCACTTAGGGAAGAGGCATTGGCGCAACCGATCCTCACGCAGAGAGAGTTTGCGACGCAGGTAGGGTACAACCTGTGGGAGGATGCCACGTGGTCAGCCAAGGAAGCCGTTATTCACCTTGCCCTTGAACTCTATGAACGAGAGCCGTTGCTGGGTGATATTCCGTTGCCCCCCACGGTCTGCAACTCCATCGAGGGCGCACGCTACAAGGACATGATCGCCGCGAGAAGGTCGCTTGACGACACGACGCTGATTAGCGCTGCTATGGTGGTTGCCAACAGCTGCAACTCCTTCCTTATGCGCCTACCGCCCATTGAAGAGGGGGACAGCCGCTTCGTTGTTCCTCTCTCGATGTACAACCGCGATCTACCAGAAGCAGTTGCGGGCATGATGGTGCATTTTCTGAGTGATACCAAGACGCCACTCTTTGCTACCCTAAAGGCAAAGCTGAAAGATAATCTTGACCGCGCAAAAACATACCCTGATGACTACAAACGTGACGATATAATTGAAACCTACCTACAGGGCACCATCTTACTTATGTTGCCATACACGGCAGTGTCGCTTCCTGTACGTCCTGAAACAAAGTACGAGCACACTATCATCATAGGGGGTTCTGGACAGGGAAAAACCGTACTGCTTGAAAATCTCATCAAAGATGACCTTGAAGACCCACGCCACCCCTCTATCATTGTTGTGGATAGCCAACAGCACCTTATCGCCAAACTCTCTCGCCTTGCGGCTGTGCACGCACGTCGCCTCATTATCATTGATCCAAAAGACGCCCCAGCACTTAATGTATTTGCTTTAAGCGAGAACCGTGGCGCGAAATACCGCGACGCCGAACGTGAACAGATGCTCAACCGCTCACTGGAAACGTTCTCATACCTCTTTGATGCCTTGCTCGGAAGCGACCTCACCGCAAAGCAGGGGGCAGTGTTTAATTACATTGTCACTCTCATGCTTACCTTCCCAGTCGCGCTTGGGCGCAACGCCACGCTGTTTGATATGGTGAAGCTCACCGAAGACCCCACACAGTACGTGAGTGCAATCAACCATCTTGACCCCATCGCGCGTGATTTCTTCCTCAAAGAGTTTTCTGGGAACCAGTACCGTCAGACGAGAGAACAAATACGCTACCGCCTCCATGCGATCCTGGGAAACCCTACCCTTGCACGGTTATTCCTTGCGCCCACAAACACCATTGATTGGTTTGAAGAGATCAATAACGGCTCCATCATCCTTGTGGACACCGACAAGAACCATCTAGGAGAGAAAAACTCTAGCTACATGGGTCGCGTTGCTCTGACCCTAATCCTGCAAGCCGTCCTACAGCGTGGCTCACACCGAGGCGACTACACCCCTCTCCATCTCTATGTAGACGAGGCAGGGGAGTACTTTGATAAATCTATTGATAGTTTCCTCACCGAAGCGCGAAAATACAAGTGCGGCATCACACTTGCTATTCAGCATATGGGGAAAATGCCATCGCTCGATCTACGGAACTCCGTTGCGGCAAACACCTCTACAAAATATGCAGGTGGGCTATCAGCCGCCGATGCACGCACTCTTGCCGCAGATATGCACACAACACCGCAGTCACTCGCCGCGCAGCCACGCCTCACCTTTGCGTGCTACATTCGCAACGTGACGCCCCACGCCATCTCGGTGCCTGTGAAGGTTGGCGTGCTCGACGACGCCCCCAAGATACAGGAGAGCACGTACCATGCGTTCCGTGAGGCTAATCGTGATCGCCTCGCGGCTCCAAAATCGCTTGGGCAGGGGACAGCTACCCCCACGGCGATACGCGAGCCTATAGAAATTCAAGAAAGCTTTGAGTGTTAATAGCAACTCATACCCCATCACCGTGCATCATGTATACTTATGCCAAACGGTGACACCTACTCGTGTGTAGGGTATCCGCGCATGTATGAAAGACGCACTCGGCAGACGAAAGCGATATGCTCCCCCTGAATACGACGAAAAGCGTGATAAGAGGGTCATACTTATAGGGGCTAATAATAGCGCCTACTTTCGTGCTCTCCGTGACCATGGACAGCTACCAGCTCACTATCTCCATGTGTTTGCAGGAGGCTCCCTAGAGCCACGCACACCCAAGCAAGATGCGCTCTCTCATGTGGTGCGCACCACAACCCGAAGACTGGGCAGACTCCGCAACCACGGCTACCTCACCCGACCTCCTAAGCAGCTCTCGGCGGAAAACAACAAAGGGCAAATCTGTACCTACGCGCTCGATAAAAGAGCGATCGAATGGCTACAGGCAGAAGATGAATGGAGCCTATACGCATCGTCATTCAAAGGGCACCCCTCCCACCAGTTTTATCTTGCCTGTTTTACCGCCTCCATGGAGCTTGCCGCACGTCGTAATGAAAATGTGGAGTATATCTCGAAAGAGGATATATTTGCACGTGACACCTGTGCTGTGAAGAAGTCGGAACTAGAGGTGGATGGGGAAAAGGTGATCCCCGACAGCCTCTTTGGTATTCGCTTCCGTGAAGGTGACAAGGTATCTACTATGTACTTTGTAGTGGAGCTAGAGCGTGCGGAAAAAAGCTCTAAGCAGCTCCGCGACAAGTTTTCCCCATATGATACGATCATACGCCGCCGAATTTATAAGGACGCATGGGGTATACATAACCTGCGTGTGCTCGTGCCAACGGTAAGTAAGGCACGCATAGAGCTTATTAAAAAGCAAATCGAAAACCTTGGCGCATCGAGGTTCTTCCTCTTCCGCAATAAGCGCGAGATTGCAAAAGAATGGGAGGTTCCTCCTATATGGTACGACCTCTTTGACGAACCATGGCATACAACCGATGGAGACTTTTTCATCAATCACCCTAAGATTTGACAATCTCACTTAGCTGTATTCGGTTGAGGTATCCATGCAGGAAGGAGCAGGGGAGAGGTAACGAGCGGTAAGGTATACTTACTCCTGGACTAGCAACAGGAGGAACCAGGTGGTCAACTTTAACGACGTGAAAGAACGTGTGGGTTTCGAGGACGCCATCAAGCTCCTCGGCATCACCCTCACAGAAGGGGAGAGCAACGGCAAGAAGGTATATCGAGGCGCATGTCCACACTGCCAGACAGGAGGGCAACGCGCACTGGTGGTGACACCAGGCACAGGCTTCTATTGTTTCTCGAAGAAGGCTGGCGGAGACGTAATCGCCTTAGCCGCCCACATCCGCAACACCTCCGTGAAGGAAGCCGCGGAATGGCTGGTCAAGCCCGACAAAGAGCAGACCACGAACACTCAGCCAGGCGGTCTTAAACCCCTCGACTACCTCGATCCCAGTCACGAACGAGTCTTGGCGATCGTAAGCGAGGAAACAGCTCGTTTCATCGGCATGGGCTACGCCTCCAAGGGCATCATGAGGGGCACGGTGGCTATCCCCATCCACGATAACGACGGCACGCTGATAGCCTACGTCGGCATCGAGGAGGACGGCACCTATCGCTTCCCCACAGGCTTCCTCCGCACCGCCCACATCTTCAACATCCATCGGGTGATGACAGGGGAGGTGCATCTTCTACCAACCGTGGAGGACGTTCTTAGGGCGACGGAGAACGGCGTGGAGCAGGCGATATGCTTCTTCACCACTGGAATCGATCCTGTGCAACTCAGGACATTGGCGGATACATTGGAGAACAAACAGGCAACACTACTTTTATAGCCCCTTCGGGGGCTTTTTTTTAATTACTCATACCGCTCCATGACGAACTTATACACTCAGCACCGCTCATACAGACCTTTGACGTACTAATTTCATGGATACTAGGAACAGTTCTCCCCAACGGAGAATGGAAATGCAAGAGCTCCTCAACAACGCAATACGCGCCTCTCAGCATCGCGCCTCATCGTCTGGTATCTGGTCGCACTCACGTGGAAATGCCTACTTCATATTCTGCGTCGGGCAAGACGAAGAGCGCATCACCAGCTTCATGTCCTGGGCGAACGTTAACCGCATCAACTACAAGCCTCTCAATGGCATGTATCGCGGTGCCCGCGAGCGATCCTTCATCGCCAACATGAAGGACTACCCGCGCATCCAGTCGTGGCTGGGCAACGAGGAAAGCGTGCTGGTCATTGACCGCTATGACGCCCGAGACATTCCTCGCGCCTCTCTTCGGTATCGTGATGGCTCATATGATGACATTGGACGGTTTGTGCCGGTGTCTCAGCACACTGCTATGATGCGCCGATCATGGACGCACGATCCTACTACCAACCAATACTACATCACGGAGTAACTCACAGGGCACCCAAGTGGTGCCCTTCTTTTTGATGATATTATTGGTGTGTTAGTTCCTTCACATAGGGAGTACGAACATGAACCCCGCAACTGTCGGCCTGCGTCGGACGTATACGTGTGATTCCTGCGATAGGAGGATCACTCATGCGCCCTGCACGCACCTCGACGCCGATGAACTCTACCTCTTCTGCAACACCGCCTGCCGTGACGCCTTCTACCAGGAGCGGCACCAAGAAAGGCTTACACTCGATGTCGTATAGGGAGGGCACGTCATGCGCACCAGGAACCGTCGCAAACGGCGCGAAATCCGCGAACATCTGCGCTCACTGCTTCAAGTCGTTAATGGGCGTCTCTCGCGTGTATCGTCCGCAGAAGGGCACAGCGCCAGAGCCACGGAGCTACTATTGCTCAATGATATGCCTCACGCAACCAGGGAGCAACGCCTTCGTCAAACGCAGGACGTAGCCCGTCTCCAGTGAATACCAAAGAGCCACCAGAATATAGGTGGCTCTTACTAACCGCGTCCATTTACATTATGTAAATGTTGGTATATTATGTAATGCACATGAAGCACATAAATTTCGTTGGCAGAAACAGCAACAATAACTTTCTAGTCGATGACGACGACTACGTGGTATTGAACCGTTTTAATTGGTATATCAGTAAGGAGGGGTATCCAGTAACCACCTCCGTTGGAAAGCACCCTATAAAAGTGCATTCGCTAGTAATGCCTCGCGTTCGCGGAAAGGTGGTCGACCACATCAACCGCAATAAATTAGACAATACAAAGGAGAACCTGAGGTATGTACCTCAATCTCTCAATCTACTCAACACATCCTCAATCAATATTAAATTAAGAGAAAATGGAACATACCAAGCTCGAATGACATTGAGGGGATGTGAGCTTTGCTTCGGCTGTTTTAGTAGTAAAGACGACGCCGTATCTATTATTCGTGAGGTGAAGGACGACGTATTTAAATACTATGAGAAACATGGGAAAATACCACGCAGACTCACAACTATTGATGCTATTAAAAAATACAAGAAGGATACTCCAACGAATGACCAGATGAAGGAGCGTGCAGTTCTTGGGGGTATTGCGAGTGGAAAAGTCTGGACAGACGCAAAAATCCAATCAGCAAAAAGAAATATACTCAAAGCCCGTGAAAGTCAGAACTCCCGGACTGGATGACATCCAGGCGCGCATAAGAGCCGCAGGGATGCAGTAGGACTTCTTTACCCACAGAGCCGTCTTTACTAACAGGACGGCTCTTACTATTAGGTTCTAGTGTATAATGCTCCTGTATGTTCTTTCACACAGGAGGCTACCAATGGAACCCATCAACCTTCACTCCGGTGGAGAGATGATTACCTACGAGGCACTTCGGGAGGTGCACACCCCCGACGCAACCAGCACCCACGTTCCCATACCTCACCATCGGGTCGTTGACCTGGCACGGGGCACTTTGTCCATGTATGGGCATGAGGTGCTCGAAGAACACCACGCCATTGACCACGAGGGCATGAGATACTTCGGGCTTCTGTCCCTCCGTAGTCCCTACACTGGCTACACCGACACTTTGGCGCTCAGGAACGCCAACGACCGCGCCTTTCCCGTGGGCATCGGTTTCGGCTCCCGCGTGTTCGTATGTTCGAATCTCGCTTTCATCGCCGATCACGTCATCAAGCGTCGCCACACGGCGAATCTCAAGCGTGACCTGCCAGGCATCGTCGGCGAGCTGATCGAACCGCTCACCGTCATTCGGGAGAACCAGGCGAAGACCCTGCAACGCTACCGCCACGCAATGCTGACCGACCAGCAGGCTGACCACGCTATCCTCTCTCTCTATCGGGCGGGTGTCATCAACATCAACCGCGTGCCGGACGTGATGGCGCAGTGGCACGAGCCGAGCTTCCCTGACCTGGAAGAACCCAGCGCATGGAGGTTGTTCAACGCCGTCACCTACGCCCTGCGCGGACGGGTGATGGAGAACCCGAACGCGACGCCGAAGCTCCATCAGGTGATTGACGGCTTCTGCGAAGTCGCATAACCCACAGCGCCCCCTTACTCTTGGGGGCGTTTTTATATATGATTAAGGCAATCTCCTATTATGGATAGGAGTGTTCTTTCTCGGTCGCACAATAGAATAAAATCTACCCAAAATATAGCGCATACATATTGATAATCACAGAAGTCCGCACCTCCGTTGCGGATTTTTGTGTTATACTTTGGTGGGGCACATTTTTTGCTCAAAAAAATCTGGTTTCATACATTTTCCAGATAGCCCCTACTATCTCTCTCAGATAATTCACATCAAGCCTCTCGCGATGGGGCTTTTTGTGTTATTATGAAGCTATGCATACACCAACTATCAAAAGGCTTATTTACATATTCTTTTTGTTCTTTCACTATCTGCGTGCGAAGTCCGTTTGGAGATTCCTTCGGTGGGTAGATCGCAAAACCCATACCATGAAGCCACCGACATACAAACTTAATTCAGAATTGGTTTAACTGGAAATAACTAATATGGCACGATTTACAGACTACAACGAGCAGATGAATACTCGCGCACAGCAATACATCATTTCCTGCGAAGACACCGAAGTGACGAGAGCGGGAGAGGTGCGTATTAAAGTTAAACTTCCTACAGTAGAAGGTTTGGCTATATACCTTGGCGTTTCAAGGGATACATTATATGAATGGGCAAAGCATCACGACACATTTTCCGACACTTTAGATTATTTGAAAGCTGCACAAGCAGATAAGCTAATAAATAGCGGACTCTCAGGCGACTATAACTCAACAATCGTTAAACTTATGCTCTCGTCGAATCACGGTATGAGAGAAAAGAGCGACGTAACTACAAACGATAAAGACCTGCCGACCCCTATCTTATCAACACCACATGTTCTTCCTCACAACAGCGACGACGAAAGTCTCGAAGCTCAGTAAGAAGATACGAGCTGTTCAAGGAGGCACTTCCGCTTCTAAGACTATTAGCATTCTGCTGCACCTGATTCATATGGCGCAGTCGGACACGAAGCCAACTCTTACGTCTGTCGTATCGGAAAGCCTTCCACACCTTAAACGTGGTGCCATTCGAGATTTCCTCAGTATCCTGCAATCGCACCACTACTACAAGGACGCGAGCTGGAACCGCTCTGATTTCACGTACACCTTTGAAACAGGGAGTAAGATAGAATTTTTCTCAGCTGACCAGCCTGATAAACTGCGAGGCGCTCGACGTGACCGCCTCTTCATCAATGAAGCCAACAACCTCTCTCTTGATGCATTCGATCAGCTAGAAGTGCGCACAAGGGAGTTTGTATACCTCGACTGGAACCCCACTACTGAGTTTTGGTTTTATACTGACATTCTTGACCATCGGAATGACGTAGAGCACATCATCCTAACCTATAAAGACAATGAGGCTCTCTCGCCTGAAATCATTTCCTCAATCGAACAGCGCAAGAATCGTACAAACTGGTGGAAAGTATATGGCCTCGGACAGTTAGGAGAGGTGGAAGGAAAGATATACACAGGTTGGCAGGTCATCGACGATATACCGCATGAGGCACGTCACATCGGTCGTGGATTAGACTTTGGGTACTCTAATGACCCTACAGCTATCGTGGATGTATACGAATACAATGGGGGCTATATTCTTGACGAACTGCTTTATCGGAAAGGGATGAGTAATTCACAAATAGCTGACATCCTGAAAGCTGATGACATCATAACCATTGCCGACAGTGCAGAGCCAAAAAGTATTGATGATATTAAGAGCTACGGTGTCACTATCCTCCCAGCCGACAAGGGAAAGGATTCGGTAGCGTTTGGTATTCAGATCGTGCAGGATCAACGCATCTCGTATACCAAGCGAAGCACCAATATCGGTATTGAGTATCGCAACTACCTCTGGGAACGCGATAAGGACGGACGTATTATTAACGTACCCGAGCATGGTTTTAATCATGCACTTGACGCTACCAGATACTATCTTGCACACCACCTTCGCAATACGCCAGACGACGTAGGAGATTTCTACGAACGCTTACGCACACGTAAATCCACTCGCGTCGTTGGCGCACGCTTATGATGTGATACACTTATGCCATGAACATACTAGACTTTATAGAGGAGGCTCGCGAGTTTTATGACACGAAGACCATACCTCTGCATGATGGCGACGAATTTTCCCAGAAAGAGCTTTTCAAATATGTCAACTTTAACCGTCGCTCCAAGTACATGGAGGAAGCTAGTGACAACATCATTGGCGACTACCCATATGATAACGTAACCAAATACCGTATCCGCTTAGAGGCACGCGCTACTGATTTTGATACCAAACACATTGAAACTGAGCCATTAAACGGTAGTCGTGAAGCACGTGTCTCTGCAATGATTGCTACCAAGGTGCTTCAAAAGAAGATGCGAGCTATTCGCCTTGGGCGCTTCTTAAATCAATATTCCGGAACTCGTCCTGAGTATGGTGGATTTCTGTGCAAGAAGACCGCCGACGGAATCCACAAGGTACCGTGGGAAAATGTCATCACTGACATGTCTGACATCCTGTCGGGTGTCATCATTGAGCGCCACTACATGCGTCCATCAGAGTTAAAGAAAACGAACTGGAAAAATGTAGACAGCGTGATTAAAGACGCAGCACGCAAAAAGAAAGAGAAGGACATGGATAAATCCTCTACGACTGAGGCAGATACCATTAACCATCTCATTGAAATATGGGAGATGCATGGCGAGATTACAAAATCAGTCTACCTTGCGGCAGTCGCTCAAATGGACGGCACCGAGTATGAACCCAAAGACGATGACGACTACGAATTTGTGCAGTGCCAGGTGATCTGTGCGCCGCTCGGAAAAGACAAAGATGGAAAGATGCAAGGCGCGGTGTTACAAGCGAACGAAGAAACAGAGTTCCCTTACGACTACGACGCTCGCAATCCTATGAGTGGACGCGGAATAGGCGAGGGTATACCTGAGGAGCTAAAAGAGCACCAGCGTTGGCACAACTTCTATAAGACCGAGGAAGCGAGGGCGGTTGCCATTGGAGGCAAGGTGCTCTTCGTGACCGATGATGGCACAGTAGCCGACACAATTTACGACGAGGGTATCGAGCACGGCACCATCATGCGTGTTGGTGAAGGGCGCATGTTTCAGCAGTTATCCACAGTCTCTACGGGCGTGCCTCTATTCCAAAACATCATGCAGGAATGGGAAACGTCAGGCGACAAAGCTACGTCATCATTCAACGCGGTTATGGGAGAGGAAGCGGCACCTGGCACTCCATACAAAGCACAGTACCTTCAAGATGTAAATGGGAATGGTCAGTTTCTACAATACCGTGAGGAAATGGGCGAGTGGATCACTAATCTTGTCAACAAGTGGCTCCTTCCTGACGCTCTCGCTGATGCTGCATCAGACGATGAAATATATGAAACCTTCTCGAAGGCTGAATTACAACTCATTGATGAGGTGATTATAGAGAAGCGGATGATCGACGAACGCGCTCGCATCCTTCTGGAAGAGAAGCGTGCGGTATCAAGCGCTGAAATGGAAGAACTCAAAGCGAAGATTCAAAGCCAGCTCGATAAGCAGGGCACTAAGCGTTCCATTGACGGCATCAAAGACTTTATAAAACGCGAAGTGATCGGTAATGTCGTCATTCACACAACCGACGAGCAGCGTAGCAAAGCTATCCTATTCGAGAGTTACTCGAATGCCCTCGCGCTCTTTGCTGAGACTGACCCTGCTCGCCTTGCTATACGCGATCGTATACTAGATCAAATGGGTGTAACCAAGGAGGAGCTATCTCTCTATGCAGAAGAGGCAAAGGCTGTCGCGATGCAGCAAGAGCAACAAGCACCACAATTTGAGACAACACAATTAAAAGCCTTGGACTCTAATACCCTTCAACCTGCATGACCTTCACAGATACCGAAAAAGCATTAGCACGATCTCTTTGTGAGAACCCTGATATGCTTGCCTTTCTTGAAAAGGTGTTTTGCCCTGAAAGAGAGGCGGTTGAACGTGAACTAGAAAAGAATGTAGCAGCGCTTGACGATGCAGAATATGGACGCTTGATGAAAGTGACTTTTCTAATGCGCGCTTCATTTAGTACAAAGCTAAATCTAATACGTCAGATAGGAGGAGCATTGTCCACACCTACAACTCAACGAAGACATGCGCCGTTATAGGTGTGATATACTTTTTTACAAAGAGACTAAACTCACCAAAAGATTTTATTTAGAATTAACCCATAAAGAATGAACAAAATACTTTTAGGATTCATTTTAGGACTCGTCATTGTTGCAACACCTGCATTTGCAGACCGCATCACGCAATACACCTATTTTGGAGAAGGATTTTCAGCAGGTATCTCTAACCAGCTCACCGTGAGCGATGAGGGAGATATTGTAACCACTGGGGATACTAACGTTCGAGAGTTCACACAAGGTGGCGGTGTTTTAAACCTAACCGATGCAAACGGTGGAACATACACCCTAACTGAGGCGGAACTCCTAAACAATAACTATCTAAAGTTTGCAGCAGGTGGAGGGGGTCAAGCTGTTATTGCTTTAACTCTTCCAGCAACTTCGACAATGACAACTCTAATTCCCAACGCAGGTGATTGTCGTCAGTGGATATATGACGCTTCTGCACTAGCAGCAGCAACTACAACCACTATCACAGCAGGTACTGGGCACGACCTTATTGCTTATACAACCAATGATGATGTCATTGACGGCACCGAGTACGCACAAATCACTATGTGTCGCCAGTCAGACACAGACGTAACGACATTCACCACTGAGATGCTAAATGCCGACTAGTATGACCTCGAACATTAAAAGACTGCTCAGCCTACTACTTGCCTTGTTTATCATTGCCAGCACGGTAGTGGTACTTCAAGTCGTACACGAAGCTGATGCGAGCACTGACCGCAGTAACTATCTTTCATCCCGCATAACTTCTGCAAATGCCTCTTCAAGCGTAGGCACAAGACTTATGGGGCCGGGCACGCTTGGGAGCGTGATAGTTATTAACGGTAGCTCTGCATCAACAACCGCAGAAACCACTATAGGGATATATGATGGCAGCTCTACCGCAACTTCATCAGCTACATTAATCGCGACTTTTAACACAAGCACATCAGCAGGTGTATACACCTTTGATGTGCAAGCGTCGCAGGGACTCATAATAGACGTTCCTAGAGGCTTCACAGGTCAATACGTCGTCACGTATCGACTGTAGGAGGTCTGTCACTAAAGACACTAAAAAGATTAACAGGACTAAACCTAAAAAGATTATGTTTATCGAAGGAGAAAACGACGCAGAGTTAGACGTTAATGACAAACAAGATGACACCGACACAGAAGGTGAAAGCGAGACGTCAAGCGAAGGTAGCGAGCCTGAGACAATTACCCTCACGAAAGCAGAGCGCGATCAACTCATCAAAGACACCCGAAAGGATCAAGATAAGCGATGGAAAGAACGCCTCAAGCTCAAGGAAGGTGATGACGAAGACTCCGCTGACAGCAAAAAGGAAGATAAGGTAGACACTGACGAGCGGTATGACCGCTTGGAACTCAAGACCGAAGGGGTGACGAGCAAGAAGGAGCAAGATATTGTACTTGACTACGCAAAATTTAAGAAGATTTCCGTCCTCGAAGCGCTCAAAGCGCCAGGAGTGAAGGCAGAGCTTAAAGAGTTGCGTGATAAGGCATCGGTTCCATCACCCTCGCGGCGCACAAATGGAGGCGTAGACACGGGTACCGTCGAGTATTGGGTAGAACAATACAAAAGAGGCGGTAAATCCGCTCCCACAGTGGAGATGCGCAGAAAGGTGCGGCAAGCTCTCCAGCGTTAAGCCCACCAAGAGCGGGATATTGATTTAACTTTATCCCATTATGGCCAACGTATTTGGTTCTGACGTTCACAAACAAAAGTATATGGAAGGTGTGCAGGATGAGCTTCGAGACTCAATCCCTATGCAGTCCGTATCCACCGTAATTACCGACAATGTGGAGTACATCCACAATCGTTATGGTGATGACGAGTCAGCAGAAAATAGCTCAGACAGCACGTACGCTGTCTCGGACGCTACCTACACTGACGATGCAAAGCTTATCGACAAAACTGCGGTTAAATCACACCGCATCTCCTACAAAGACATGGCACGTCAAGGATTTGACATTGCTGTTGACCTCGTAGATCGCCATGGCTTTGCTCTAGCAGAAGCAGTCCATCGACATAGCGCGCAGACTGTGTACCAGTTAGCAAACGGCATTGTAGACAACGAAGTTCTTAATGGTTCCGCATCAGCGCTAACCCCAATTACACTAAGTAACACTAACGTAGACGACGTAGGTGCTACCATCACTCAGGTTCTTCAAGAGCGTGAGGCATACGGAGGTGGAACTCCATTTGCTATGATGTCTCCTAAGTCAGCTAAGAAGTTTAACCTCTTTGCAATGGGGGCAGGTTTTGCAGTTTCTGACAATGCGCTTCGAGATGGTCTTTTCCGCATTAATCACGGTCATCTCTTCGGACTTGATACCATTATCACCAACGAAGTTCCCCGATCAGTTGACCTAACCTTTAGTGGTCAGCCTTCTGATGCGGATACATTTACGATGGCAATTAACGGTACGACTGTTACCTTCACCTTGAAGAACACTCCTGCTTTAGCTGGAGCTATTGACATCGGTGCAGACGCAGAAGGAACCATTGATAACATCGTCACTGCAATCAACGCAGCATCAGGACAGGGTGTGACGACTGGTGCAGGTACAACCTACATCGCTCTCTCAGCAGCAAATGCTCGCCTTCTCAAGAATGCTGGTGTACGTGCTGTGAAGGTTTCAGCAACAGTGCTCCGAATCACAACGTTCCGCTATGTGACCATCGCAGAATCTTTGACCAACGTAACCCTCGGCACATACATCGAGAATATTCTTTGTGGTATGCGTGGTGCCCCTGTTATTGCTCTCCCTTCAAACGGAATGCACGCAGATGAAACCAAACCAGAAGGATACCTTGGAAAAGAGATCACGACCTCTCAGGAACACGATGCACACGTGTTCTATAAGAACCGTGACAAGCTTGTGCGTCTGTTAGTAGCAGCGTAACCAGATACCCCCTTTTTGGGGGTTTGGTTGGTGGTGCTCCGCTCTGTGCCACCAACCTAGCCCCTAATTCATATGACCTACCAAACAGCATTAGATCATATCAAGTTCATCACAGGACAAGACAATCTGTCTGATACTGACGGCATTCGTATTATTAACTTTGCCCTAGATTCATATAGCTCAATCGCTACCGAGAGTCACGGATGGTGGAAGTTTGCCGACACAAGCCGAACTACTCAGGAAAAGAGCTATACGGCAGCCGTATCGGGACAGCACGACTACTCACTCGATACCAGCTTCCTTAAGATTGACGGCGTACAGGTGAAAGTAGACGGAAAATGGCGCGGGCTTACTCAAGTAGATCGACGAGAGTATCGCGACGTGCCACTCGACGAGCGATACAGCACGCCAGGGACACCTGTAGCCTATGACTTTGATGGCTCAAGCTTCTACCTCTACCCAGCTCTGAACTGGTCTGACGCTGGTGACCTAACGGACATCGCTAACCTGACAATCCGAGTCCTCCACACACGCTTCGCTGCACATATTACAAGCCTTTCAAGCACTATCGGCATCCCTGATGGGCACCTTGAATATCTAGCACTTCATGGGGCTAGGCAGCTTGGTTTCCGAACTGCCGACAGCAAGAAGACAGACATTCGAGACGAGCTGGTCAAATGGGAAGGGACGGAGATCAATGGGCGCAGATCAGGAGGAAAGATTAGAGCCTTCTACTCGGGTCGCGATGAAGACCGCCCCCGTAGGCTCAAGCCAAACAACACGACGAACCACGCATTTAATAAGCGCTCTAACATATAATAAGCATATGTCAACAATGTATTTAAAGGGTCTTGAACAACTACTTTTGGGCAATATTGCCCTAGAAAGTGCGACACTCAAATTAAAATATATGGCGACTACCTACACACCAGCGCCTACCACAGAAAGTTTCCTATCTGATGTGTCCGCACAGGAGGCATCGGGTGCTCCCACTGAAACGCTTGCAAGCGTTGATGTACGGATAGATGCAGCAAATAACCGCGTAGAGGTAGACGCCGCCGATGTAACCGAGAACGGCATCACATGCTCAACTAATAAGTTTATCATCTACAAAGATACGGGAGTAGCAGCAACCTCCCCTCTTATTTGCTGCATTGATATTGCAGAAGGCACACTATCTCCTGTTGGAGGTACTATCGCAATCACATTTAACGCAGAGGGCATATTCGCCGTAACGCCTACATAACAAAAATAAAATGGCAGCTCCTACTTATCAATCCATAGGCACAGTCTCGCGCATATCGGTGTCTACAGACGTTGTTATTCCAAAGCCATCAGGACTATCTGTGGGCGATTTTATGATTGCTCTTGTGTTTTTCAAAGAAGGCACAGCACGCTCGGTAAACACGTTAAGCGGTTGGACGGCTCTATGCGGAACTAGCCAGGAGACGAGCATATACGCTTTCTCTAAAACTGCCAATTCGGGAGATGTTGCGGCGAGCAACTTCACCTTTGTTGGTAGTGGAAATCTGACATATGCAGCAGGAGCTATCTTAAGGATCACGTCTCAGGCAACTGGTGCAGAGATACATGGCACGGAACTTGACCACGACAACGTAAATGAGACTACTAAGGAATTTACCACAGCGATCACTCCGCGCACCGCTGAGTCATTGATTGTTATGGCGTTCGGTGGGTGGGCACAAGCATCTTCAGGAGCACCTTCGCTCTCAAGCTATGCCACCACACCCACAGTCACATACACCGAGCAGTATGATGGTGGCATTGATGATGGTGCTAACGGTATTTTCTTTGGCGTGGCAACAGGATCGTATACCGGATCAACGCAGTTTACCTCACGTGAGGCTGTCGTATCTGAATCTACTCAATCGCCAGGCTGCTCTAGTGTTATCATTGTGATGAATCAGATGGAAAATGGTGCCGGAACCGCCGCGCTCCTATCTACCGATGCGGACTTTTTTACAACTAATGGCACAAGTGGTACGACAGGATCATCTGCGCTCCTATCCGTGGACGCAGACTTTTTTACACCGACATCCACAGAACAAAGCCCTTCCGAGAGATGGCAGGGTGAGCCGAAGACGGACACAGACTGGGTTAATGAGCCAAAATCATGATGACGCCAGAAGAGAGGACAGAGTTTGACGAGTTGAAGGCTATCGTAGCTGCAATTAGGGGCGTCAAAGATGTGTCATTCATTCAAGAGCTTAAGCGCCGCGCTCTCGCTGATGCTGCGAAGATTGGGGATACCCTAGTTGCTACCACTATCACGCAGGCTGTCCGCAATTCCGCAGACACAGGTAGTATCAATGTAGCCAAGGTTCCTGATGGTAAGACCGCTATAATTGATGCATTCGGAAATATTAAATACGTCGCCACATATAATTCATGAGCACTTTTTCTGTACCAAATAACCAAAAGCAGATACGCCAGGTTAACCGAGGGGATACCTTCGGTGAGCTTTGGGCGACCTTCAATATTGATTTAACATCCTCACCAAGAAAAATTAAGGTGTCCAAAAAGCTCTCGCGGATACTAGATGAGACATTCCTAAACAACGATGATATACAGTCTATCATCGTACATGACGGTTTTTACTATGTGGTCACTATCGGCCAAGTCTTCAAGTGTTCCGCTGACGATGATCCTACTGACAGCGCAAATTGGACAGAAATAGCAACTCTCGGATTGGAAGACCTTGGATTTGAAACCGACGCCGTATCCTTCTTAGGTCTTATTCTAATTTCTCTAGGTACGGACATTATGTCGTGGGATGGAAGTACCAAAGATGACGATTGGTGGACGGTCACCGTAAGCGGCACCGCTCTCACCGCATCAAAGCCTCACATTATGCACGTCCATCGTGGTGGACAAGAAACCCTCTTTGTAACCGATAGCAATAAGATACGCTATTACAATGCAACCGCAGGACACTCAACCATAACATTAGATGACTTCTTTACCGCTTGCTGTGTGACCTCTGGAGTGAGCGCTGTGTGGGTCGGAACCTATACCGAAGTTGGCGACGCGGCTTATGTGTACGAGATATATGTTGGGGAGCAGCTTGATAGCGTTCCTGTGGCAAGGAATGCCTATAAGGTAGACGGTCGGGCAGTGCTTTCTATTGAGGTGATTGACAACATTCCATACATTGTGACCGAGAAGGGTACCGTACAATCTTTTAATGGAGCTGGTTTTTCTCCTGTTGCCTACTTCCCATTTGCATATGGCAACAATGATATTGAGGGCGTACGCGCGGGACTTGTTCAGGATACTTCGATTTCACGCCCGATCCATCCAAAGGGAATGAAGCCACGAAACCGATCTCTTTTGATTGCTATCAATACGGAAGAGGGCGTCGCAGGATCAGACCCTGTAGACGAGCGAACCCCGTCAGGCGTGTGGGAGTTTAATGTTGACACAGGTGTACTTAATCACCGTCAGTCCCTAACATCAGCATCAACCCAATATGGATACCAGCGCCAACGTCGCAGCGGCCCTCTCTTTGTTGCAGACAATCGTTATACGACGCTGTTGGTGGCAGGGGAGACAGGGCTTGATGAAATTGGACTTTTTGGCGAAAGCGATGAAACCCCACAAGGATACATCATCACACCTGAGATAGAGTCTGAAACTGTTAGGGACACATTTGAAAAGGCAGTTATAAAGGCACGCACTCTCGCAGAAGACGAACGTATCGTGCTAAAATATATGACAGAAAAAGATGTGAATTTTCCTCAATACAATGACATTGTGTGGTTGAATGCAACACAGTTTAATACGACGGATACCTCCTTCGCCAATGTATCTGTCGGTGACGAAATTGAAATCACAGAAGGCTACCGAGCGGGGTATATCGCACATATCACCGACATCGAAGGAACCACCACACGTACGGTCACGATCAGCGAGTCTATTGGATTTCTTAATGAGACTTCTCGTGTCCGTGTTCTTAATTGGACGCTTATTGACCAGGAATACATCACGGCAGACGGAGAGGTAAAAAGCATCGGCGTAGGAGAACCAAAAGCATGGATCAAGTATAAGGTTCAAATGACAGGAGATATAGAGTTGCGCCAATTCATATCAAAGGGAAATAGTAAAGAAGAATTATAAACATGCCCCCTAAACTTAAAGAAATTGAACAGCGAAAAGTTAACCCCAACACGCTTGATCCGCGCGTCTCTGCAACTGACCTTGTAAATCCACCTCCCCCAGTAAAATTCACGGAGCCTACTCTCCCATCAATCAACAAGAACAGCCTCAAGGTTGCAGGGAATGTTGCTAAAAACATTAACGGCATTATAGAAGCCAATACCGCAGAATCCCAGCGCCTCAAAGAGCTGCGTCAAGAACAAGCGGGCTTTGGAATTGATACACAAGCACTTTTCCAAAAAAGCTTAGAGGACAATGGTGTTAACGTTAACCTCAAAGAGCTAAAAGACATCAATCTACAGCTTGCCGACATGCAGACTGGCAGCGACCTGACGAAAACGAGGATTGCGGGTGCAGGTGGACAGACCCTTACCCAAGGGCAACGCGAGGTGACGCAGGAAGAGCGAGAAAATGCTGTCCGACAGACTGGATTAGCAGCTCGTGCCGCCGTCCTTACCGACAACATCAGCACTGCTACCGCTCTTGCGAGAGATGCGGTGAACTTTGCGTTTCAAGACGCACAGCTCGACATGCAAAACCGCACTGCACAGATAAATGATCTTCGTGACGTTGTGGACGGACAAACCCAACAGCTGTTAGATGCCGAATTGAGGGAGATAGAGAAGGAGGAGGCACGCATCAAAGAGGTGAAGACCGCTATCAATAGCGCCATTCTCGCAGGCGCAGACCAGGCTACCATCAGTGCCATGCTCTCCCCTGATACTCCCGACGACGAGAAACTACGCCTGGCACAGACCGCGATCGGCGCATCAGCTCGGACAGATATTGCTCTTGAGCGTGCGGCAAAGAATGCAAGCATCCGCGCATCAAACGCCAATGCTGCTGTAAATGAGGCAGAGCTTGCAGTCGTGCGGGCGAAACAGGCTCAAATACAAGAGGCTGTAGCATCAGGTCAAGTCATACTCGACAAAGATCAACAAGATGCAGCCATGAAACTCGGCAAGCAGTTTGAGGATGAAAGCAAGAATTTTAAGGTGCAGGTGGACGCCTACAACCGTATAACAGCGTCTGCAACCGATCCTAGTGCGGCAGGAGACTTGTCTCTTATATTCGGATACATGAAGATGCTTGATCCTACCTCTGTGGTGCGTGAGACTGAGTTTGCTAATGCTGAGAATGCAGCGGGCATACCGGAGCGCATCCGAGCACAATACAACAAGGCTTTACGTGGTGAGCGCCTTACAGAGAGTACACGAGCTGATTTTGTAGATCGAGCAGGAAAGATATACACCTCGGCGCTCGATCAACAGGTAGACCTCGAAGATACCTACCGACAACAAGGAACATCAGTCTACGGACTACCTGTGCAGGCGGTAGACCTAGTGGTCAGAGATATTCGCTCTAAGGGTGCGGTGAGTGAAGTAGTATTTGGGCAGACTTTAAACGCTTTAAGCGATGAACAACTAAAAGAGCTTATAAACGAAGGGTACGTTACTAGCACTCCTATGCAATAAATATGGCTTTGACTGATAAACAATTTCAAGACCTCAAGAACCAGCTCGCAAAGAAGAGAGAGAAGCTTGGTGAGGGTGAATATCAGAGCTTTATTCAACGTGCTGCTCAGGCTTCCACACCTAGAGAGGATGGTGATTCAGACGGTTTCGGAGTTGACGTTGTTCAAGGTGTAGCCAAAAGCGCAGGTGATTTAGGCTTAGGGCTAGGTACGCTTGGACGCAAGCTACAAGGTGTTGTTTCAAAAGGTGTTGACAAGGTTTTTGGGACTAAAGGCTTTGGTATGGGTGAAGCTGGCGTCTTCGACGAAGGTAGTGTGCAGAACACTCAGGCGAATAAACTCCTAGAACGTGACACTTTAGGTGAAAAGGTAGGGGGTTTTGTAGGTGACGTTGCTTCTTTTGCAATTCCAGGTGGTGTGGTCACGAAGGCTACCAAGGGTTCTAGTTTCCTGACGCGCGTTGCAGCGCTCGCAGCGTCAGATACTGGAGTGACTATAGCACGCGAGGGTAAGGTTGACCGTTCAGCTATTGATGCCGCGATTATCAGTGCCGTTTTCCCTGTTGCTGGAAAAGCCTTTCAGGTTGGTAAAGGGATGCTTCCTTCGTCTTCCGAGGCAGGGGGTAAGGTTATCAACTCTCTCATTAAGCCCCTTCTTAAAGATTTTGCTTATGGAAAGAACCCAGGCAAAGCGGTAGCAGAAGCAGGTATTATTGCTAATAATTTAGATGAACTTGCAACAAAGATAGGCGTCAAGAGAGGAGAAATAGGGAAGGAAATCGGAAAAATTGTTAGCGCTAACACTGATACCTTTTCGCTTATGGATGATATTAGTCCGATTGAGCAAGCGATAACAGAGGCAGCAAAGAATCCTCGCACAAATGCTGGTATTATTCGTCGTTTACAAGACGTACAAGACGATCTTCTCCGCGTCACTGTCGATGGATCAGACCAGCGTATTATCGGTCGTCAACTGGATAATCTCACGGCACAGGATGTGTTTGATCTAAAAAAAGAAGTAGGCGACCTCACACGATGGACTGGTAACGCATCAGACGATGAGATAGTCAACAAGGCTCTCTCTCGTACATACGGCAAGTTGAAGGGTCTGCTTGACGAAAAGATACCAGAGCTTAGGACTCTAAATGAGAAATATGGCAACCTCACTTCCGCAGAGATTGCAACAAAATATCGCGACAAAATTGCATCACGTCAGAATCTTATTTCCCTAACTGGCACCAATGCAGGTGCGACGGCAGCAATTACCACCGCGATAGTGAGCGGCGGCGCGATTGCCCCGATTCTCGTAGGAGCGACGGCGGCTGGCGTAACTCAGGCCATGAAGTCACCAGCTGCTAAAACACGTGTTGCGGCGTGGTTGGCAAGCGCACCTAAAAAAGAAATTAAGGATGCCTTCACTCAGGCACCTTGGTTGCGTGGAGCTATTCAGGCTGCGTTATTCGATATATCCGAAGACGACGAGCAAGGGAAGAGCAACGCAGAAAAAGAGAATACAAAAAAGTAATTCCATATGACAACTATATCTCATAACCAGGAGCGCAGCAAAGTATTACAACGACTCTACCTCCTGCGTCAGAATCCAGAGCTATATAAAGACCTTACCAACGCAGAGCTGGCAGACTTAGTGCGTGTAGTACTTTTACAAACCGAGGCCATTGCGGAGATGATAAAATCCGGCGTGCATGACGGTTACACGCCAAAGGAAGGAGTAGATTATTTGGGGAGGAAAGAAGCAGAAAACATCATTCAAACCGCTCTTAAGACCTCTCTTGCATCCTACGAGCGTCAGCTAGGCGAAAAGCATGGTGCCATCGAGCAAGCTGTCAACAAGCGCCTGGCAGAGCTTCAGAACGGCAAGGATGGAGAGCCTGCCCTCTTCACCGATGACATATTATCAGACATCGCCTCACGCGCGCGTGCTCTCGTACAACTCCCCGACTTCTCAGAGCTTATAACGATGGAACCAGAAGCAATCCGTGATGCGCTGGAGTTACTACAAGATGAAGACAAACTTTCTATCAGCAGCATCCACAATTTGCGAGAGGAACTGGACGCCATTCGTCGAGAAACGGATCATAAAACGCAAGCCATCGGTGCAACCATCGCACGTCGTCTTGGTCAGATAAGGGATGTGGATGTAGAGGGGGCAACAACAGGACAGGTGCTCACTCGCAAGGCCGATGGGACGTTTAATTTTCAGACCCCAACAGGTGGCGCAGGTGGCATCACCGTAGAAACCCCACCAGAGACACCAAACGGCGTCACCACGGCATTTACAGTAACCGCCGAGCCACAATGGATGGTGGCGGACGGCACTACATATTTTGCAAACAACGGATATACATATGCCGCTTTAACAGTCACATTTACCATTGCTCCCAGCGCGAGCGTTCGTGCTATCATTTAACGTATGAAAAAACTACTTTTTACCTTAGTCGCTATAATCGGACTTATTCCAACGATTGCTCTCGCAACACCTACCACATGGGACTTTGCAGGTGGTGTTCTTGCTCCTCTGCGATCCATGTGGGCTAACGAGGTAAGAGTACCCTACATCACCGCCACCTCAACCACTGCTACGAGCACGTTTGCAGCAGGTATTTCCACCACACGCCTAAATGTAACATCTGGCACTTCAACTGCGGCAAATGGTTTTAACCTTACTGGTGGGTGTTATGCCGTGAATGGTCAATGTATAACAGCAGGTGGTGCTTCCCTCTCAGGCGGCACCACTAATGGCCTGGCGTATTGGACGAGTCCAACAACTCTAAGCGCCACCTTTGCGCCAACGATAAGCTACTTAATCTCCACCTCTACTACCGCCTCTTCATTTATGGGTGATGTGGGTATCGGCACGACATCACCAGACGTCCCTCTTCACATCGGAGATCAAGAAATAGCTACTCCCGACGCTACCATAAGTATGTCGCGCCTTATCAGCGGTACGGGTAACGGTCACGGAATATCTGATGAAACACATTTTGACAGCATTGGCTCCTATAACTCATTTGACGCACGAGCACAGATTTTAGACCTTGATACAGGCTCTGGGGGTCACTATGCAGCATACCAAGCACGACCAGACTTTAGCACCGGCACCACAGTACCTATTTATCGCGCGTATGCGGCGTCCAGCCCTGAGATTAACAACGGTACTATCCTCACAGACTATTATGGGTACATTTTTTCAGGCCCGACGGTAACATCTGGAAGCGTAACTAATGCGTATGGTTCGTACATTAGTAATATTGGTGCCGCTACAAACAAATGGGCGTACTACGCGGTAGCAGATAAAAGCTATTTCGGTGGTAATGTCGGTATTGGCACCACGACCCCCGCATCTCTCCTTCACCTTGCAAATGCCACAGGGGATCAAATCACACTCTCTGACACAAACACACCCGCAAACCAGAAACACTGGTATATCGAGTCTAATTCTGGTGAGTTTAATGTTGGAACTACCTCTGATGATTTTAGCGTTATATCGAGTGTGCCATTCCAAATAGAACAAACAGGGGAAGTCGGTATCAATGCGGTTACACCGACATCTATACTCGAAGTCGGTGGTACCGCATATGATACGCAAGGGCTATTTGAGTCAAATGGCACCTATAACGCAAACGCATCAGGTGTCGCTGGGGGGGTCTTTGAATCAATGCCTACAATCAACGTAAATACAGCAGGGCTTACGTTGGCCAACTTCCGCACTGACGCGACAGTAAACACCACAGCGGACGTGACTGGTATTTATGGTCACAACAACACGCTTGCTCTTAGTTCAATACCTAACACCATCACGGATGTATTTCTCTCTAACATAAATGCAACTCGCGGCGCGGGATATACTGGCACTACCACCAACCTCCGAGGGTATCGCTATACTGAAGGAACTAATAGCGGCACGGGCGTAATTACCAATCAAGTCGGATTAAACATTGGCCCATTAGATGACGCAACCAATAACACAAGTATCCTTCTTGGAAACACGAACCCACAGGCTGGTAACTTTGGTATATTATCCCAAGTCAACTACCCAAACCTTTTCCAAGCGTCTACCACTGATAGTACCGCAGCACCACTTGTGGTAGGTAGTGATCGTGTAGCAATAGTATCTGGTAACTCTCTAGGCAATCTACAATTCTGGTCAAATGACACAAACTATACGGCTCCAGGCAATAATGTGGCGAGTGTGGGGGCTGTCGCAGATGGTACCCACACAGGGGCACTCTCACCAACAGCATTAACATTTTCGACTGCTTCTGCTCTTGTACCAACAGAGAAGATGCGACTTACGAGCACCGGCAGACTCGGCATTGGCACCACCTCTCCTACTTCGTTGCTTTCGGTTGGTGGCGATAGTACTTTTGGTGGCAACATGATTGCCACCGGCACTCTATCATTTTCCTCCACCGGAATGCTTCAGATACCGAGTGGAGCCAGCCCTACGGTAGACGCAGTGGGCGAGACAGCTCTCGACACCACCTCAAACCAGCTTCTCTTTGCCACTTCAACAACCGCAGGAGCACCAGGCGTCCTTACCCATGACCGTGATACCGTCTACCAATTCTCCACCTCGACGCTGGATTACTACGGTAACTTTGGAGTGTCGGGCACTACCACGATGGACGTAGGAAACTACTATCGCGCCCGTGAACTCCTTCGCCTCTATTGTGATACCGACGCAGGCACTACCACCATTCGTGTGACCGATGGCACGAACGCTATGTCTTTCGGGCAATGTGATAGTGATGGAAATGAGATTGGGTTGGGAGCGTCTAACAAAACCTTCACCGCCCGCGAGGGAGTCAAGATAGAAGTCGGAGGTCTTGTCGGTTCTAATAACTTCACGACCATTACAGCAACATGGGGAATAACACGAGATTAGCATTAGGAGCGGTTGCTACTTCTGTCATTTTAGCAGGGGGCGCTCTTTACATTTCATCATCTAACGAGGCGGTGAAGGATGATGCGGTCAGTTTTGGAATAATACGGGTAGATCCTACGCCTATAAAAAACGCGCAATTAGACACATTTTCCAAGGAGCGGAAATTTATACCAAAGAAAGAGGGGAACGTAAGTGAAATTACCCACGAGACAAAAGGCGGCTGGGTACTACAAATCATCGAGGATAACTTCCCCACCACTACGTCGTACGGATATGACGAAAATGGCGACATGGTACCGTACTACACATGGGAAAGAGCTGTGGAGATTAAACCTAATGTAGCATCATCAACACCATGATAAAGAAGACCATCATTCCAGCACTTATATTTTCTCTTACTTTCTCCTTCTTGGGTGTAAAGCCTGTTCAGGCGGCGACAGATATTGTGAACGACGGCACACTTTCATCAGGATTGCAAGGATGTTGGGAATTAGATGAAGCGTCAGGGACACGGAACGATAGCCACGCTAATGTTAATCACCTTTCTGCGACAAACGCCCCTGCTAACGCCACAGGCGTCATAGGCAGCGCGGTAGACCTCGAAGTGGGGTCTACTCAGTATCTCTCTAGGACAGACGGCACACAGACGGGTCTGGACTTCACATCAGGCTTGACTTTGGCGGCATGGGTCAATGTCGAGAGTGTTTCAGGGGCAACACGTAGAGCTATTATAAGTAAATATCGCTTAGGGGTAGGAGATGATGGTAATAACGGTTTTGCGTACTATTTTTTCTATAATGGCACGGGTCTTAATCTCTATTTATGGGATGGTACAAACTTCCCCACTCCGGCAGTCACTCAGTCTCTTGGCACTGGTGCATGGCACCATGTCGCAGTGACGTGGGATGACACAAACAACCGTGCGCGCTTCTATTATGATGGAGCGCAGGTCGGCGCAGATGTGACGGCAACTGCTGGCAATCTCAAAAACAGCACGGGAGCATTCGCTGTGGGAGCCGCAGGTTCTGCGGTAGGCGCAGCGGAAGAGTCGTGGGACGGACTCATAGATGTTGCAGCAGTATGGAATAAGGAAATGACGAGCACAGACATATCCGCACTATACAATGCAGGAGCGGGGATACCGTGCGTAGCGTCTGGTGGTGCGTCCACTCCACAGACGCCCCCACCAGCTCTTATCTTCCAAGAAGGATGAGCGTGCTACTATTATTAACATATATTGTAATAGAATAAGCCATGAAAAACTATATTGTAGGGGCTGTGGTGGGAGCATGTATCGTAGTTACAGCATTTCACGTATGGCTCACATGGAACCTAGTAGGGCGCGTTACTAAGACCGAATCTGCGATTAATCAGATTGTGGCGTTTATTAATCAGAATATACAGAAGTAATATGCCCACGAAAGACGTCGATACCCTATCAGACAAACTTGACTGCCTTGTACAGCAGATTTCTGGTGTCGGGTCAGATGTCAAGAAACTGCAAATAGACTTTTACAGTCACAGCGACATGGCAAAGGAGCAATGGGAGATCAATAGAAACTTTAGGGAGGAGATGGAACCTCTCATGGAAGGCTTGAGGGTGCTTCAGTATCTAAACAAGGCGCTCAAATGGGGAGGTCTTACCTTAGCCTCGTTGGTTGCAGGGCTTTATTGGCTATTTCACCGACAATGAAAATTGTATGCAAACTCTACACCACCTCCAAGACAGACTGGTTTCATGTTGACTTCCCTTTCCTCAAACAGAACCTCATGCGAGCCAAAGGGGTTACTGATGTTGTGTTTGACGTTGAACATATCACTCTGCCCTCAATCCCTCTGTTCCAACAAGGGGTATACACACTCATAGACTGGAATTGGTTTAAGAAGACGCTCACAGCGCGTGCAAAGGGGTATAATGCGGTAGGGCTACATATAAGCAGGAGCGAACGTGATGTACTCGGCGTCAGGAATGCCAATGGTGCCTATTGTGACGACCCAGATGAGACGTTTGAGTTTTGGGTGAGTGCAGACAAAGGACAGAGAGCGACGCACTACCCCATGAGTGAATTTGCGCGGCTCGTCATACACGAGCTTGGAGGACACGGTTTCTCTCGTTTTCTTTTTGAGCCACAGGATGATCCCACCCATTTCTACGACTATGGGAAAGGTGGGTCGCATGACCGCACCACCAACCTTCTTCCGCAGCTCACCAGTCTTATGGATTTTACCGAGTGGAATAAGCTGCAAGCCAAGAGGGATGGACTTCTGATGGAGAAGCTCGGACTCCTCCAGACCCTTTATCAAAAGCTTTTAAAAGCCTTTAAACCTATGGAAGTACCAATATACCCAATAGATCGTGTATACTTCACTGACCCAAAGAAGGTGTCTCAACGCTTCGCAGCGCCGAATACGCACTATAGGAGTGGCGTGCACTCAGGAGTGGATTTTAGGTGTCCTATAGGCACTCAGGTTATCGCGCCCTTTGACGGAGAGATTATCAACAGGTACTCAGACCACCCTACGCTCGGCTGTGCCGTCTATTTTAAAACGATCATAAACGGTACCACCTACTACATGCGCTTTCTGCATCTCTCAAAGGCATCGGCGTTAGGCACATACAAAAAGGGACAGCTCCTTGGACTCACTGGGAACACAGGGGATAGTACGGGCGCACATCTTCACCATGACGTGTGGCGCTGTCCTATAGATGTTGCTAAAATAAGATACAAGGCTGGTGTGATCCAATGGATGATTGATCCTATTGAGTTTTACATATCGCAGATCGAACCTATTACAAAATAATTGCACATAGTATGGCAGCATTTATAAAAAACGAGAGTCAGTTTACAAAGCGCCTAAAGGCGTTTGGATGGAGCACTGGAATGATGGTTGTAGCTTTGGCAGTAGACTTCTCCATTCAAAACCTTGGAGAGTTTAATATGCCCGACAGCCTTACGGTCATTCTCGGACTCGTACTTGCACAGGTATCTAAGTACCTCAATTCACAAAGAGTTGTATAATGACTATTATCCGTTAATGCATCATTGTATGGATGAAGTAGAAGTAACAGGCACCGAGCCTACAGAAGTGGAGGTTGAAGTTGAAGAAGTGACAGAGGACGAGGAAGCGGAGGAATCCGTATAAAGAAAAGCCCCTAGCGTAAGAGCACTAGGGGCTTTTTCTTATTTCAAACCGACTTTAATGCTATATAGAGCTACAAAAAATGAGAACGCTAGAAGGAATACCAGCCAGCAATGGAATATTTTACGAACCATAACCAATTGCGTGTTCAAATTCAATATCAGATTCAATACCAGAACTGGGGTATTCTTTTCCAAGTTCACACTCGTTGGTTCTCGTTTTGAAGTAAAATATTTCTTTGCTCACTACTTTTCCTGAGAAATATTGCATACCCTCTAAGTGTACGGAGTGGAGATAATAATCCCCTTCTTTCCACACGTATACCCTTGCTTCTTTGCAGGTAAGGGCACTCTCGCCATCCCAACCCCAAGAAAATGCATATACCCTATACATATAATCATAGAGCTTAGGTTCTCCACGGGAGCGTTCTTCATCGAGTATCTTTTCTATCGGAAAATAGTGACCTTCTACATATGGTTCACGGGGTGGTGGAGGGGGAGCGTTTAGCGTATCCCATGCGTTTATATACAACATGATAAACCCTGGAAAGCACACCAAAACGGAGGCAATCGCCGCTTTGTCAGCCCATGTCATAGCTTTGTCACCCCATGTCATAGGCGGAAAAGATACGACCTCTCCCTTCTACTACCCATGCTACAAAGAGAAAAGGGATAATTATCGTCGTTGCCAGTATGCACAACACTAGAATCATTGGCAATAGGATTATGTTTTTCATATTTATCTTTTGTTTAGCTGTGCAAGTACGCGCTCTTCGTACGCACACGAGTCATATTCAACGCCGAGTCTATTAGTACCCTTACGACATTTTCCAGCACGACCGCTGTTCCAGATTTGGGCGACATCTCGCACCGTGTAGCCCTGATCCAGCCACTTCTG